>Ga0182018_10000694_pt1 | contig 42170 bp, 36 predicted proteins | sample 812P2MmetaG_FD_120490 | JGI IMG/M metagenome (GOLD analysis project Ga0182018, IMG submission 120490) | Permafrost microbial communities from Stordalen Mire, Sweden - 812P2M metaG | ecosystem: Environmental > Terrestrial > Soil > Wetlands > Permafrost | place: Sweden: Stordalen | collected... | reverse complement strand
CGAGGCTTCCCGGTTCGAGCGGTTGCCCTGCCGTCGACGAGGCCTCCGCTTGACCGACACCGTCGTTTCCCGCGCGCCCGGCGACCTCGTGGCGATGCCGGCCTGGGCGAGCCTGGCACTGGCATTTCGCCTTGCCCGCCGGGAACTCCGAGGCGGGGTTCGCGGCCTGCTGACGGTGCTGTTTTGCCTCGCTTTGGGAGTCGGCGTGATCGCCGCGGTCGGCAGTCTGAGGGCCGCGGTGGACGCTGGCCTCGACGCCAACGGGCGGCAAATCCTCGGTGGTGACATCGATATCGACGCCGGCAACACGCCCTTGCCGGACGAGGTGCGCCAGTGGCTGCGCGACCAGGGAGCGACGATTTCCGATGTCGCGATGATGCGGTCGCTGCTGGTCGCGCCGTCCGGGGAACGCACTCTGATCGAGCTGAAAGCTGTCGACGCCGCCTGGCCATTGGTGGGCACGGCGGAAACCTCGCCGCCCCAGCCCATCGCGACCGCCCTGGCCAACCGAGACGGGCATTACGGCCTACTCGCCGATCCCCTGGTGCTTGATCGTCTCGGTCTGAAACAGGGTGATCTCGTTCGTCTGGGCTCCGCGACAATGCGAGTGTCCGGCGCTCTGACGACCGAACCGGACCGCGTCGTCGCACCGTCTTTCTTCGGACCTCGGGTGCTGATTTCCCGGGCCGCGCTGGCGGAAACCGGACTGATCGCGCCGGGCACCATGGCGCGCTATTCGATCCGGGCGATTGCCTCACCCTTGACGGCCCAGGTGCTGCCGGCACTGGCGCGGGCGAAGTTCGTGGAACAGGGGTGGAGAATCCGCGATCCGTCGCAGGCGGCGCCGCAGGTCAGCCGGTTCCTGGACGAGACGAGCCTGTTTCTGACGCTGGTCGGTCTGACCTCACTGCTGGTTGGCGGCATCGGCGTCGCCAACGGTGTCGGCGCCTGGCTAGACGCACGAGGCCGCACCATCGCGACCCTGCGTTGCCTGGGCGCATCGCCGGGGCTCGTTCTGACCGTGTGTCTGATCCAGGTACTGGGCCTCGCCGCGATCGGAATCCTCCTGGGCCTTGCCGCGGGAGCCGCCGTACCCGCCGGCGCCGCGTCGTTGCCGCCGGACTGGCTGCCCGTGCCGGCCGCCGCCGGATTTTATCCGGGACCACTACTGCTGGCCGCGTGCTTTGGGCTGCTGACAGTCCTGTGCTTCGCGCTTTGGCCTTTGGGCCGGGCCGCGCGCATTCCCGGCGCGGCACTGTTCCGCGACATGATCGTGCCGGAGCACACTCGCCCCCACGCCTGGGTCATCGCCGTCAACGCCGCCGTCGCCTGCGCTCTCGTCGCGGTCACTATTGTGTCAGCCGCCGACCGCCGGTTCGCGGTGTATTTCTGCGCCGGCGCGCTGGCGACACTTGGCCTGTTCCGGCTGGCTGCTTTCCTGGCCATGCGGCTGGCCCGTCTCGCGCCGGTGTCGCCGATCCCCTGGGTCCGGATCGGCGTCGCCAACCTGCACCGCCCCGGAGCGGCGACGCCGGCGCTGATGCTGTCGGTCGGTCTGGGCCTGGCGACTCTGTCGACGGTCGCGCTGATCCAGCACAACATTCGCTCGCAAATCCTGGAGGAAATCCCGTCGAACGCGCCCAGTTTCTTCTTCGTGGATATTCAGAATGAACAGATGGAGCAGTTTCGCGCCCTGGTGAACGCGGTCCCCGGGGTCAGCGATATTCAGGACGTGCCCTCCCTGCGGGCCCGGGTCGTCGCCATCAAAGGCGTGCCGGTCGAGCAGGCCCGGGTCACCCCCGAAACCGCCTGGGCTTTGAAAGGCGATCGAGGCCTGACCTATGCCGCCACGCCGCCGCCGAATACACGGTTGGTCGCCGGGCAGTGGTGGCCGGCGGATTACGAGGGGCCGCCGCTGGTGTCGTTGGACGCGGGCATGGCCAAAGGCTGGCATGTCGGGATCGGTGACGTGATCCGGGTCAATGTACTTGGCCGCGACCTCGATCTGCGAGTCGCCAGCCTGCGCGACATCGCCTGGCAGAGTCTGTCCATCAACTTCTTCATGGTCGTCAGCCCGGGCATCCTGTCGCACGCACCGCACACGCATATCGCCACGGTTCGGGTCGATCCGGCGCATGAGGCGGCGCTGTTGCGGACGGTCACCGACGCGCTGCCCAATGTCACGGGCATCCGGGTCGCCGACGTGCTGGCGGCGATATCGTCGTTGCTGGATCAGGTCGCCAATGCTTTGGCGGCGACCGGATTGCTGACCTTGCTGGCGGGTTTGCTGGTGCTGGTCAGCGCCGTCTCGGCGGGTCAGCGCCGCCGCGCCAGGGAGGCGGTCATTTTGCGAGTCCTCGGCGCAACCAGCGGCCAGATTCGGGCCGCCTGGCTGGTGGAATTCGGGCTGCTTGGGATCGCCGCCGGAGTGGTCGCCGCGCTGGTCGGTTCGGCGGCCAGTTATGGGGTCGCACGCTATATTATGCGGACGGATTGGGTGTTCTCCCGGGGCATCCTATTTTTGACGCTTGCGGGGGGCCTCGCGACAATGCTTGTGTTCGGCTATGCTGGCCTGACCGCGACGGTGCGGGCTCGGCCAGCCCGGTTGCTGCGGAACGAGTGATGCCTTGCCTCATGGCCTTCCCTTGACCGTCATGGCCCTCCCCCGACCTGGTCGGGGGATTACCGGGCCACCTGACGCGGGCAACGTGGCGGGGTCCCCCGGACAAGCCGGGGGATGACGTTGAAGGGTGACGCCGGAGGTCCCCCGGACAAGCCGGGGGATGACGCCGGGGACGACGTTGAAGGAACGAACGAAACACAGGGAACGCTGAACCGCTCCCCCGCCTGAATGGATCGGTCTTGAACAGGTCAGGCCGACCCACAAGATGAGGGGGCGAAAGGCATAGCGCCGAAAGGAAACAGGGTACCATGGCTTTTAGTCCCGACTACCGGGCCATTCCCAATCAGTCAGCGACAACGACCGCCGTTCTGGACGCGGGCCTGCGGGCTTACATGCTCCGGGTCTACAACTGGATGTCGTCGGGATTGTTGCTGACCGGGATCGTGGCCTATGTGATCGCCCATACCGGAGCGATCGACGCGTTCTACCCGCTGGTGCAAACCGTGACGGGCCGGATGGTGCGCCAGCCAAGCGGGCTCGCCTACCTGGCGATGTTCGCGCCACTGGGCTTCGTGCTGGTGCTGAGCTTCGGCGTGAACCGGCTGTCCACGTCAACGGTGCAGGCGCTGTTCTGGACGTTCTGCGCGGCGATGGGCGCCAGCCTGACCAGCATCTTCGTCATCTACACCGGCCAGTCGATCGTGGAGGTGTTCTTCATCACCGCCGCGACCTTCGCCGCCACCAGTATCTACGGCTACACGACGAAGACAGACCTGACCAAGATGGGCAGCTTCATGATGATGGGCCTGTTCGGCATCATCATCGCCAGCCTGGTCAACATGTTCATGCACAGCACCGCGCTGCAGTACGCCATCAGCTACATCGGCGTCGTGGTGTTCGTCGGGCTGACCGCTTACGACACGCAGCGGATCAAGGCGGACTACGTGCAGTTCGCTTACGGCGAGGGCACCGAAATCGCCTCGCGCCGCGGCGTGTATGACGCGCTGAGCCTGTATCTGAACTTCATCAACCTGTTCATGATGCTGTTGCAGATCATGGGTGTGCGCAACAACAACTGACGGGTTGGGTTGGATGACGAAAAGTCCGCCTAAGTCCACCAAACGCTCGACCAAGGCCGCCCAGCGCCCAATCCTGGGCGGCCCGCCGCTTCGGCCGTATCCGGGAGTGCGCAGCGTCCCGGCGAAAGTGATACGGCGCGCCGTGAGGCAGGCGATCCGCGAGCGGTTGGCCAGAGAACGTGCCGCCGCAACCGAGACCTGACCATCGCCACGCGCACGGCCGGGCGTCTCCCGACTACGCTCAGAATGTCTTCATCAACTGTCCGTTCGACCTGTCTTACCGGCCGATCCGCGACGCACTGGTCTTCGCGATTTTCCAATGCGGGCTTCGGCCACGTTGTGCCCTGGAAAGTACCAACAGCGGACAGGTCCGGATCGAAAAGATCATCGGCCTGATCAGGGATTGCCGATGGGGCATCCACGATCTGTCTCGAACCGAACTGAATGAGAACAGCCTTCCCCGGTTCAATATGCCGCTTGAACTCGGGCTGTTTCTGGGAGCAACGCGTTTTGGCAACCCGGAGCAACGGCTGAAAACCTGCCTCGTGCTCGATCGGGAACCCTACCGGTTCCACCAATACGTCAGTGACATCGCGGGCCAGGACATCGTTTCGCACGGCGCTGATTCCGCACGGGCAATTCAGGCTGTGAGGGATTGGCTCGCCGCGTCCTTTCCCTTTGAAGCGCGCCGCCTCGCCGGGTCAGGGGCGATCATCGCCCGCTACAACGCCTTTCTCCAAGATCTGCCGAGGTCGTGCGAACTCGCGGAAAGGGACCCGAAAAACCTGACCTTCACCGACCATGCGGAGATGGTATCGGATTGGATGGCGGCCGGCCCCGATTCCTCCCTATAACCCCGCATTGCGACCCGCTCACGGTCCCGCGTAATCTCCGGCCCGAAGCAGGCCCCAACCGAAGGCCTTCAGGGAGACGGGACAATCATGCGAACACGCGTTTTCATTCCGGCGCTGGCCGCCGCGTTACTGCTGTCCGGCGCGGTGGCGCTGGCGGAAACCGTGAAGGTCGGGGTGATCAACACCTACTCCGGCCCGCTCGCGGCCGCCGGCGAACAGATGGACCGCGGCATCAAGCTGTATATGAAACTGCACGAGAAAGACCTGCCGCCCGGCGTGACCATCGAGCTGATCAAACGCGACGACACCGGACCGAACCCCGAGGTCGCCAAACGGCTGGCGCAGGAACTGATCACCCGCGACAAGGTGCAGTTGCTGACTGGCGTGATCTGGACGCCGAACGCGCTGTCGATCGCGCCCCTGGTGACCGAGGCCAAGGTTCCGTTCATCATCATGAACGCCGGCACCGCGATGATCACCACGAAGTCGCCCTATATCGCCCGCGTCTCCTTCACCCTCTGGCAATCCTCCTATCCCCTCGGCACCTGGGCGGCGAAGAACGGGATGAAGTCGGCATACGTCCTGGTTTCCGACTTTGGACCCGGCATCGATAGCGAGGCCGCTTTCACCAAAGCCTATACCGACGCCGGAGGCACCATCGCCGGTTCGGTGCGGATGCCGGTGGCGACGCTCGACTTCGCGCCGTTTCTGCAGCGCGCCAAGGATGCCAAACCCGACGCGGTGTTCTGCTTCGTGCCGGCGGCGAAACAGGCGCTGGCGTTCATGAAAGCGTTCGGCGATCTGGGGCTTGGCACCGCGGGCATCAAGCTGATCGGACCGGGCGATCTGACGACGGACGAGGAACTGCCCGGCATGGGCGATCCGGCGATCGGGACCATAACCATGCACCATTACAGCGCCGCCGGAGACCGGCCCGCCAACAAGGCGTTCGTCGCCGCGTATAAGGCCGAGTTCGGCGCCAACGAGGAACCCAGCTTCCTGGTCGCCGACTCCTATGACGGCATGGCCGCGATATTCAACGTGGTGATCGCGCAGAAGGGTGTGATCGATCCGGACAAGACGATGGAGCTGCTGAAGGGCTGGAAATATAACAGCGCGCGCGGCCCCATCATGATCGACCCGGAAACCCGCGACATCGTGCAGAACGAGTATTTGCGGCGCGTCGAAAAGGTCGGCGGCCAGTTGCGCAATATCGAACTGGAAACGATCCCGATGGTGAAGGATCCGTGGAAGGAGCTCAACAAGGGGAAGTGAGACGCTGACAGCGTCGTGCACGCCAGCAGCAGGTCTCACTTTGGCGGGCCGTTGCCCGCTCCAGGTCATGCTCGGGCCGGACCCGAGCATCTATCGCGCCACAAACGCCTGAAATAGTGGGCATCCCAATGACGGATTGGGGGCGATAGAGATGCGCGGGTCAGGCCCGGGCATGACGGCGTGGGGTGTCTGGCGGCAATCATGAGAACTGCTGGCACGCCAGCCATGTCATTGCGGCGTTCGGGTCAGGTCGCGTAGGGTTCGCCTGACTATCGTCGCGGCGGCGTCAGACCGGGAAGGCAGGATGATCATGCGAAGGATTTTCCTGGTTTCCGCGTTCATCGCCGCGATGGCGCTCACGCAGGCCATGGCGCGGACCGTGAAGGTGGGCATCATCAACACCTACTCTGGCCCACTGGCCAGCGGCGGCGACCAGATCGAGCGCGGCATTCGGCTCTATATGAAGCTGCACGAAAAGGACCTGCCGCCCGGCGTGACAATTGAACTGATCCGCCGCGATGACACCGGCCCCAGTCCCGAGATCGCCAAACGTCTGGCGCAGGAGTTGATCACCCGGGACAAAGTTCAAATGCTGGCGGGGTTCTACTGGACTCCGAACGCCCTGGCGGTGGCGCCGTTGGCCACCGAGGCGAAAGTCCCGATGATCATCATGAACGCCTCCACCGCGTTCATCACCACGAAGTCGCCTTACATCGTCCGCGTTTCCTTTTCGGTCTGGCAAGGGGCCTACCCATTGGGCATCTGGGCCGCGAAGAACGGACTGAAAAGCGTTTACACACTTGTCAGTGACTACGGCCCAGGAATTGATAACGAGATGGCGTTCACGAAGGGTCTGCTCTCGGCGGGTGGAACGATCGTGGCGGCGGTGCGGATGCCGGTCACGACGCCCGATTTCGTCGCCTATCTGCAACGCGCGAAGGACGTGAAACCGGATGCCGTGTTCGCCTTCGTCCCGGATTCGAAAGAGGCTGCCTCGCTGATGAAGTCGTTCGATGCGATCGGACTTCGCTCTGACGGCGTCAAACTGCTTGGTTCCGGCAGCCTGACGCCGGACAACGAACTGCCTGCCATGGGCGACGCGGCGATCGGCACGATCACGATGCAGCAATACAGCGCCGCGGCGACCCGGCCCGCCAACCTGGCGTTCGTGGCCGATTATCACGCCGAATTCGGCGCGACCGAGGAGCCGAGCTTTTACGCGCTGGACGCTTATGACGGCATGGCCGCGATTTTCCATGTGGTCATCGCGCGGAACGGCGACATCGATCCGGACAAGACGATGGAACTGTTGAAAACCTGGAAATATGACAGTCCGCGCGGGCCGATCATGATCGATCCGGAGACTCGCGACATCATCCAGAACGAGTATCTCCGGCGGGTCGATAAGGTCGATGGGAAGTTGCGAAATACCGAACTGGAAACGTTTCCGATGGTTAAGGACCCCTGGAAGGAGTTCAACAAGGGCCAGTGAGCAAGCAGGTAATCCATCACTATGTCTCCTCAACGTCATCCCCGGGTCAGGCCCTTCTGTCCGGTTGAATATCGTGTTGACGGCTGGTTCTTTTCCCCCGTCATGGCCGGGCGTGTCCCGGCCATCCACGACTTTACTGGCCGCGCCAAAGACGTGGATGGCCGCCACGAGGGCGGCCATGACGAGATGCGACAGCCGGGCGGTATTGCCTCGAGCATTCCCGGTGCCCAACCGGACAGCCCTGGGCCTGGCCCGGGGATGACGTTCAAGGCGCCCGGGGATGACGTTGAGGGAATCCGGGACGACAGGGAGACAAGCGGGAATGACATTGGAATGCGGTTGAGCTGACCTGATGCAAACGATCCTACCCGCCCTGGTCAGCATCCTGTTTCACGGCCTCGCCTTCGCGATGGTGCTGTATATCGTGTCGGTCGGTCTGTCGCTGACCATGGGATTGATGGGGTTCGTGAACCTCGCGCACGGCGCGTTCGCGATGGTCGGCGGCTATGTCGCCGTGACGCTGATGAACGTGTATCACGTGCCCTTCGGCCTCGCCCTGTTGGCCGCGTTCATCGTCGTGGCACTGGTCAGCGCGGTACTGGAACGTACCCTTTACACGCGGCTCTATGGCGCCGGCGAACTGGAGCAGGTGCTGTTCACCATCGGCCTGGTCTTCATGGCCGGCGCGGTGATGCGTGAGTTGTTCGGCCCGGTACCACTCCCCGTCACGCCACCGGCGATGCTCAGCGGTCAGCTCGATCTCGGCTTTCGCACCGTGCCGATGTATCGCGCGTTCATCATCGGCGTCAGTTTCGTGCTGATCGCTTTATTGTGGCTTGGCATCGAACGCACGAGGTTCGGCGCCCGCCTGCGCGCCGCCGTCGACAACCGGCGCATGGCGGAAGCGATCGGCATCGATACCAGCCTGTTGTTCACCGTGACCTTCGCGCTGGGTTCCGGTCTCGCCGCGTTGGGCGGAGGTCTGGGCGCCGATATTCTCGCGATCTATCCGGGCTACGCGATCGAGTATCTGGTCTACTTTCTGATGGTCGTCGCGGTCGGTGGACTGGGCTCCATCCGCGGCCCCTTCGTCGCCGCGTTGCTGCTGGGGATTGGCGACACCGCGTGCAAATATCTGGTGCCGGAGTTTGGCGCGTTCTTCCTCTACGCGGCGATGATCGCGTTGCTGATGTGGCGGCCCGCCGGGTTGTTCGGGCGAATTTGACCGGTGACGGATGCCATCGCCATCGCCACCGCGCTGCGCCAGCACCGTCCCCGATGGATCGAGGCGATCCCCTGGATCCTCGGAATCGGCGGGTACTTCGTGTTCAGCGACCAACTCGCGTTCGGCAGCCAGATTCTGATCGCGATCCTGTTCGCGTTATCGCTCGATCTGGTGCTCGGCTTCGCGGGCATCGTCACTCTTGGGCACGCCGCTTTTTACGGCACCGGCGCTTATGCCGCCGGGATTTACGCCATCCACGTCTCGCATGAACCGTTGTCGGGTTTGCTGGTCGCGGCTGTCGCGGCCGCCGCGGTGGGCGCGATCTCCGGACTTGTCATCCTGCGCACGCACGGCCTGACGCAACTGATGTTGACCCTGGCGATCGCCACGCTGCTGGCCGAAGCCGCGAACAAGGCGAGCTTCCTGACCGGCGGCAACGACGGGCTGCAAGGCATCGAGATCGATCCGATCGCCGGTCTGTTCCACTTCGACATGTTCGGCCGCACCGGTTATCTTTATTGCCTGATCGTGTTGTTCATCGCCTGGCTGTTCACCCGCGTGCTGTTGGCCTCGCCATTCGGCCAGTCGCTGGTTGGGATCAGGGAAAATGTCACTCGCATGCACGCGATCGGCGCACCGGTCGGCGCACGGCTGCTGATCACTTACGCGATCGGCGCCGCCATCGCGGGCGTGGCCGGCGGTTTGCTGGCGCAGACCACGCAGTTCGTCGGCCAGAGCGTGTTGAGTTTCGAACGCTCCGGTGAGGTCGTGATCATGCTGGTGTTTGGCGGCATCGGCCGTATTTACGGCGCGTTCATCGGCGCCGCGATCTATATGATCGCGCAGGATCAACTGGCGAAAAGCGACCCTGAGTTCTGGAATTTCTGGATCGGACTGATCCTTGTTCTAAGCGTCCTGTTCGCCCGAGGTGGCATTCTGGGTATCATCGACCGGTTGCGCGGCCGATGACTCTCGCGCTTGAAACGATTGGTTTGTCGAAACAGTTTGGCGCGCTGGGTGTCGCCAACGACATTCACTTTCGCCTGGAGCCGGGCGCGCGGCACGCTCTGATCGGTCCGAACGGCGCCGGCAAAACCACCTTCGTGAATTTGCTGACCGGGCGCCTGGCACCCTCCGCCGGGCGCATTTTGCTCAATGGCGAGGACGTGACCCGCGCCAGCCAGGCTGCCCGCGCGCGCCGCGGCCTCGCGCGGACGTTTCAGATCAACAACCTGTTTCCGGCGCTGAGCGTGCTGGAAAATGTTCGTCTCGCGGTCGCCGAACATCGCGGACTGACCACCGCGCGCCGCGCACTGATTGAGGAAGCGTATGCCACCGTGACGCGACTCGGCCTGAGCGATGATGCGCTGACTCCGGTTCGCGCGCTGCCCTATGGCAAGCAGCGTCTCGTCGAGATCGCCATCGCATTGGCCTGCGAACCCACGGTGCTGTTGCTCGACGAGCCGGCGGCCGGCGTGCCTGGCGGGGAAAGCGGTCTTATCCTGGATGTCATCGAGCGCCTGCCGGCCGAGATGGCCGTTCTGATGATCGAGCATGACATGGAACTGGTATTTCGTTTCGCCCGTCACATCACCGTGCTGGTTCGCGGATCGATCCTGGTCGAGGGTACGCCCGAAGCCATCGCCGCCGATCCGCGAGTGCGCGAAGTCTATCTGGGGACGCGCACCCATGGATGATACGTTGACAATGCGAGACGTTACCGCCGGGTACGGCGCCACTGTCGTTCTCGATCGCATATCGTTATCGGTCGGCGCCGGCACGACTCTGGCGGTGCTGGGTCGCAATGGCGTCGGCAAAACGACGTTGCTCGCGACGATCATCGGCCACACCACACATCATGACGGAGGCATCACATTCGCCGGCCGGTTTATCGAGCAACTCAAGCCGTATCGGCGTGCCCGCCTCGGGATCGGCGCGGTGCCGCAGGAGCGGGAGATTTTTCCATCGCTGACCGTCGAGGAGAATCTGACCGTCGCCGCCCGCGGCGGGGACACGGGCGGGACGGATGGTTGGACACTGGACCGGGTTTACGCGCTGTTCCCCAACCTGGCCGAACGGCGGCGCGGCATGGGCAATCAATTATCCGGCGGCGAACAGCAGATGCTCGCCATCGCGCGCGCGTTGATGGGCAATCCAACACTGCTGCTATTGGATGAGCCGCTTGAAGGCCTCGCCCCGGTCATCGTCGACCGTCTGCTGGAGGCGTTGCGGTTGCTGCGTTCGGAAGCCGGATTGACGATGCTCCTGACAGAGCAACAAGCCAGACTGGCCCTGGAGTTTTCTGACAATGCGATCATCCTGGATCGCGGCCGGGTCGTTCATGCCGCGCCATCGGCGGAATTGCTGACCGATCCGGAACGATTGTCGGAATTGATTGGCGTGGCGCGATAGCGCGAGGGCTCCGCCCTCGGACCCGCCAGGGGGCTTTGCCCCCATGGACCCCCAGCAAAGGGCGAGGCCCTTTGCAATCTGTCAATTGGGTTGGATGAGGGAGGGCGCCGACCGTGGCGTATCCTGGTCCGTGTCGGCGCCCTCCCTCATCCAACCCAAATTAATAGGTCCCAAGGGGCCTCGCCCCTTGGCGGAGTTCCAAGAGGCAGAGCCTCTTGGTGGGGTCCGGGGCGAAGCCCTGGCCTTCCCGGTGCCCGCCGGCGGCGGCGATCGTGCCCCATCGGGCCAGGCTGCTTGCCGCGACAGTCCTCACGCGATCGCCGCCACCGCGCCGACGTTGGCCGTCCGTGACGTCAGTGTTGCACCGCGACCGCGACCGCGCGGGTCCGCGGCTGATTGCGTCCGATCACCACCACGCAGATCGTTCCGATCGTCGCCACGATCGCGATCGGCATCAGTGCCAACGCGTAACTGCCGGTCTCGTCTCTGATCCAGCCAATCATGTAATTGGAAAAGAACGACGCCAGATTGCCCAAGGCATTGATCTGCGCGAGTCCGGCCGCCGCCGCCGTGGTACCAAGCCACTCCGACGACAACGCCCAGAACGGCCCCTTGCTGGCATAGGTTCCGGCGGCGATCAGCGTCAGCAGCGGAACGATCGTCCACAGCGAATGTGCCCAGAAGACCGCGATCATCGCGATCACCATCCAGCCAAGCGGCAATGCGTTGTGCCACACTCGCTCTCCGGTACGGTCGGAGTGGTAACCCCACAGCACCATCCACACCGCGGCGATCGCGAACGGAATCGCGTTCACCAGACCGATCTGGAAATTGGTCAATCCAAACGGCTTCACCAATTGCGGCATCCACAACGCGAGCGCCGTCGACGCGCAGGCCGCGCCGGCGTAAACCAAAGCCATGATCAACACGTATTTGTTGGTCATCACTTTCCATACCGAGTTGTGCGCGATGCGTGGCGCCCGCGACCGCTCGATCTCCAGCGTCCGCGCCAGCCAGGTGCGTTGTTCGGGCGGCAGCCATCGCGCGTCCTCTGGCTTATCTGTCAGCCAGAAAAACGCGACGATTCCCGCCACAATGGCGGGCGCGGCTTCAATGATGTAAATCCATTGCCAGCCACCCAGACCCAGAAACCCATCCATGTCGAGGACGGCGCCGGAGATCGGTGAGCCGATCATGCCGGCGAGCGGAATGCCGACCATGAAGATGCCGACGATCTTGGCGCGGTACACCGCCGGGAACCAATACGTCAGATACAGAATGACGCCGGGGAAGAATCCCGCTTCCGCCGCGCCCAGAAGAAAGCGCAGCACCAGAAACGAGGTTGGCCCGCCGATCAACGCGAAGGCGGCCGATACGGCGCCCCAGGTGAGCATGATGCGGGCGATCCATTTGCTGGCGCCGAAACGTTCCAGGGCCAGATTGCTCGGCACTTCCAGAATGAAATAGCCGACGAAGAAAATGCCCGCGCCGAGGCCGTAAGTCTTGGGATCGATGCCAACCGCCTTGTTCATTTGCAACGCGGCGAAGCCGACGTTCACCCGGTCGATATAGCAAATGACATAGGCGGCGAGCAGGAACGGCATCAGTCGCCACGAGACGGCACGCATCGTGACCGTTTCCAGGGCTTTATCGGCGGTGGTCGAGGCGGACATTGTTTACTCCCGGTCCTGGATTGTTGAATCTTTGGGCGAAGGTGGTAATTCCCTCGGCATCACGTCAATGACATGGATCAAAGCGTGCATGTGCCCCTGTCGGACGCATGGGGCCAATGCGTGCGGCGCGGATCGGCGCCCGCCTGACATGGGCAGCCCGCGGGGCCCCGGCTTGCACGGTCCATCGCGATTCCGGCATGATCGCGACAGCGTGAGGGAGCCAGCCATGGACGCGATCTCGACCGAGCAATACCTGATCCGCGACGAAGAGTCGCTTAATGAACTGTATGGGGAGGTTTCCGCCGGCGCGATCGCCAAGGAAATCGACTATATTCATCCGCACTACCGGGCCATGATCGAGGCCTCGCCATTCCTGGTTCTGGCCACCGCCGGACCCGAGGGACTCGATACCTCGCCGCGCGGCGATCCTCCCGGCTTCGTGCAGGTCGTCGATGAAAAGACGCTGCTGATTCCGGATCGCCGCGGCAACAATCGCGCCGACAGCCTTCGTAATATCATCCGCGATCCGCGGGTCGCTTTGCTGTTCCTCATTCCTGGCGTTGGCGAAACGTTACGGGTCAATGGTACCGCGGTGATCTCGAAAGATCCGGCGCTGATCGAGCGGTTCCCGTTCCGCGGCACGCTGCCTCGCACCGTCATCGTGGTCACCGCCGACCGCGTGTATTTCCAGTGCCCGAAAGCGCTGGTGCGTTCGGAGTTGTGGAATCCGGCCAGGCGTGTCGATCGTGCAACGGTTCCATCCGCCGGCACCATCATGGCCGGCATCACCGATGGGAAACTGGGCGGCGCCGAATACGACCGCGCCTATCCCGAACGGCTGAAGGCGACGATTTATTGAATTGTTCGCCGGGCCGCCAACGCCGTCATGGCGCAACGGGCGTTACGTCATGGCCCGGCTTGTCCGGGCCACCTGACGCAAAACCGTGCTGACGCGGGTCCCCCGGACAAGCCGGGCCATGACGATTGACGGGCCATGACGGAGGTGCGGAAGTAACCAACGGCACACGCTCTGAGACAACGATAACAAAGGGAAACGTCATGACCTCGAGACGAGGCTTTCTGTCCGCCGCCGCCGGCATCGTGTTTTGTGGCTGCGGTTTGCCGGCCACCGGCCATGCGCAAGCCGTGCCCGCCAGCAAACTCCCGGTGATGGTGCGCGGCAAACGCATCAAGACCGTCGACGTGCACGCGCATTGCATCTTCCGTGACGCGGCCTTGTTGCTCGGCGACAAGGCGCCGCCGGAACTGTCGCCGGTGCGCAATTCCAAAGACGCGTACATTGTGATTGAAGAACGACTCAAGGCGATGGATGCCATGGCCATCGACATGGAGGTGCTGTCGATCAATCCGTTCTGGTATGGCGCGGATCGCGATCTCGCCGCCAAAGTCGTAAAGCTGCAAAACGAGAAACTGGCCGAGCTTTGTGCCGCGAAGCCGGATCGTTTCGCCGCCTTCGCCTCGCTGACCTTGCAGGACCCGGCGCTGGCGGCTCAGGAACTGGAAACCGCGGTGAAGAAACAAGGGCTGAAAGGCGCGGCCATCGGCGACGTGGTGGCGGGCGCCGAATTCGCCGATCCAAAGTTCAATCCGGTCTGGGCCAAGGCCGAGGAACTCGGCGCGGTGTTGTTCATCCACCCCGAGGGCATTCCGGAACTCAACGGCCGGCTCAAGGGCAATGGCTGGCTGGGCAACACCGTGGGCAACCCGCTTGGCACCACGATCGCGTTGCAGCATCTGATCTTCCAGGGCACGCTGGACCGGTATCCGGGTCTGAAGATCATTGGCGCGCATGGCGGCGGTTATCTCCCGTCCTATGCGCCGCGCGGCGACCATGCGTGTTTCGTTTCGCCTCCGGGATGTGATCCGAGCATCAAGTTGAAGAAGCAGCCAACGGAATACCTGAACCAGCTTTACTTCGACGCGCTGGTGTTCACGCCGGAGGCGTTGCGCCATCTGGTGGCCCAGGTGGGGGCGTCGCAGATCATGCTGGGGAGCGATCATCCGTATATCTGGGAGCAGCATCCGGTGGACCACATCTTCGCCACCACCTCGCTCACCGACGCGCAAAAGGCGGCCATTCTGGGCGGCAATGCGGCGAAGCTGTTCGGGCTGAAGGGGTGATCGTTAACGCATCGTGCTGATGAAGGTGGCCCGGCTCGCCCCTCCCCGCGTCATGGCCCGGCTTGTCCGGGCCACCTGAACGGCTCGTGCGATGGCAGGTGGCCCGGACGAGCCGGGCCATGACGGTATAGCGAGCCCGCCGGACCATGACGTGGGGAGCGCAAGCTCCAATTGACGCGGACGGCGTCCGTGTTCAACAACGACATGCAACGGTCACAGGCCACCCAGGAGCGATCATGAACTACACCCCCGCGCCGCACATCACGCAGAACTGGTTGCTGACCAAACCATCGGCGACCGGCAAGCGCGGTATGGTCGTCTCCCAGGTCCGCGCGGCGGCCGAGGCCGGGGTCGCCATCCTCGACGCCGGCGGCAACGCGATCGACGCCGCCGTGGGCACCGCCCTCGCTCTCGCCGCGCACGAACCCTGGAACTCCGGTCTGGGCGGCATCGGCTTCGCGCTGGTGCATCGTGCCGGCGAGCGCCGCGCGGATGTCGTGGATTTCGGTCCGGTGGCGCCACGCGGTCTCAACCCGTCCTCGTTTAAACTCACCGGCAAAACGTCGCACGGCCAGTTCGCCTGGGCCGAGGTGGAGGGCGACGCCAACGTCCAAGGCCCCCTGTCCGTCGCCATCCCGTCCTCCACGGCGGGCTACGCCAAGATGCACCAGACCTGGGGCAAGCTGCCGTTCGCCGAGGTCGTCGCTCCCGCCATCGCGCTGGCGAAACGAGGTTTGCCGCGAGACTGGTACTCCACGTTGAAGGTCGCCAGCGGGGCATCGGTGCTGCGGAACTATCCCGAAAGCGCCCGGGTCTATTTGCCCGATGGCCTGCCGAGGGCTCCGGCGTATCAGGGCGGCGCCGACTTCTTCCGCCTTGGCAACCTTCCGGCGACGTTGGAGCGGCTGGCCAAAGTGGGCCCCCGGGACTTCTACGAAGGCGACATCGCCGCCACGATCGCGTCCGACATCAAGGCTCTGGGTGGCGTACTTTCGGCCCAGGATCTGCGGGATTGCCAGGCGCGCATTCTGCCGGCGGCGGAATACACGTGGCGCGGCAGGACGCTGCAACTGGCCGGAGGCCTGACCGCCGCGCCAACCATGATGCGCGTGCTGGATCAGATGGCGGAGGTTCATTACGGCAAAGCTCCGGACGCGGCGTGGTACGTCGCGCTGGCCCGCGCCATGAAGACCGCCTATGCGGAACGCCTCGCGGGACTGGGCGACGCCGATCCGCTCGCCGCCGAAACCTGCACCACCCACCTGACGGTTTGCGATCAGGAAGGCACCATGGTGGCGATGACCACCACGCTGATGTCGCTGTTCGGCAGCAAGGTCATGCTGCCTGGCTCGGGCGTGATGCTGAACAACGGCGTGATGTGGTTCGATCCGCGACCGCATCAACCGAACTCGATCGCCGGCGGCAAGCGGCCCTTGACCAACATGTCGCCGATCATCCTGAAGGATGGCGACCGGCCGTGGCTCGCGGCGGGTGCCTCGGGCGGGCGGCGCATCCTGGCGTCGGTGACGCAGATGATGAACTTCATCGCCGACTTCGGCATGACGGTGGACCAGGCGGCGCACCAGCCCCGCATCGATGTGTCGGATGCCGAGGGTGTGTCGGCCGATCCCCGGCTGCCCGCCGATGTCCTCGCCGCCCTGACCGCGGATGGTCCGACCGAGATCGCGGAACATGGCGCCATGCCGATCAACTACGCCTGTCCCAACGTGATCGTCCGAGGCGCCGACGGCAGCGTCTCCGGCATCAGTGACGCGGCGTCACCCTGGTCCTCGGCGGTCGCGCAAGGCTGAGCATGCGTCTCGGCGGTCGACGCTTCCGGCCAGCCGCGATGGCGATCCGATCCGCGATCGCCCGATTCTGCATCGCAACGTCCTGCGTTGCCCTGGTTTTGGCCGGTCCGGCCCGGGCGCGCGGGCCGTTGCTGCTGCCGGACACCTCGCCGCCGGCGAACGTGGCGACCCTGGATATCGACGGGCTGCGCAACAAGGCCACGCATGGCGACGCGGGCGCGGCGGCGGACCTTGGCGCGGCTTACGCGCATGGCTGGAAAGTACGGCGCGACCCGGCCGAGGGGCTCCGCTGGCTGACCCGTTCCGTTTCGGCGAAGAACCGAACCGGACGGCGCGAACTGGGCCTTATGCTGCTGCGCGGTGAGGGCGTGGCGCGGGATCCGGATCGCGCGGTCGCTCTGCTGACGGCGGCGGCTCAGGCGGGGGATTCGACGGCGGAGACGGCACTTGGCGCGGCCTATGGGAACGGAGACGGGGTCGCGCAAAGCTGGCCGGATGCGTTGACCTGGTCGCGCCGGGCCGCCAACGCGGGCAATCCCACCGCACGGACCAACATGGGGATGGTCTATGAACTGGGCATTCCGGGTCAGCCCGATCCGGCACAGGCCGCGTCCTGGTACAAGAAGGCGGAGGCCCAGGGCTTTGGCCCGGCCGAAGTGCATCTGGGCGATCTGTACCGGGACGGCTCCGGCGTGCCTCGCGACCCCGACAAAGCGTTCGCTCTGTATCGCAGCGCGGCCAACCGGTCTGACCCGATTGGCGAGCGGGCGCTCGGTGACGCCTACCGTCTTGGCATCGGCGTCAAACCCGATCCCGACCAGGCGATGACCTGGCTGCAGCGCGCCGCCGACCTGGGCGAACCGGAGGCGGAGTATCGCCTCGCGACCCTGCTGGATGGCGTGGCGGGCTATCCGCACGACCGGTTGGAGTCCTGGCTGTATCTTCTGCGGGCGGCGGATCACGGGCACGAACTCGCGGCGGCTCTGGTCGGGACCGGTTACATGACCGGGGCGTACGGCTCGGGCCGGGATCACGACAAGGCGGCCTATTGGTTGGGCGAGGTGGTGGACAAGGCCGACGCGGCGATCCCTGGTGTGATGGTCGATCCGCACTCGCAACTGGGCCAGGAACTGGATCTCGCGCGGTTCGAACTGGGGGTGCTGCTGGTGCAGGGGGACGGCGTGGCCACCGACGTCGACCGCGGCGTCACCCTGATCACCAACGCGGCGGATCATGGCCTGGTGCAGGCGTTGGATCAGTTGGGCCAGATGTACCATTCGGGCCAGGGCGTGCGGCGTGATGACGCTCGGGCGACCGACCTGTTGCGGCAGGCGGCCGAACAAGGCTCCGGGTCCGCCGCCGCCCATCTGGGCGCCGCTTACCTGGAGGGCTGGGCCGGGGCCAAAGACGAACAGGAAGCTCTGCGCTGGTTCCGGGTCGGCGCGGCGTTGAGCGATCCGGACGCGTGGCTCGGTCTGGGCCGGATGTACGAACTGGGATCGGCCGTGCCTCAGAACGGGGCGGAGGCCGCGGTCTGGTATGCTCTCGCCGCCAATGCCGGCCGGCCGGCGGCGCAGATGCGCATGGCGCGGGCGGCGCGCCTGGGGGAACTGGGACAGCGGCCCGATCCGGTGGCCGCGGCGCGCTGGTATCGCCTCGCCTCTGAGCGGGATCCGGAGGCCGAGTTCCAGTTGGCCAGCCTGACCGAAACCGGCCAGGGCATGACCGCCGATCCGGCCGCGGCGCTGAAGATGTATCAGTCCGCGGCCGCCCAGGATCAGCCGGACGCGCTGCTGCGGCTGGCCGAGGCGGCGCGGGATGGATCCCTGGGTCAGGCCAAGGACAAGACGGAGGCCGAAAAGCTGTTCCGGCGGGCGGCGGCGCACGGCCAGGCCTCGGCGCTGCTGGAACTGTCGCAGATGGCGGAGGCCGAAGGCGGCGACAACGCCGAAACGTTGCGCAAGTATCGCGAGGCCGCCGATCAGGGCGTCGCGGAGGCCTGCGACCGGTTGGGCCAGGCTTATCGCGACGGCGAACTGGGCGTGACCGTGGACGACGCCGAGGCGCGGAAATGGTTCCAGAAAGCCGCCGATCTGGGTGACGCGGGCGGCGAACTGAACCTCGGCGCGATGCTGATTCTGGGCCGCGGCGGGACGGTGGACGAGGCCGGGGCGCTGGCGCTTTACCGGCGGGCGGCCGAGCAGGGCAGCACGGCGGCCGAGGCCAATATCGCCGGGATTTACTGGCAGGGCGCGGCGGGCATCGAGAAGGACCGGGCCGAGGCGGTGAAACACTATCTCGTCGCCGCCAAGGCCGGGAATGTGGTGGCGGAGCGGATGCTCTCGATCGCTTATGGCTCCGGCGACGGGGTCGACCAGGATGATGCCCTACAACTCGTCTGGGCGCGCAAAGCGGCGGAGCAGGGGGACGCGGTGTCGCAGAACGCCGTCGGATATTTGATCCTGACCGGGGTGGGCGGGACCTACGATTACGTCGAGGCGGCGACGTGGTTGACCCTGGCGGTGGAACGGGCGGGCGACAGCGGCGAGTTACACGACCTGGCGACCGAGAACCTGCACACCGCCATGGCGCAACTGAGCGTGGCCGAACGAGCCGAGGTGCAGACCAGGGTGGCGCACTGGCGGCAGAGCAACGGCGGGACGTGAGGGGGGATCGACCGGTTCCGCGCGAACTGACGCGACCGGGCCCCTTTCGTTGTCATGGCTCGTCTTGTTTTTTCGTCATGGCCGCCCTTGAGGCGGCCATCCACGTCTTTGGCGCCGCCAGTCAAGACGTGGAAAAACCGCCGGTCGCCAATACGATATTTGACCGGACAGAAGCGGGCCAGGCCCGTGGACGACGAGCACCGGGGGAGGCGGAGCCGCCGGTGCTCAATCCCCGGCGGCCGCGGCCCCCATTTCGGTCTCGGCCGGGGTGTTCGCCGGATCGGGATCCGGCGAAGCGGTGGTCGGGGGCGGGCGGTTCGCGGTCTTCTCGAACTCCGCGACCAGGGTCGTCGCTCTTCGCAGCAGCAGATCGGCGGGGGTCTCGACGAGCCATTCCTGGTAGGGCTCGTCGATCCAGGATTCTGGCCGCACCGGGCGGGTGTAAACCGGTTCCTCCGGCCGCGGGTCTGGCGCCGGGTCGGTCGCGGGCTCTGGCTCGGACCTGAGCGTGGGCCGCGGCTCGGGCTGTGGTTCGGGATGCGGGGTAGGTTGGGAAGCGGCTTTGGCGGACGTCGCGGCGAGAGGGTGTTGCGGTGGCTCGGCGGACGGGGCTTCGCGCGTGATTTGTTTGGGCGATTTCACGCGTGCGGCGGTGGCATCCGGTGCATCGTTGCCGGCCGCCTCCGCCACGTCGATTTTGGCCTGATGAGGCTGGTTGCCGCGCTTTTTCACCCGGTCGAGATGGCCTTGCGTGAGGCGGGCCAGGCTGAGGATGCCGGCGATGCGTCTGGTTTTCAGGACGTCGTTGAGGCCGTGGAGGACCTGCCGCGTGCTGTCGGCGATCAACGCGTGGAACGCGACCATTTGGCCGGCGAGCATCGCCTCGGCCGCGTCCACGGGCTGGAAGGACAGGATCAGGTCTTCGGTGGCGGTGGCTTCGACCTCGAACGCCTCCTGGGTTTGTTCGGCGCGATCGGCGACGGCGCTGATGATGGGCGCCAGCAACGGTGCGAAGCGGGTGGAGAGGTCGATCGGGGCGGCGGCGGCGTGGCTCAAATTCGGGGTCCTGAAAAGGGGACGGTGGCGGTTGGGAGGGATTTTGGTCTTATCCTGGGACCGCGCCAAGGGAATTTTTGCTGCTGAGTTTTGTTTGACAGTGGTGGCGATGAGCGGTGAAGAATGCGCATGGCGCTGGACCTCCGCCCTGAAGCCCAGAAGGAACTGGCGGGCGTGCCCAGGGCCGAGCGGGAAAGACTTCGGGAAAGACTGGAGCAGATCGCCGCCGACCCATATGGCAGCCATCCTGGAGCGAAGCGCCTCCAGGGCACTTCAGGTTTCAGCGTGCGGCAGGGGGATTGGCGCGCCATCTATAGACTAACCGGAACGGGTGATATTATCGTGATCCGCATCCGGCACAAACGAGAGGTTTACCGATGAGCCACATCAAGCCGCTGAGCGAGACACCGGAGAGCGTGACGCTCAGCCGCGCGGATTTCGATGCGATCCTGGAAGAACTTGAGGACGCGGAAGATCGGATGGCGGTGCTGGAGGATTGCCTGCTGGACAGGGAACCGGAGCAGAACCGGCATTTGCTGTCGATGGCGGACACGATGCGGATTATTGACGGGGCCAGTCCGATTACGGTCTGGCGGGAGAAGCGGGCGATGATGCTGGAGGAGCTGGCGAGTGCGGTCGGGTTGGCGGGCGGCGAACTCGCGGCGATCGAAAGTGGCGGGACGGTGGACGCGGCGGTTTTGAACAGGATGGCCGGCGCGCTGGACGTGCGTCCGGGGATGCTGGCGGCGAAAACGTAGTCGTACTCGCGCTTCATGGGCCACGGCCAATTTGAGTAATTCCCGAGTCTGCCGAAACTGATCCGGTCAGCTTAGATTACGCGTTGGTGAGGTCACCGATCCGCTGGGAGAACAGCCATGAGCCTGTCGAACGAAAGTCTTCTTGTCATCGTATTGGTCGGGATCGTCGCCGGCTGGCTGGCGGGGAAAATTGTCGACGGCGGCGGGTTCGGCCTGGTCGGGGACCTGATCGTCGGTGTCCTTGGGGCGTTTATCGGGGATTGGATACTGCCTCGGTTGAACATCCATCTGGGTGTCGGGACACTGGGACTGATCATCAACGCGACCCTGGGCGCGGTCGTGCTGCTGGCGATCATCAGGGTCGTGGCGGGCCGCCGGGGATGGCGCAGCCGTTTCGGCTGGTGAGGGTCAGGCCGCGTTTCGGGTCATACCTCGCCGGACCTGAACGATCGGACTGTCGGGATTGGCCCGCATGAGCCAGCCGGTATTCGCCCGGCCTCGAGCCCATAGCACAGTGCGCTATGCCGTGAATGTCTGGATATGGCGAGTTTTTCGCGCGCGAGCGAGCGGGCTACGGTGCGACCCGCCGGCCGCCGGCCCGCGTACTTATATCCCGCGCTTTATCGGCCGTTCGCGACGCGCGGCCCGGCGGCGCGATTTATCGCCAGCGACACGCATTCGGCCGCCTCGTCCGCATCCAGCCAACGCGCCACCTTCACCCACTTGCCCTTCTCAAGGTCTTTGTAGTGGGCGAAGAAATGCGCGATTTGCTCGCACAAAATTGGCGGCAAATCCTTATAGGAACGCGTGTTCGTGTAGAACGGATGCAAAGCATCGACCGGGACGGCGAGGATTTTCTCGTCGGGACCGGCTTCATCTTCCATGAGCAATGCCCCGATCGGCCGGCAGCGCACGACCGCTCCCGGCACAACCGAAACCGGGCCCACGATCAACACGTCAATCGGATCCCCGTCTTCCGACAACGTATGAGGGATGAAGCCGTAGTTGCCGGGATAAAACATCGCGGTGTGCAGAAAGCGATCGACAAAGACCGCGCCTGACTCTTTATCCAACTCGTATTTGACCGGTTCGCCACCTTGCGGGATTTCAACGATGACGTTCACATCGTGAGGTGGATCGCGGCCCGTCGGAATTTTCGAGACATCCATGCGAATTTCCTTCTCGGCTCAGTGCCGCATCAACAGAGGCAGGTCAGCGGAGGCGAGCATGTAGCGCGTCACGCCGCCGAAAATCATTTCTCGCCACTCGCCATGCGCGAAGGCTCCCATCACCAACACATCGGCATCGAGTTGATGCGCCGCGGCGAGAATGCGCTCGGCGGCTGGCGTATCGCCGTCAGGAACATTGTGCAGTTCCGCCGCGATGTCGTGCTCTTTGAGAATCGGCGGCATCTCGGCGGGATGATTGGCGCGCAGCACATGCACGCGCTTCGCGTCGCGCAACAGAGGGATGGCTGCCCGCACGGCCTTGGTCGCGCGCTCATCGTCCTTCCATGCGATCGCTATGACGTGGCCCAGGGGACCTTCAAAGTTACGCGGGACCATCAGCACCGGGGTTTCGGTTTCAAACAACGCGGCATGCACGCACTCGCGCATGCGATAATCGTGTCTGTCGACAGGACAGCTCACAAGGATCGTGTCGGCGCGGCGACCGTGTTCGACGACAATCCGCGGGGCGTCGCCTTCGAGGTCGATCCAATCGACGTGCACGCCGTGACGTGCCGCGAGCGCGTTCCAGCCCGTCGCCACGTCGTGCAATTGTCCGGCCCAGTTTTCCTGTTCGGCATGGATCGCCGTTTCACGCTCGGCCGTCAGCACTTCCTCGGATGGCAGAATTGTCGCGACCGGCGGCATCCGCACGGCGAGCGCCTTGAGATGTCCGCCGCCACCAATTTCCAGCAGCCGCGTGCCGGCGTTCAGCAAACTCTCCGCGTCGTTTGGGTGATTCAAAACCGCGAGCGCGACGTTGGCCATGTCATTGTCTCCCGTTTTGGTGACGGCGACCGGAGCGTGGATCGACGCCGCGCCGTAATGTCCGGCCGCGACCGCGAGCAGGCACATAACGACCGACAGCACGATATTGCCAAGAGCCTGTCCCGCGCGGCCATCGCGAGCCAGTTCCAGCGTTTGCAAGCTGAATGAGGAGAAAGTGGTGAAGCCGCCGCAGATGCCAACCATCACGAAGGCCCTCATATCGGCGGGCACCGCGAAGCGGCCATCGTTGATGGTCAGGGTGCCAAAAAAGCCGATGATGAACGAGCCAACTATGTTGATGAGGATGGTGCCCCAGGGGAACAATGGCCCGGTGATGCGCGTGACGACGACCGCGACCCAGGCCCGCGTGATGCTGCCAAGCGCGCCGCCCACCCCGATCCAAAAGTAACCCGCCAGTGAATAACCCATCATCGATCATCGACCGATGCATGAGCCCGCGCGGCGCGAGTAACATTTTCGAGCAGCAGGCAGGCAATACCGATCAACATGAGTCCGCTTTCGAAGACCGGAGAGAGAGCGCCGCGGTCCAAACCGGTCGCGCCGCCAACAACCCCGGCGATGACGGCAAGCATCCCGATCTTGAACGATGTCGCGATGGCCACACCATCGATCGCCGCGCCTGACGCGCCGGCGTGAGTCCAACCAAGGTCGAGCATCAGTGATCCCCTCCGTTCAGCATCGTCGCCCCGGATCGACCTGCTCCCGGGTGATCGAGGCTTCGTTCACCAGCGGCCTTACCGGCCGGACCACTACCGGAAAAAACGTTCCGCGAGATCCCAGGCCAGGCTGTCCGCGGTCTAAAACCAACTCCCCTTATCCACCCCGTTCATCAACGCCGCCCCCGCGGCGAACCGCCGGCAATTCTCCTTCACGATCTCATAACGACGATCATTCAAATACGGCCCATGCCCAGCCATATGCGGCGTCAGCAGCACATTCGGCATCGTCCACAACGGATGCTCGGCCGGCAACGGTTCGATCTCGTACACATCCAGCGCCGCGCCCGCGATTTCCTTCGCGTTCAGCGCGGCCACCAGATCGTCCAGCTTCGTCGTCATCCCTCGCCCGATATTGATGAAGAACGCCGACTTCTTCATCCGCTGAAACCGAGCCCGGTTGAAGAACCCCTCAGTGGCCGGCGTATGCGGCACCGTCAATATGACAAAATCCGCGCGCGGCAGCAGTTCATCCAGCGCCTCGGGGCGGTGCAATTCCGCGACCCCCGCGGGTGCCGCCGTCCGCCTGGCGTCCGTCGCCAGTACCGTCACCCCGAAGGCCGCCAGCAGCCGCGCCGCCTCCGCGCCAATGCCGCCAACGCCAACGATGACCGCGGTCGCTTCCGGCAGATGCACCACATCCCCGGCCTCCTGAGACGACTTCTTCCATTCCCGCCGGGCCTGTTGCGGGACGAACACATGCAACCCCCGGGCGAAGGCCAGCACGAAAGCCAGGATATGCGCACCGATATGATCGTTAAAGATTTCCCGGAAGTTGGTGACCCGCAACGGATGCTCGGTCAGCGCCGGGTAATAGTACCCCGCCGGAGGCGCGATCTGCGGCGATTGCAACCAGCGCAGTTTCGTGGCCTTCGCCAGCAGCTCACCCGGCAGCCGGCCGAACGCCGCATCCGCGTCCACGATCTCCCGCGCCGCCTGGGCATCGTCTTCCACCAGCACGACGCGGGCTTCCGGCACCTCGGCCGCCAGCCGGGCGGCCCAGGCGCGGTAAGTGTCGTTTTGCGGCGGTAGCATGACAAATTTGAACGCGTTGGCGCCTGACATGGGCTGTTCCTCTCGAACGCCGCGCCAGTTTCGCGCGCGACGGAGGGACTCTGGCGCGCCACACCGGTTCGATCAATGGCCGCCGAGGACCAGCCAATTGTGCCTGGCGCGGCCGAGCGGTCTCGCGCTACACATCCTGGTCGGAGGAATGAGCCGCATGCCCGGCACTGAGGCCAAATCGGTCTTTGAGCTTGAACCCGACAAGGCGGCGGAGGCAGCGGCCGATGCCGCCGCCGATGCGGAGATTGAGGCCGGCCAGTTTGTCCCGCACGCCAAAGTCGTTGAATGGCTGAACTCGTGGGGCACGCCGGATGAGTTGCCTTTCCCGGAACCGGAGCCTCGATAAGCGAGGTCATCTGGTCACCGGCAGCATTGGCACAACTTCGCTTCATCCGGGCGTATGTCGAACAATTTAATCCGAGGGCGGCTCGACGGTTAGCGGACGGGCTGGTCGATGCAGGCAACAGCTTGGTACGCTTTCCGCTTCGAGGCCGGCGCTTGCCGGGGTCCGATCTGAGTGAACTCGTCACGGCATAGCCCTACATCATCCGGTATCGCGTCGTCGGCGACGTGGTTCGCTTTCTGCGTGTCCGCCATACCGCCCAGAGGCCGGCTAACCCCTGACCTCTTGTGCTCCGTCCCATCGCGTTTGACCCTTGCCATGCTGCAACGCATCATACTTGCCGGGTCCGGTGCGATCCGCTAGCAACACGGGCCCGCCGGAGCCCGCGCCGGCGGCGGTTGTTCGCGTCGAAACCGGTGTCTCGAAAGGATTGCCTCATGGCCCGTAACAAGATCGCGCTGATTGGCGCCGGCAACATCGGCGGCACGCTCGCCCACCTCATCGGCCTCAAGGAACTGGGCGACGTCGTCCTGTTCGACGTGTTCGGTGGCGTCGCCGCGGGCAAAGCGCTCGACATCATGCAATCCGGGCCGGTGGACGGCTTCGACTCGCTGATGACGGGAGGCTCCGATTACGCCGCCATCAAAGGCGCCGACGTGGTCATCGTCACCGCCGGCTTCCCGCGCACGCCGGGCATGTCGCGCGACGACCTGATCGGCAAAAACGCCGGCGTGATCGCCGAGGTGGCGGCCGGGATCAGGACGAACTGTCCCGATGCGTTTGTGATCTGCATCACCAACCCGCTCGACGCGATGGTCTGGGTGATGAAGGAGAAATCCGGCCTGCCCGCCAATCGCGTCGTCGGCATGGCCGGCGTGCTCGACAGTTCGCGGTTCCAGCTGTTCCTGGCGCAGGAATTCGGCGTGTCGGTGGAGGATGTGCGGGCCTTCGTGCTCGGCGGCCATGGCGACACGATGGTGCCGTTGATCCGTTACTCGGCCGTTGCCGGCATCCCGGTGCCGGACCTGATCAAAATGGGCTGGACCACGCAGGCGAAGATCGACGCGATCGTGGAGCGGACCGCCAACGGCGGCGGCGAAATCGTCAAGCTGCTGGAGCGAGGCAGTGCGTTCTATGCCCCCGCCGCGTCGGCCATTTCGATGGCGGACGCGTATCTGAAGGACAAGAAGCGCGTGCTGCCCTGCGCCGCGTGGCTGACCGGTCAGTACGGGATGAAAGATCTTTACGTCGGCGTGCCGGTCGTGATTGGCGCCGGCGGCGTCGAGAAGATCGTCGAAATTCAATTGAACGCCGATGAAAAGGCGGCGTTCGAAAAATCCTGCGCGGCGGTGCGGGAACTGGTGGACGCGGCGAAAAAGCTGATCGGTTGACGGCGATGTTCAGTGCGGAACCATTCACTTTCAACGTCATCCCCGGACTTGATTTCAACGTCATCCCCGGACTTGATCCGGGGATCACTGTCGGCATGATGCGCGGGAGAACGCCCGTTTCCTCGTCATGGCCGGGCTCGCCCCGGCCATCCACGTCTTTACTGGCCGCGCCAAAGACGTGGATGGCCGCCACACGGGCGGCCATGACGAAAAAGAGGAGCGCTCTCCAGCTCGATTCAGCGCGCATAAGGGCAAGGTCAGGGCCGGCGTTGGGGGCAATGCGATGAACATCCACGAATACCAGGCCAAGGAACTGCTGAAACGCCACGGCGTCGCGGTTCTGGAAGGATACGTCGCGTGGACCGCCGATGAGGCCGCGGCGGCGGCGGGAAAACTCCCCGGCCCGGTCTTCGTGGTGAAGTCGCAGATCCATGCCGGAGGCCGCGGTGCCGGCCGTTTCGCCGACGATCCGAATGGCAAGGGCGGGGTTCGCGTCACGCACTCCATCGACGACGCGCGCGCCGCCGCCGACGCGATGATCGGGCACGTGCTGGTGACGAAACAAACCGGCCCGGCCGGCCGGTCCGTGCACCGGGTCTACGTTGAGGCCGGCTGCGAAATCGCCCGCGAACTTTATTTTTCCCTGCTCGTCGATCGGGCCAGCGGACGGATCACTTTGGTCGCCTCAACCGAAGGCGGCATGGAAATCGAGGAAGTCGCCGTCCACCATCCGGAGAAAATCCTTCGGGTCGCGATCGATCCGGTGACCGGACTGTCGCCCTATCACGTGCGACGGTTGACCTTCGGTCTGGGTCTGGCCGGTGAGCAGGCGAAGTCGTTCGGAAAAATCGTCAACGGATTGTACGCCGCGTTCACCAGCCTCGACTGTTCGATTGTCGAGATCAATCCTCTGGTCATCACCAAAGCCGACGAAGTGATCGCGCTCGACGCCAAGATCAGCTTCGACGACAACGCGCTGTTCCGCCACCACGAACTGGAAAAGCTGCGCGACGAGGCCGAGGAAGATCCGAAAGAACTGGAAGCCGAGAAATACGACCTCAACTACGTCGCTCTGGACGGCAATATCGGCTGCATGGTGAACGGCGCCGGGCTGGCGATGGCGACGATGGACATCATCAAGCTGTATGGCATGTCTCCGGCGAACTTCCTCGATGTCGGCGGCGGCGCCACCAAGGAACGGGTCACCGCGGCATTCAAGATCATTCTCTCCGATCCCAACGTCGAAGGCATTCTGGTCAACATCTTCGGCGGCATCATGCGCTGCGACGTGATCGCCGAGGGCGTGGTCGCGGCGGCCCGCGATGTGCGGCTGTCGGTGCCGTTGGTGGTGCGGCTGGAAGGCACCAACGTCGAACTGGGGCGTAACATTCTGGCCCAGTCGAACATGCCGATCATCGCGGCGAAAGACCTCGCCGACGCGGCGGAAAAAATCGTCACAGCCGTGAAAGAGGCAGCCTGACATGGCCATCCTGGTGAACGCCGAGACCAAGGTCATCACGCAAGGCTTCACCGGGGCCCAGGGGACCTACCACACCGAGCAGGCGATCGCTTACGGCACCAAAGTCACCGGCGGCGTCACGCCGGGCAAGGGCGGCACCACGCACCTGAAATTGCCGGTGTTCGACACCGTCGCCGAGGCGAAGGCGAAAGTTGGTGCCGACGCCTCGGCGATTTACGTCCCGCCGCCGTTCGCCGCCGACGCGATCCTGGAGGCGATCGACGCGGAAATCCCGCTGATCATTTGCATCACCGAGGGCATTCCGGTGCTCGACATGGTGCGCGTGAAGCGTGCGTTGTGCGGGTCGAAGTCGCGGCTCATCGGTCCCAACTGCCCTGGCGTCATCACGCCCGACGCTTGCAAGATCGGTATCATGCCTGGCCATATCCACAAGCGCGGTTCCGTCGGGATTGTGTCGCGCTCCGGCACGTTGACGTATGAGGCGGTGGCGCAAACCACCGCTGTCGGACTGGGACAAAGCTCCTGCGTGGGGATTGGCGGCGACCCGGTGAAGGGGACCGACTTTATCGAAATTCTCGAGATGTTCCTGGCCGATCCGGAAACCAAACAAATCGTCATGATCGGCGAAATCGGTGGGCAGAGCGAAGCCGAGGCGGCGGATTTCCTGGCGCATAACAAGGTGAAGAAACCAACCGTCGGCTTCATCGCGGGATCGAGCGCGCCGCCCGGACGGCGGATGGGTCACGCCGGCGCGGTGATCAGCGGCGGCCGGGACACCGCGGCGGCGAAGAAAGACGCCTTGCGGGCTGCTGGCGTGCGCGTGTCGGAAAGCCCGGCGGCGCTTGGTTCAACGATGATCGAGTTGCTTAAGGCATAAGGGGGCGGCCCGGCGGAACTCGCCTGGGCCAATCAACTTTCAGGAAGGTGAAACTCCATGTTCTCCAACACCAAAAATCGACGCGTCACGAATGAGGTTCCGGCGGTGACTGAACAACCACCACGCGCCGCGGTTGTGCCACCGCCGTCAGGCGTGCCATCGATCATCAGCTCCGACATGACGGTGCGCGGCAATCTGCAAAGCTCGGGACGTCTGCAAATCGAAGGCACGGTCGTGGGCGATATCGAGGTGGCCCAGTTGGTGGTGGCTGACGGAGCCGTGATTCAGGGCGAGATCACGGCGGAGTCGGTGGAAATCAGCGGCGCCCTGACTGGCCTGATCCGAGCGCATGAGATAACACTGAAGTCCTCGGCCCGGGTTGTTGGCGACGTTTATTACGAGGTGCTGACGATGGAGCCGCGGTCCGAGTTGGAAGGTCAATGCCGTCGCACGCCGTCGGCAAGCCAGGCGCAACTGCAAATCACCAAAGATACGCCGAGTGTCGCGAACGACGAGCCGCCATCGGTGTCCGAGACCGAGCCACCGTTGGCGAGTGCCGATAGCCCGTAAGACAAGGCCGGGCGCGACACCGGTCATTCCGATTTCGAAACTTGATCCCGCGCCCGTTGCCTCTCCCGCACCTGCTCGTCCGTCAGCCTCGCGTCGTAGATTGAGCGCGGCTCGATCATCCGAGCCACCAGAGTCGCCGTCGTTACCGCCATCAGCACCGGCAGGATCGCCACCCGCGCGTATCCTGTCAGTTCCATGATCAAAACGACCGCCGAGACCGGACCTTGCGTGGTGGCGGCCAGCATCGCCGCGGCCCCAACAAGTGCGAACAATCCCGGAGGCACTCCTGGCCACAGCCACGCCCAGGGCAATCCAAGCGCACCGCCCAGAAGTGCTCCAGCCGCCAGCGACGGCGTGAACAATCCTCCCGGAGCGCCACTCCCCAGGCACAGGATCGTCGCCGCTGGCCGTAGCAGCGCCAGCGCCAGCAACAGGAACGGACTGAGCCGTCCGATGAAGGTCAGTTCAGCCACGTCGCGCCCGTTGCCCAGAATCTGCGGGAACGGGATCGAAACAACGCCCAGTACCGCGAAAGCCAGCACGGGAACGGCCCATCGATGCCATGCCTTGGGCCGATGCGCGTCGGCCCATGCCACCGATCGCACATAGAGCACGGACACCAGGCCCAGGAACGGTCCGGCCAGCAGCGCCCAGGCGGTGCTCGAAACCGAACCGGAATAACTCGGGATCGTATAGGTCACCGCGTCGGGCAGAAACGCCCAGGAGACGGCGGTGGCGACGAGCGTGGTGGTCAACGCGGGCAATACGAAGCGCAACGCGAGGGCACCGCGTAAGACTTCCATCGCGAACAGCGCTCCGCCAAGCGGCACGCCATAGGCCGCCGCCATGCCCGCGCCGGCACCGCAGGCGACCAGCAGCCGCCGCTCCTCGTCCGGCAGTCCGGTCCGGTCGCACAGAACATTGGCGATCACCGCGCCGGCTTGCTTGGGTGCTCCCTCGCGGCCCAGAGCGGCGCCCATACCGACGATCACCACCGACAGAAGCGCGCTCGCCAGCGTGCGCAAGGCCGGCAGCCGCCCGGCGTAAAACCAGATCGCGGTGGTGATTTCGATGCCATTGCCGCTCGACAGCCGGCTGAGCAGGATCTGGCCGCCGCCGACCAGCATGCCCGCGCCCAGAAGCACGACGACATGCCGCCACGCTGGCGACCGGGCCGCCGGTCCCAGCAGATCGAGACCTGTCCCACCCCACACCAGGTGCTGTACCAGTTCCAGCAATTCGGTCAGCACCCCCGCCGCGATTCCCGCGCCAACACCGGTCAGCACGACCGCGATCCAAAAGCGGACGGCGCCGCGGTCCGCCAGGATCGGCGCGCTCATCGGCTGATCCGGCGGGTCGCGGACTGACAAGGGTTTGGCGTGCGCACGGTTCAGTTCACAATCCCGTCTGGTGTGGGGAGTTCCCTTCTTCCTGATAAGCGGGAGTATCGTGGAGAATGCGCGGCCGGTCCATTCAGACTGATCGACCGGGATGAGGTCTCGTGTGGATCATAAGTCAGCCGTTTCGCGCAGTCACCAGAAAGTGCTGAAGACCCAGCCCGCGGAGCGCCCATTGACGCCCTTGGCCACTTCCCCCCACCAACAACGCCATGTGCACCGTCGTCGTCCTGCTCCGCCCGGAGCATCCGTGGCCAATATTGCTGATCGCCAATCGCGATGAGAGCGTGGACCGCGCCTGGGATCCGCCGGCGGCCTGGTGGCCCGAATATCCGGATGTGGTCGCCGGAAGAGACCGTACCGCCGGCGGCACCTGGATGGGTCTCAACACCCATGGCGTGACCGCCGCCGTGCTGAACCGTCCCGGGTCATTGGGACCGGTCGCCGGCAAGCGCAGCCGGGGTGAGCTGCCATTGCTTGCATTGGCGCGGACGACCGCGTCGGACGCGGTTGACGCGATCGTGTCGCTCGACGCCAGTCAATGGCGCGGCTTCAACATGGTCATCGCGGATCGTTCCGGTGCGACCTTCGTTCGCGGGGCGGGCCATGGCGGACCCTCGGCGCATCGCCTGATGCCTGGCGTGTCGATGGTCACCGCACATGATCCGAACGACGAGGAGAGTCCTCGCGTCGCCCGTCACCTCTCCCGTTTTCGCGCCGCCGCGCCGCCGGATCCCGCCAACTGGCCCGCCAACCGGGATGCATGGCGCGCGATCCTCGCCGACCGGTCCGGGCCGGCGGGTGCGCAGATGAACGTCGAGGCGCGGGGTGGATTTGGCACGGTGTGCTCTTCCTTGCTGGCGATTCCGGCTTCGGGCGATCCGGTTTGGCTGTTCGCGGCCGGCGCGCCGGATCAGGCGCCGTTTGAGCCGGTCAGGCTTCCGGCGCGTTGACGGCGTGTTTGGCGCACCAGTTTCGCCACATGCCGCGGAAGGCGCACTCCAGATCACGGGCAAAGCGAACGCCATCACAAAAGGCTGAATTTTCGATCCTTGGCCGTAACGATGATCGCAATTCCGTCAGACGCCGTGTGTCGGAGGCAAGCCGTACCGCCATGTCGACGTAGTCGTCAGCGGTCGCCGCGACGAGTTCGGGCAGGCCGATCGTCGAGAGTATGCTTTCGCTCATGCGTCCGACCCAGGTCTCGCCGTGCAGCGTCACGACCGGCACACCCATCCAAAGCGCCTCCGCGGTGGTGGTGCCTCCGCCGTAAGGCGTCGGGTCGAGAGCGACGTCGACCCGATTGTAGGTGGACAGGTATTCGGCGCGCGGCGAGGCGGCTTCCAGCGTGAGCCGTTCCGCCGCGATGCCATGCGAGGCGAACTGATCGAACAGGCTTTGACGGAAGTTTGCGTCGGCGAGGGCCGAGGCTTTCAGCAGCATCCCCGAACCGGGCACCTCGTGCAGAATCCGAGCCCACAGCGCGATCGCCGCGGGAGAGGATTTGGTGGCGTTGTTGAAGTTGCCGAACGTGACGGGCTCGCCTTGGGCCGACGGCGGCGCGAGGATTGGACATTCCAGATCGGGCGGCTGGAAACACAGATAGCTATTGGGCATCCGCCATATGGTTTCGGTGAAATCGGCGGCGGCACTGTCCAGAGCGACGAACCGGTCGGCCAGAATATAGTCCATGGCGGCGAGGCCGGTCGTGCCGAAATAGCCGAGCCAACTCACCTGTACCGGCGCCGGCTTGCGGGCGAACAGCGGGAGGCGGTTGTTGCCGGTGTGACCGGTGAGATCGATCAGGATGTCGATGCCGTCCGCGGCGATAAGGGCGGCGGCGGCCTGATCTGACAATCCCACCAGACTTCGCCAATGATCGGCGTCACCGCGCAGCCGCGTTGTCATGTCATCGACGCGGACATCGTTGCTGTAGCAAAACACTTCCACCGCGGTCTTGTCGTGCCTGGCCAGAACCGGACTGAGGAAGTAACCGACCGGGTGGTGGTGGAAATCACCCGACACATAGCCGATGCGCAGCCGCCGATCCGGATCCGCCGTGTTGGAAAATGAAGTCCGCGGCGTCACGTTGATCGCTTCGGCGAAGCGCCGCGCGGTTTCCAGGATGGTGCTTGCCGCGATCACTGGCTGGTAGTGCATGACCATCAGCAGGTTGGACCACGCGGTGGCGAAGTCCGGCGCGATGCGGAGGGAATCATGATAGGCGGCGAAAGCCTCGTCGATGCGGCCCAGATCTTTCAGCGCGTTGCCCAGATTGGAGTGAGCGACGGCGTAGTCCGGCCAGAGTTCGACCGCGGTTCGGTAGGCCGCTACCGCCTCGTCCAGGCGGTTCAGACTCTTGAGGGCGTTGCCCAGATGGGAGTGAGCTTCGGCGAAGTCCGGCCGGAGGCGAATGGTGGACGCGAAGGCGGTGGCGGCCTCGTTGGAGCGGCCCAGATCCTTCAGGGTGTTGCCCAGGTTGAAGTGGGCGTCGGCGTAATCCGGCCTGATACGAATGGCGGCGGTGAATGAAGTGGCGGCTTCGTCGAGACGGCCTGCCTCTACCAGCGTGTTCCCCAGGTTCAGGTGGGTTTCCGCCCCTTTGGGCGTGATGCGGATGGCGGTGTTGTAGGCGGTCACGGCCTCATCGAGGCGGCCCAGTTCCCGCAGCGCGCGCCCGAGATTGGACCACGCCGCGCTGAGGTCCGGGTTGATGCGGATGGCGGCGTCGTAGGCGGCGACGGCCTCATCGAAGCGGGCCAGCTCGCTCAACGCCTTTCCGAGGTTGTAATGATACGGTGCGTCAAGCGGGTTGATCTCGATCGCGTCCCGGATCAATTCGGCGGCGATATCGTTTTGTCCCGTCTGATGTGCGATCACACCCAGCAGATGCCTGGCGTCGGCGTGACGAGGATCCGCCGCCAGCACAAGCCGATAGAGTCGTTCCGCGTCTGGAAGTCGACCGGCCTGATGCAACCGCAGCGCCTCGGCGAACTGGGGCTGGCCTGGCCGGGGCTGGCCTGGGCCCCGGGGCGTGGCTGAACTGGCCTTCTTCTGGGCGCGGCGCTGGCTGCGATTCATTTGCCGGATGCACCGGCCTCGCCGCGGCGGGAAGTGGGCGGGTTGCCGGTCATGACGGTACCTTGCCGCGTCTGGCGGCGAGTTCCGCGGCCAGCGCGATGGCGGCGATCAGGCTGGACGGATCGGCCACGCCCCTGCCGGCGATGTCGTAAGCGGTGCCATGATCGGGTGAGGTGCGGACGATCGGCAGACCCAACGTCACGTTGACGCCATGATCCATGTCCAGCGTCTTCAGTGGGATCAGCGCCTGATCGTGATACATGCAGATCGCGACGTCGTAGCGTTGCCGCGCCGCGGGGGTGAACATCGTGTCGGGAGGCCAGGGGCCGGAGACATCGATCCCCTCGGCGCGCAACGTGTCGATCGCGGGTTGAATGAGCGTGGTTTCCTCATCGCCCAACGCGCCTTGCTCGCCGGCGTGCGGGTTAAGGCCGGCCACAGCCAGACGCGGCGAGGTCAGACCGAAGTCCCGCCGCAGCGCGGTCGCCGTGGTGCGCGCGGCGTCGACGATCATTCGCGTGGTCAGCATCGCGATCGAGGCACGCAACGACGCGTGCACCGTGACCGGAACGACTTTCAAATGCGGACTGGCCAGCATCATGATCTGCTGGCCATGCGCGCCGGTCAGCACGGCGAGAAACTCGGTGTGGCCCGGATAGTGGAAGCCGGCCTGATACAGCGCTGCTTTGTTGATGGGGTTAGTGACCATGGCGCCCGCCTCGCCGGACAGGCAGAGCGCGGTGGCCTGTTCGATCGACTTCACCACGGCGGGCGCGTTGGCGGGGTTCGGGCGGCCGGGGACGGCGGGCTCAGCGAGAGGGATGGGCAGGACCGGCAGGGCGTTTGGATAAACCGCGACCGCCGCCGCCGCGCTGTCGACGATCGCGATTGGCACGTCGAGACCCAGGGATTTGGCGAGTGCGGTGAGGCGGGCAGGGTCGTCGAGAGCCACGAGGCACGGCCCGGTTCGAGCCAGCCACGTGCGGAGGGTCAGTTCGCCGCCAATGCCGGCGGGATCCCCCATGGTCAGAGCAATCGGGCGCATGAAGTCAGATATGCAACGCCCGCCCGTCGACCGCCAGAGCCGCTTCTTTCACCGCCTCATTCAGTGTGGGGTGGGCGTGGCAGGTGCGGGCCACGTCCTCGGCCGAGGCACCGAATTCCATCGCGATGGCCAGTTCCGCGATCAGCGTGCCGGCGTCAGGACCCAGGATGTGAGCGCCGAGCAGGCGGTCGGTGGTCTTGTCCGCCAGCAGTTTTACAAATCCGTCGGTGTCGCCCATGGCGCGGGCTCGGCCATTCGCGGTGAAGGGGAATTTGCCCACGTTGTAGGCGATGCCGGCGGCTTTGAGTTCTTCCTCGGTCTGGCCGACGGAGGCGATCTCGGGCCAGGTGTAAACCACGGCGGGAATGACGCCGTAGTTCACGTGGCCCGGTTTGCCGGCGAGGATTTCGGCGAGAGCGACGCCTTCGTCCTCGGCCTTGTGCGCGAGCATCGGGCCAGAGATGGCGTCGCCGATGGCGTAAATGCCGGGGATGTTGGTGGCGTAATGATCGTCGGTACGGATCCGGCCGCGTTCGTCCTGGGCGACGCCGTCGATGCCTTCAAGGTAGGGACGGCGCCCGATCGCCAACAGCACGATGTCGGCTTCGATTGTCTCGGCGGCGCCGCCTTTGACCGGCTCCATGGTCACGGTCACGCCGTTGGCGGTGGTCCTGGCGCCAGTGACCTTGGCGCCGAGGCGGAAGGTCATGCCCTGTTTGGTCAGGATACGCCGTGCCGCGGTGGCGAGTTCGGTGTCCATGCCCGGGAGGATTCGATCCAGGAACTCAACGACGGTGACCCGGGCGCCCAGCCGGCGCCAGACACTGCCGAGTTCGAGGCCGATGACGCCGGCGCCGATCACCACCAGATGCTCCGGCACTTTGTCGAGTTCCAGGGCGCCGGTGGAGGTCACGATGCGCTTTTCGTCGACGTCGACGCCGCGCAGCGGGGTTGATTCGCTGCCGGTGGCGATGACGATGTTCTTTGTTTCGTAAACGGTGCCATCGACATCGACCTTGCCGGGCGCGGCGATGCGGCCGGTGCCCTTGAGCCATGCGATCTTGTTTTTGCGGAACAGAAATTCGACGCCCTTGACGTTGGCTGTGACGACCTCGTCCTTCCGCGTCTGCATCTTCGCCAGATCCAGCTTCACGCTATCGATCACGATGCCGTGGCCGGCGAAGGCGTGGCCGGCCGCTTCGAAGTTTTCCGACGATTGCAGCAACGCTTTCGAGGGAATGCAGCCGATGTTGAGGCAGGTGCCGCCAAGAGTGGCGCGCTTTTCGACGCAGGCGACTTTCAGGCCAAGTTGCGCCGCACGGATCGCGCAGACATAGCCTCCAGGCCCGGAGCCGATGATGATGACGTCGAAAGAGTCAGCCATTCAGGCCTCGTCCGCGTAACAGACGGCTTCGAGATTGTGCCCGTCCGGGTCAATGACGAAGGCACCGTAGTAGGTGGGCGTGTAATGCGGTCGCGGGCCAGGCGGCCCATTGTCCTTCCCCCCCGCCGTGATCGCCGCCGCATGAAAAGCGTTCACCTGGGCTCGGGTTTCCGCTTTCAACGCGATGTGGACGCCGGTTGGTCCGTCGCCTCTGCCGTAGAACCAGAGCGCCCATTTGTTGGGCGGGCCAAAGGCGATGACATCGTTTTCATCGAAGCGGATCGCCAGGCCCAGTGGCGCCAGGGCCGCTGTGTAGAAGGCGCGCGTTTTGGACAGGTCGCGAACGCCGAAACCGATGTGGTCAAACATGGTCACGCTCCTTGTCGCGGGCACGAATACTGGCCGGCTGCCGCATCTCGTCATGGCCGCCCCATGTCCCCGGGCCTGGCCCGGGGGTCTGACGGCCATCCACGTCTTTGGCGCGGTCAGTAAAGTCGTGGATGGCCGGGCCGAGCCCGGCCATGACGTGGAAAAAGCAAGTCGTCAACACGATGGTGTCACGATGTCCGTTACCTGGGGATCACGTGGCCCGGCATCGTCGTCTCATTTCGCGGCGGCCCGCAGCCGCCTGACCTCAATCAGCAGCTTCGGCAGATCCTGTCGCGAATGCGCGATCAAGTCCTGATCCGCGACCGTCGCGCCGGACAGTTCGATATCGCTGTCGGTCGTTTGAATGAAGCTTGATCCGCTGTCGTGATCGCGTCCCTCGACATAGGAGAGCCACGGTCCAGGGGTGGCGTCGCGGAGGCGGGCCTCGATCCGATCGAGCTCCTCGTCAGTCACGCCGTCAAACGTCTTCGTGTCCATTTGCCTCTCCCCTTCAACGATTGGGGTTGTCGACGACCGGCGCAAACAGCCTGGCCGCCTGTTGTGGTGTAATACCGCTCATAACGCAGTGAAAGCGGTTATTCCTGGGCGGTGCCGGTGTCACGCCGCCGCCGGCTCTCCGGATTGTCCCCACGGTTGCCACGCCAATCTGGCGATTGGGGATCGGCGCCGACAGAACGTCAATTGCCGTCGCCGCGGCGCAATTGACCGAGACGCCGACGAGGCGGCCAGCGGCATCCAACGTCACGCCCGATCCCTGACGAAAACGCTCCGCCGAACAGGTTCCGCCCCGGCAAACCAGCGCATCGTCCGGCAAAGCTGACCGCGGCGCGAGGACCATGACCGGCGCCCCATTACCTCACACTTCCAGCAGCAGCCGGCGCGGGTCCTCGACACATTCCTTGACCCGGACCAGGAACGACACGGCTTCCTTCCCGTCGACGATGCGATGATCGTACGACACGGCGAGGTACATCATCGGCCGGATCTCGATCTTTCCGCCGACCACCATCGGCCGTTCCTGAATTTTGTGCATGCCAAGAATGGCGGACTGTGGCGGGTTCAGGATCGGCGTGGACATCAACGAGCCGTAGATGCCGCCATTGGTGATGCTGAACGTGCCGCCGGTCAGGTCCTCCAGTTTCAGGTGGCCGTCGCGGGCGCGTTTGCCGAAATCGGCGATCGCCGCCTCGATGCCGGCGAAACCGAGTTGGTCGGCGTCGCGGATGACCGGCACGACCAGGCCTGAGGGCCCTCCCACCGCGATGCCCATGTTGACGTAGTTTTTGTAGATGATGTCGTCGCCGTCGATCTCGGCGTTGACGGCGGGGAATTCCTTCAGCGCCACACAGCAGGCGCGGACGAACATGCTCATGAAGCCGAGGCGGACTCCGGCGTGCTTCTTTTCGAATGCGTCGCGGTATTCGGCGCGCAGAGCCATCACCGCCGACATGTCCACCTCGTTGAAGGTGGTCAGCATCGCGGCGGTGTTTTGGGCTTCCTTCAACCGGGCGGCGATGGTCCGGCGCAGGCGGGTCATCTTCACCCGTTGTTCGCGCGGGTCCTCGGCGCGTGGTGGAGCGGGCGCGGTTGGCGTGGCTGGGGCGGGCGGTGGTCGGTTCAGGAATGCCAGCACGTCGCCTTTGGTGATCCGGCCGTCTTTCCCCGATCCCGGTCCGATGGTGGCGGGCGCCAGTTTCTGTTCTTCCATCAACCGGGCGGCGGACGGGAGAGGTTCGTGCACCATCGGCGCGGCGGGCGCTTCGACAGGGGCGGTGGCCTGCACCGCGGGGCGGGCGACCGGGCCCAAAGGCCGCGGCGGGGGATTGATCCCGGCGGGGGGATTCGCCGCCGGACGGGAAAGCGCCGCCGCCGCGGTTGGGGCTGGCGGCGTTTGGGCTGGCGGGAATTGGGGCGCCGCCGGGCGCGCAACCGGAGCGGGCGCCCAGGCCGGCTGGACCGCCGGTTTCGCCGCCCCGGCTTGCTTCGGCGCCGCGCCCGTCACCTCGCCGTCCAGCATGCCAAGCAACGCGCCGACCTCGACCTCACTGCCTTCCGGATAATTGATCGCGGTCAGGACGCCGGCGACGGGTGCGGATACCTCGACCGTTACTTTGTCGGTTTCCAGTTCCACCAGCGGCTCATCGGCGGCGACCGTATCGCCGGGCTGCTTGATCCAGCGCGCGATCGTCGCTGAGGTGACGCTTTCCCCCAGGGCCGGCACTTTTATTTCGGTTGCCATCGATCGATTTCCTCAGCCCAGACCCAGAGCGGTGGTGACGATCCGAGCCTGCTGCGCCATGTGCGTGCGGGCAAGCCCGGTCGCCGGCGAAGCGGCCGCCTCTCGCCCAATGTAGACCGGCCGGAAGGATTTCATTTCAAGCCGGTGCAGAACCTTCTCGATGCGGCGGTCGACGAAGTTCCAGGCGCCCATGTTCTCGGGTTCCTCCTGGCACCAGACGACGTCGGCGTTGGTATAGGCTTTCATCATGCGTCCGAGGGTGATTTCCGGGAACGGATAGATCTGCTCCAGGCGGATGATGGCGATATCGTTGATGTTCTTGGCGCGGCGTTCCTGTAGCAGATCGTAATACACTTTGCCGGTGCACAGGATGACGCGGCGCACCTGCTCGGCCTGGGCGATCTGGTCGATTTCCGGAATCACGAACTGAAACGTGCTGTCTTCGCGCATGTCCTCAAGCGGCGAAACGGCCAACTTATGACGCAGCAGCGACTTCGGCGTGAACACGATCAGCGGTTTGCGGAAATTGCGATGCAACTGCCGCCGCAGCGCGTGGAAGTAGTTCGCCGGCGTGGTCAGGTTGCAAACCCACATGTTCCGTTCGGCGCAGAGTTGCAAATAGCGTTCGATGCGCGCCGAGGAGTGCTCCGGCCCCTGACCTTCGTAGCCGTGCGGCAGCAGCATCACAAGTCCGGACATACGCAACCATTTGGTTTCGCCGCTGGCGATGAACTGGTCGATGATCACCTGCGCGCCGTTGGCGAAGTCGCCGAACTGGCCCTCCCACAACACCAGCGTGCGCGGGTCGGCCAACGAGTAGCCGTATTCGAAACCGAGTACGCCCGCTTCCGACAACAGCGAGTTGTAGATCTCGATCTTCGCCTGATCCACCTGGATGTTGTTCAATGGGACGTATTCGTGCTGATTGGTCTGATCGATCAGAAACGCGTGACGCTGACTGAATGTTCCGCGCTGGCAATCCTCGCCCGACAGGCGGACGCGGCTGCCTTCCAGCAACAGGGAACCGAAGGCGAGCGCTTCGCCGGTCGCCCAATCGATGCCCTGGCCGGTATCGATCATGGCCTTCTTGGCCTCAAGCTGGCGGGCGATTTTCGGGTTGAGATCGAATCCCGCCGGAGCATGCGCCAGCGCGTATCCGATATGTTTCAGAGTTTGTTCGTGTACCGCGGTTGCCTTTTCGGTGTATTCGAATTCCTGCTCGTCGGCCTGGAAACCAGCCCAATGGCCCTCCAGCCAATCCGCCTTATTGGGTTTGTAGGATTTGGCGGCGGCGTTGGCGTCCTCCAGCGTTTGCATGAAGCTGTCCAGCATCGCCTGAGATTCGGCGGCCGGGACACTGCCTTCGGCGGCGAGGCGTTCCGCGTAAAGCGTGCGCGTGGTCTTCAGTTGGTTGATGGCGCGATACATGATCGGCTGGGTGAACGCTGGTTCATCGGTTTCGTTGTGACCGTGGCGGCGATAGCAGACGATGTCGAGCACGATATCGGCGGCGAAGCGCATGCGGAATTCGGCGGCCATGCGGGCGCAGAAAATCACCGCTTCCATATCGTCGCCGTTGACGTGCAACACTGGCGCCTGGATCGATTTCGCCACGTCGGTGCAGTAAAGACCCGAATACGCGTGCGCCGGGACGGTGGTGAAGCCGATCTGGTTGTTGACGATCAGATGAATCGTGCCGCCGGTGCGGTAGCCGATCAACTGACTCATCGCCAGGGTTTCATACACCAGTCCCTGACCGGCGAACGCGGCGTCGCCATGCATCAGGATCGCCATGACCGAGGAGCGGCGTTCGGTGTCGTGCGCGCTGTCCTGCCGCGCGCGGACCTTGCCGATCACGACGGGATCGACCGCCTCGAGATGCGACGGGTTCGGTTGCAGCGATAAATGCACGGTCTGGCCGGCGATTTCCTGATCGCTCGACGTGCCGAGGTGGTACTTGACGTCGCCCGATCCCTGCACGTCGTCGGGCTTGAAACTCTCGCCGCCGAACTCGGAGAACAGCGCGGTCAGCGGCTTCTTCACGATGTTGACGAGAGTGTTCAGGCGGCCGCGATGCGGCATGCCGATGGCGATTTCGCGGACGCCGGCGCGAACGCAGGTCTCGATCATCTCGTGGATGGCGGGGATCGTTGACTCGCCGCCTTCGAGGCCGAAACGTTTCGTGGTGACGTAGCGTTTCTGGCAGAACGCCTCGAAGCCCTCCGCCTCGGTCAACTGGCGCAGGATGGTGCGCTTCTCGTTGGCATTGAACGCGTTGAGCCAGGGGGCGCCCTCGACCCTGCGCTGGATCCAGGATTTCTGGTCGGGGTCCTGGATATGCATGAACTCGACGCCGATCGAGCCGCAGTAGGTGTCGCGCACGATGCGGGTGATTTCGCGCAGCGTCGCCGTTTCGCGGCCGAGCACGTTGTCGATGAAAATCGGGCGGTCGAGGTCGGCGCTGGTGAAGCCGTAGGTTTGCGGGTCAAGCTCGGGGTGCGGGCCGGGGATTTGCAGGCCAAGCGGATCGAGCCGCGCTTCCAGATGACCGCGCACGCGATAGGAGCGGATCAGCATCAGCGCCCGTAACGAGGCGATGGTCGCGGCGCGGACTTGCTCGCTGGTTGGCGCGGGCCTGCTGTCGGGCGCGAGCGCGGCGCCGTTGGACGTTTCATTGGGTGCCCAGGATGCGCCGGCGACATCGGCGAGGACGGCTCGGGCATCGTCGTCCATGGCATCGAACAGGTCGGCGAAACTGGGATCGACCGAAGTGGGACTGACTGCCCAACGGGCATATTGCTCGCCCAGAAACGCGGCATTTGCTCCGCTGAACGCCTGCGCCAGGATATCTACGCCAGCCATTTATTGGGGTTCCTTCGTTTCGAGGTCGTTAGCGGTCTGTCGGCTGTTTCGTCATCCCCGGGCCGAGCCCTATAGGCGCTAAAGCTGGGTTCGGGCATGCCCTCTCCACGTCATGGCCGGGTCTGGCCCGGCCATCTTCCGTGTTGTCCGTCAAGCGGAGATCCTCTGTTTATTCGCGATTATGTCGCCCTTTGTGCTTGTCCTCGCGTCCGCCGGGTGCCGTGACGACGGCATGACCGGCGTTTGCTT
>Ga0182018_10000693_pt1 | contig 42177 bp, 33 predicted proteins | sample 812P2MmetaG_FD_120490 | JGI IMG/M metagenome (GOLD analysis project Ga0182018, IMG submission 120490) | Permafrost microbial communities from Stordalen Mire, Sweden - 812P2M metaG | ecosystem: Environmental > Terrestrial > Soil > Wetlands > Permafrost | place: Sweden: Stordalen | collected... | reverse complement strand
GAACCTTTACAATCGCATCCAGCGCAGCGCGCCCTGGGTCCACAAGCTCTTCTATAATGTGGTGGAGATCCTCAGCCTGCTGAACACCAACTCGGTCACCTTCGGCAAGCGCTACTACGTCGACGTCCTGAAGGAATACCGCCCGCACCTCATCTTCAGCGTGCACGATTGCCTCAACCGCGGGTATTTTCAGCTGGCCCGCGAGATCCTGGGCGCCGACCAGGTGCGCTGCGCCACCTATTGCGGAGAATTCGCCGGAGGCTGGGGATATTCGGCCAATTGGATCGAGCCCACGGTCGACCTCTACTTCTCGAGAACGGCGACGGCCCAGGACTACGCAATCAAGAAGGGGATTCCCCCCGAGAAGGCCCACGTGCGCGGATATCTCATGCATCCGCACGCCCATTTTGAGGTTGTGCCCCCCCAGGAGCGCGGGAATTTTCGCGAGGAGCGCCTCGGGCTGCGCCCCGACCTGTTCACGGTGTTCCTGGCCACGGGCGGAAACGGCGCCAACAATCATTTCGAGCTGCTCCCCGCGCTGGTCAAGCGGGCCGACCGCTGTCAGGCGATTGTGATCTGCGGCCGAAACAAGCAGGCCTTCAACGACGTCGTTCACTGGCGCGCAAACCATCCCGAGTTCAACTGCTACGTCGAGGGCTATTCGGAGATCGTGCACATGCTGATGCAGGTGAGCGACGTGATCGTGACCCGAGGCGGCACGACGACCTGTGCCAACGCGCTGCATTTCAAGTGCCCCATCATCTTCAATGCGTCCGGCGGGATTATGCCCCAGGAGGAGCTGACCTGGAAATACCTGCGGAACGGGGCCGCCTCCGACAAGATCGAGAACGGCGCGGACTTTGACCTCATCATCGGGGCGTGGCTTTCGGACCCGGCGGCCTATGCCCGGATGAGGGAGAATTTCCTCCGCCTGCGCTACGAGGAGGATCCGACCATCCTGATCGACGAGCTCGTGGGGCTCGCCGCCAAGGTATCCGACGACAAGCCCGTCCGGCTTCCCTACCGGCACCAATGGGCGCCTCCCTATTCCGGGGTGCTGTGACGCCGGCCATGGGGTCGATGGGGACCCATCGAATGGGACGCTCGAAGGGAGCCCGCTCTTCCGGCTGGAGCGCAAGAAAAAGCAGGGAGAGGGATTACTCCGAAGAGTCTTTCCGGAACGGCCTTTGCCAGTCTACGCTTCGCCGGACTTGAGCGCCAACGGACTCGAAATAACCTACCTCTTCACGACTTTCCCCAAAACGACCGAGATGTTTCTCCAGCGGGAGATCGCGGCGCTAAGGGCAAAGGGTGTCCTTCTCAGGATCCATTCGATGTGGGGCGGTGGGGGCGTATTCCGGGGAATCACGGTCGAGGCATTCAACAAATGGAGGCTTTTCGAACTCCTTTGGCTGATACCCTATGAGTCGTGGCGGAGGCCCGAGGTGCTTCGGCAGGTGCTCCGGGGATTGGTCACCCGCCGTGCGCCTTCGTGGATCAATTTCTGGGAGAATATGCTGGGTGCCGGTTTCGCCTGCATCTACGCGCGGTCCTTTCGCCGGAATCCCCCGGGCCTGATCCATGCGGCCTGGAGCGGTGCGCCCGCGACCGCAGCGTGGCTTCTCTGGCGGCTGGACGGCCACCGGTTTACGGCGGGAGCGCACGCCTACGACGTGTTCGAGCACGGGGGCGACTGGTGGCTCCGCGAGAAGCTGGAGGCCGCGTTGCTGGTGCACACGTCGACGGAGCTGGCCCGCGCAGCGCTCATCGACCGGGGCGTCAGCGCCGACAAGGTGGTCTGCATCAGGAGCGGGCTCGAGCGGCTGCCCGTTCTCAAAGCGCTGCGCTCGTCCCGATCCCCCCTCCATCTCCTCTCCCTCGCGCGGTTGGTCGAAAAGAAGGGGTTGGACCGGCAGCTCCGGATCCACGCCGCCCTCAAGGCGGCGGGCGTGGACTTTGTCGCGCGGATCGTCGGCGACGGCCCCCTCCGCCAAAAACTGGAAAGGCTGGCAGGCCACCTGGGCGTGGCCGACCGCGTGACCTTTGTCGGGGAGGTGCCCCCGCACGAGGTCTGGGAGCATCTCGACTGGTCCGACGTGCTCCTGCACACGGGGGTCGTTGCGCCGAGCGGCGACCGCGACGGGCTTCCCAATGTGATCGCCGAGGCGATGGCGGCCGGCGTGCCGGTCGTGACGTCTCCCACCGCCGGGACCACCGAGGCCGTGACCGACGGTGCTACGGGGGTGGTGCTTCCGGTGGACTGTCCCGAGGCCTGGGTCAACGCGCTGCGGCGGCTCTCCATGGATGACGGCTATTGCGACGCGTTGCGGCGCGCGGCGCGCGCTTGGATCGAGGCCAACTTTGACGTGAGCTCGAACACGGAACGCCTTCTCAGGCGGCTCGAGTCGGTCGCGGCGGCGCCATGATACTGTTCGACGAGACCAATGCCGCGGGCTGGCGCCACGCCTCAGGGCTGGCGCGTGTCAGCCGACGGCTGAGGGCCGAACTAGGCAATGCGGCGAAAGGCGTGCGCTGGCCCGTGTTGCGCGCGGCTCCGGCTCCCAGGGACTGGATCCTGACGACCGAGCTTTTCTCCGAGGCCGAGCGGCCCGGCGTCACGGCGTTCCTCGAGCGCCGCCCGTGCCGGATTGCAGCCGTCTACCACGACGCCATCCCGATCAAGCACCCGGACATCACCTGGCCGAGGAGCGTCGAACGCCAGCCCGGCTACATGAAGCTCCTGGCCCGCTTTGACCGTGTCTGGGCGGTGTCGTCCGCCAGCCGGGATGAACTCCTCGGCTTCTGGAAATGGCAGGGAAACACTCGGGTCCCGCCGGTGGACGTCCTTGCGCTCGGCGCCGACGGCGCCGGTGTTCCGCGGCAGGCGGAAACGGCGGAGGGCCGGGAGCCGACGCGTCGCCCGAGGATCGTCTCCGTCGGAATCCTCGAGCCGAGGAAGAACCAGGCCCTGCTCCTCGACGCGTGCCAGGCGCTTCGCAACGAGGGACTCGACCTCGAGCTCGACCTGGTCGGGCGCGTGAACCCGCATTTCGGAGGGCCGATCGCGAAGCGCATTGCGGAGCTGCGCGTCCAGTGGCCCGGTCTTCGCCACCACGCGGATATGGATGATGCGGCTCTCGTCGCTCTCATCCGGTCGGCCCGGGCGACGGCTTTCGCGTCCATCGCCGAGGGCTGCGGCCTGCCGGTCCTGGAATCGCTCTGGCTCGGCGTGCCGTGCGTCTGCAGCGACATTGACCCGCTCATCGAGCTGTCAGCCGGAGGCGGTTGCGCGGTCATCGCCGGGAACCATCTCGACGGATGGAAGGCTGGCCTTCGCCAAATTCTTATTGATGACGGGTTCCGCGGCCGTCTCGCAACCGAAGCGGTCCATCGGACGCTTCCCACCTGGGCCGGTGCCGCGCGCCTCCTGCGGGAGTCACTGGTGTAAGCGGGCCCGTGGGCGGCAGTTATAATTTCTTCGCCGCGTACGCCATCGCGGCGGCGATTTTCTCGAGCTGCTCGTCGGTGTGCATCGCCGAAACGGCGGTCCGGATCAGGTCCTTGCCGGCCGGGACCGCGGGCGAGGTCGCCATCACGGTAAAAATCCCCTTCTCCATAAGGGCCTTCCAGAAGGGATAGACGCGCTCCTTCGATCCCAAGACGATCGGCACCGCGGGGGTCTCACTCTCCCAGGTGTCAAATCCGAAGCCCTTCAGGATCGCGCGGTACTTCTTGGTGTTGGACCAGAGCTTGTCGAGGTGCTCCGGCTCCGTCTGCATGATCTCAAGCGAGGCCTGGGCGCACGCGGCCTGGCTCGGGCTGATGGCGGCGCTGAAGATCGTCTGCTTCGAGTTGGTGCGCAGGAATTCGATCACGTCCCTCGAGGCGGCGACAAATCCCCCCGTGCTGGCGAGGGATTTGGAAAGGCTGCCGCAGATGACGTCGACGCTGTCGTTGAGCCCGAAATGGTCGACCGTGCCGCGCCCCTGACGGCCTAGGACGCCAAAGCCATGGGCGTCGTCGAGGACGGTGAAGCAGGCGTGTTCATCGGCAATCTCGGCCAGCTCCGGAAGGCGGGCGATGTGTCCCTCCATGGAGTAGACGCCCTCGATGACCAGCATTTTCGGGGCCTGGGGATTGGCCGTCGCAATCACTTCCCTCAGATCATCAGGATTGTTGTGGGAAAAACGTTCGACGGTCGCGTTCGAAAGCCGGATTCCGTCCCAAAGGCAGGAATGGACATTCTTGTCGGCAAAGATGACGTCGCCCTTTTGGGCGAACGCCGCGACGCTTGAAAGGCAGGAGAGATAGCCGGCCGCATGGATGTGGCAGGCCTCGCGCCCCAGAAAGGACGCGATTTTCTGCTCAAGCTCCAGATGGTAGGTTCTGGATCCGTTGGAGGGCCGGGCCCCGGTCGTGCTGGTGCCCCACTTGAGGAGAGCGGCCCGTCCGGCTTCGATCACCTTGGGATGAAACGAAAGCCCGAGATAATCATTGCTCGAAAGCATGATCATCTCGCGGCCATCCAGGCGAATAGTGGTCCCCTTTTGCGAATCCAACGCGTGGTAGAAGGGCGCGTACTTCAGCCGCATCTTGGTCGAATAATCGTCGCCGCAGCGGTCCAAGATGGGCTTCTTGTTCTTTAGGAATAAGGTGATCGCCATGCAGTGCCGACGCTAGGACCGACCCGGGAGTTTGCAAATGCAAATGGCGACCCCGGAAATCGCTCCCGACGAGGGGAAATCAAGGGCTTTTCCGGCGCCTCCGCAGGCCTAGGGAAGGGAGCCCATCCACTCCAAGAGCCGCCGGGCGTAGTGATCCCAGCCGTCAAATCGACGGTCCCGCGCGGCCGCGGTCAGGGCCGCCCGCTCCCCGGGAGACTCGATCAGGCGCCCGATCGCGGCGGCGAGTTCGGCCGGGCCGGCGCTCCCGGCAGGGAGGCATCCCCCGCCGCGCGCGATCTCCCCCAAGGCGCCATCGGTGCGGCAGACACAGGGCTTGCCGCGGGCCAGGCTTTCGGCGACGGGAAGGCCGAATCCCTCGGCGAGCGAGGGATAGACCGTGAACGCGCAGGCGCGGTAGGCGGCCTCGAGCGCGTCATCCCCCTGCGGCCCCTCATAGAGGACGGGCCGGCCCGCGGATTGCAGCCTTTTCAACCGCTCGAGCGCCGGCCGGCCCGTTTCGTCGTGGGCGAGACCGATGAGCCGGAGCTGGAAGCGCACGCCGCGCGCCCAAAGGATCTCGCAGGCATCGAGGAGCGATGCGTGATTTTTCCGGCCTTCAATGCTGGCGACGCAGAGCACCACCGGGTTCGCGGCGTCCGGCGTCGGGCCGGCATCAGCCGGGGGAGCGTCCAAGCCAAGAGGCAGTGCGACGACGGGGGGGTGCTCGGAGACGCCGAGCCAGCGCCAGTAGTCGAGCAACGAATCGCGGGAGGCCTCGGAGTTTGCGGCGATGCCGTCGAATGCGAGCAGTTCCCGCAGGTAGCTCGGGAACCGAGCCAGCGTCGAGCGCGGGGAGTACTCGGGGAACTGGAGCGCGATCGCATCGTGAAACAGGGCGACATGAGGACCTGCTGCCGCATTGAAGAGCCGGGGCAGGGCGGCGGCCACGCCGGCCGAGAAAACCTCCGGCACGATCGCGCCCGCGGCGACATTTGAGGGCTCGTCGAGAGCGGGCCGGCGGTGGTTCCAGCGTCGGAGCCGGCCCCGGACCTGGGCCGCCATGGGCCAACGCTCGCCTCGGCCGGACGAGGGGTGGCGGGCCGCCAGGTTGGCTTCCTCCCAGTCCTCGAGCGGCCGCCAGGCGTCCTCAAAAGGATCGAGGCATACAGCGGTGGCCTTTCCCGCCAACGCGCGGCGGAGCGAGCGGGCGACCCGTTGAATGCCCGTCCGCGCCCGCGTGTGGCTCGTGTGGGTGAGGTCGAGAAGGAGGGCAGCCATCCGGGGGTCAGGGCTGGACCGTCTCGAAGTCGCGCCGCCAAATGGTCAAGTCCCGGACATTGCCGACCTGGGTCCAACGGCCCGGCATCCGCTTTTCCAAGACCGCCGCGTCGGTGAGCTCGAACGGGAAAAGCACGGCGTAGAGCGGCCTTTTGGAGCTACGGATCGCGTCCTCGATGGTTGCGACGTTGCTTTTGTCCAGCACGTCCCAGCGGATGAACGTGAAATGCGTGTAGTAGAAGAGCGCGCCGCTGGTCTGCATGGTGAGGCATACCGCGTCGGCGGGCAGGTGCTTCTTCATCCAGTCGGCGACGAGGCCGTACCTGAGTTCGCTTTCCCCGATGCTGAGCGCATGCAGTTCGCGGGACCATGCCACGGAATTGACGACGATCAGTGCGAGGACGAGCGCGAAGACGGTCCGCGAGCGGCCAGGATCGGCCCCGGCAGGCGCCCGGGCCAGCAGCGAGCGGCCGACGAGAAGGGCGCCGACGGCCATCGCCGGAGCTGCGGGAAGCAGGAAGCGCAGGTACCACCAGGTCTCGTGGGTGCACTCGTAGGCCGAGAAGAACGCCGCGTAGACGACCATCCAGGTGCCGAGGACCCAGCGGGTGCGGGCCGCCTCGCTGCGAAGCCAGGGAAGTCCCAGGTTGAGCACGACGATCGGCGTAAGGAGGGCGGGCAGCCAGCGCCCGTAGTGGACAAGGGTCTCAGGAACGTAACGGCCCAGGAACGCGTAGGAGTTGTCGCCGTAGCCGGTCGCGACGAAACTCCCATAGGCCGCCATTCCGTGGGCGGCGAAGAAAACGGCGCCCGGAAGGCCGCCGAAGACGAAGTAAATCCAGCGCCGCGGCGACGCGCCGAGTGCGATGGCGACGGGAACAAACGCAAGGACATTGGTGGGCCTGAGGAGCACGTCGACGGCCATCGCGACGCCGGCGAAAAGAGCCCAGCCCGATTCCCGGCGGCTCTGGAGGGAGGCGAGCACGGCGACGGTGGTCCAGACCAGGGATGGGACATCGCTCATCGCCTGGAGTGACATGAAGAGATAGAGCGGGCTTGCGGCGACGATGGCCGCTCCGAGCGCAGCCCACCGCGTTCCGAGGCCGAGCATCCGGCCGAGGGCGAACGTCGCTATCAGGCCCGCGAGCGAATGCAGGACAATCACGATATCCCCTGCATGCCTCCATCCCGCGATCGGCTCCGCCAGCAGGACGAAAAGGGCGAATCCGGACGGATAGGTGGGCACGAGGCCGTTCCCGTCGTAGGCGGGCTTGAAGCCCAGCGGGACGTACAGGAAGGGGGGTGCGCTGGACTGGGGCAGCCCCGGGACAATCCGGGGCTGGACGTGCAGGTGCTCCGAAGCCAGCAGCCGGGCGTGATTCATGTATCCCGATGAGTCGGAGCCCCCGGCCACGGCGCCCACGTGCCGGACTAGGAGGACCGCGTAGAGCGCCAGGACCAGGACGGCTGCGGCCCAAAACGAGCCCCGCCGCGGGGGCGGGGATCGCTGGGGATCGGCTTTTGGAAAATCCATACTTGCTTTGGAACGGGCGGGAGAGTGGTTTGTCCTCTTTTAGTGGCTGGATACAAATCATTTTTCCACGGTCGGGCCAACGCTTTGCGGTGGCTTTTCTGTGGAACGGTGGTCGCGTTCTTCGCGTGGAACGCAACCCTGTTCTATCTTCCGGGGCAGGGATTCACGTACCTGATCCAATTTGGCGAAAAGGAGCACGCCCGCTACCTGCCCGAACTGAGGGCTGTGAACCACTTCGAGATGGCGAAATCGGGCGGCTACGACGCCCAGTATTACGCCCAGATCGCGATGCAGCCCCATTTGAGCGACCCCTTGCTGGGCAAGGCGATCGGGGGCCAGCTGCCCTACCGCGCCCGCCGGATCCTCTTCTGCTGGACGGCGTGGCTGCTTGCGGGGGGCCATCCCATCCTGGCGCTCAACATCTACGCGTTTCAGAACATCGCCTGCTGGTTCCTGCTGGCAGGTCTCCTCCTGCGGTGGTTTCCGCCGGTGAACTGGGGCAATTGCGCGCGTTGGGCCGGCGTCCTGTTCTCGTTCGGCCTGATCTTCAGCGTTAAATATTCACTCGTGGATGGGCCAAGCCTCCTGCTGATTGCCTGCGGATTGGCCCTGGTGGAATCGAGGCGACCGTGGCTTGGAGCGCTGGTCCTCGGTATTTCGGGCCTGGGAAAGGAAACCAACATTCTCAGCGCCGCCGGGATAAACCTTCCCGAGCGGCGCAATCCCCAGACGTGGGCTGCATGGCTTGCGAGGATGGCCCTCGTTCTCCTTCCCCTGGCCGCATGGATGCTCTGCCTTCGCCTTTGGCTCGGAAGCGGGGGCGGCGTGGGTGCCCGCAACTTCGGCGCTCCCTTCGCCGGCCTCACGAACAAGCTCCAGGACAGCATTTCGCTCCTGTGCGCAGAGGGCTACCCGTCGGTGGCCAAGTTCGACCTGCTCGTTTTGGCAGGGCTCCTAGCGCAGTTCTTTTTTTTCGCCTTCCGGCGTCGCTGGGAGGACCCCTGGTGGCGCGTGGGAGCATCCTATGCCGTTCTCATGGTCTTCCTGGGAGACTCAGTCTGGGAATTGTATCCCTCGGCGGCGGCGCGGGTGCTCCTGCCGATGACGCTGGCCTTCAACATCCTGGTGCCGCGCCGCGGGGCCTGGCTCATGCTCCTTGTTGTCGGCAACCTGGGCATTTTCGCGTCGGCGGACATCTTCAAGCCCCCTGGCCGAGAAAGCTTCGCCATTGAGGGACCCAGGGAGCTCAGAATCAACCCGAAGGACGGCAACGCCGTCGGGGTGATTTACGGCTCCCACTATTGGTATCCTGTGGAGAGGTCGCGCTGGGAATACTGGCGCTGGAGTGCGGGCGACGGGTCGGTCGCAATCCACAACCCCCAGTCCTTCACCCTCGTGGCCGAGGTCAAGTTCAGGCTTCGAGCCGTGGATTCCCGGGCGGCGATCGTGACGTGTGCTGGAAAGGTCCTGTGGCGGGATATGCTGAAGGGGGGAGAGGTGAGGGGGGTGGCGCTGCCGGAAATAGACCTGCCTCCGGGCGACACGGTTTTGGTCTTTGGCAGCGATCGGCCTGCGACTTATTATGGCACCAACGACATTCGGAGGCTCAGCTATAGCTTGAGGGACCTTGAGGTAGACCTGAAAAGCCGGCGCTAGGCTTGCGGCGCACAAATCGTTGCCCGGGGAGCCCGATCGTGATTGGCTTTGACCCACCCGGTTGAAGCCCAACGTTTAGCAAAAAAGCCGTATGATTGAATCACCCCCATTGACCCGAGACCCGAGGAACGAGGACCTCGAGCAGCTGCGGATCCTGGGCATCTTCCATTTTGTGGCCGCGGGCCTTGCGTTCCTTGGGGTTGGACTTCTTTACGTGCACTACACGGCGATCCACGCGCTCCTTGCCGAGCCCGCTGCATTGAAGAACCCGCCGGGCAGCGGGCCGCCGCCCGGGGATTTCTTCGGGATTTTCAAATGGTTTTACCTCATGGTCGGGACCCTCGCCATTGGGGGCGGATTTGGAAACTTGCTTTCGGGCCTCCTCATCGTGCGCAGGAAGCTCAGGATTTTCTCGCTGATCATGGCCGCCGTGAACTGCGTCATGGTTCCGTTTGGCACCGTCCTCGGCGTCTTTACGATGGTCGTTCTGCTTCGCCCCTCGGTTTGCGAGGCCTATGGTGCGGCGTCCCCCGCCTGATCGGATGCCCGGGTTGCGCCGCCAAGCATGAAGGTCTCGAGCGAGCGCGCGAGGTCGATCTGGGCGGCGGCGAACGGTTTCCCGGGTTCGGCGATATGGATCACGGCGGTCTTCGCGACGCTGGTCGCCAACTATCCCGTCGTGTTCGCGGGAAGGAGCCTATATTCCCCGCAGCCCGAGGGCCAGGATGCACGGACTCCGGGGGGCCAGGCCGCGAACGAATACGGCGCCGAGACCGCGTGGTCTGCTGAGCTCCTTTCGAGGATTCAGCACCGGGCTTTATTCGTCGATCGGGAATGGCCGATGTGGAACCGTCGCGATGCGACGGGCAGCCCGTTGGTTGGCCAGCCCGAGTCGAGTCTCGGCGATCCGCTTCAGGTGATCCCCGTTCTTGCCGACGGCGCGCCCTGGGCCTTGGACCTGAAACTCCTTTTGGCCAAGGGGCTGTTCGCCGGTGGGATTGGATTCTGCGTCTGGAGCCTGACCCGCAGCCTTCCTGCGTCGCTCCTGATGTCGGCGTCTACAGCGTTCCTCGGGTTCTTTGTCTCTCGCGTCGACGCCCCCGCGATATCGGGCGTCTGCTATTTACCGTGGATCCTCTACCTCTGGATTCGGGCGGCGCAGAGCCCGTCGGCGAGCAGCTCCGTCCTCCGGATGGCCGCACTGGTGGGGGCCAATTTTGCCGCGATGAACAGGGGTCCGCTCGGGGAGACCTGCCTCCTGATGTTCTGGATCAATGCCACGGGCCTCGGCCTCCTATGCGCCAGCTCCCGGGCATTGAAGGAAAAGCTGTGTCTCCTCGGAGGGGCGGCCGCCGGGGCCGTCGTCCTCGCATTGATCGACGCGCCCTACTGGCTTACGCTTTATGATGCGCTGAAAAGGGCGGACCCAACCCAGGCCGAACCCGGGGGGTTTCAGATCCCTCCGGGATTGATGATTGGATTCTTTGATGGGGCTTTTCTCGGGCCCTTCCAGCCCTTTGCCCATTCCTTCCCGGCCTCGGCCAATGTCCTCATCCTGGTCGGCGTGCTTTGGGTCGTGGTCCGGTGGCGGGAGGCGGCTGCAAGTCCCGTCGCGAGGGTCCTCATCCTTTCAAGCGTGCCGGCGCTGATACTGGTCTTCGGGGTGATTCCCACCCGCCTCGTCGCCCAGGTCCCTTTTCTGGTACATGCGCTTCACGACGGCGCTGGCTTATCCTGCGCCGCGATCACGATCCTGGCCGTCCTCGCCGGCCTGGGGTGGAAGGAGGCCGGTGAACGGCTGGGGTCGACCGGCGGAAAGCGCGAGGGCATCGCCGTGCTGGCGCTGTTGATCGGCCTCTACGGCGCCTATCTCGGGACGGCGCAGGCCATCGTGCGGAGCGCCTATTTCGATTCGGCTTGGGGATCGATGATCCACCTTGGGGTTTTCATTCATGCGTACGGTCTCAGCCTGATCCTCGCTGTGGCGGCCCTCCTGTGGGTCCTTCACCGCGTCGGCCGGCGCGGTGCCCCGACCCCCGCGATGGTGCCCTGCGCTCTCGCTGCCTTTGCGGCGCTGCATTGGCGCGAGGGCCTTCAGCTTGGGACCCTGTTTCCGGGCTATGTCGCCGTTCCCGCGCACCGGGTCGACGTGGGCGCGGTCTCGCCGGCGAGCGCTGCGCTTGCGGCCAGCGGGGAGGGGCCCTTCCGCGCCATCGGATTTTCCGGCGATTTCCTTTCCGCTAACCCCGTCGGGTCCGATTTGGACGGTATCTCGGGGTCGGGAGCCCTCGTGAACCCATACTATCGGAAGCTCTTGGATGCCTCGGGCATCGAGGGGCTCTGGGATGGGCGGCGCCGGCTTCAGCGCGGCCAAGTGCCCTCGGTCGCGCCGCTGTTGGATCTCCTGGGCGTCCGGTATTACCTCGATATTCCCGCAGAGGAGGGACAGGCGAACCCGGCGCTGAAACCGCTCCCGTCAGCGGGCAGCGGATCCTTCGAAAGCCCGTCGGCGTGGCCCCGGGCCTTTTTCACCGACAGGGTCGCGCTCTACGACGAACCGGAACACTTCCTGGATCTGGTCCGCTCGGGCGACGGCCGGCCCTTTGCGGCCCTGACGGAAGGTGATTGGCTGAAGATCGTTCCTTTGCCGCGGATTGCCCCGGGTTTGGGCCCGCACCGGGTCCGGGCCGCCGACCGCTACGCGGAGACGGCCAACACGACATCGTTCAGCGTCGCGGCGCCGGGTCCCGGATTCATCGTGCTGACCGAGGCCTACGAGCGGGGCAATTTCCTGGCGACGCTGAACGGCAGGAGCGTCCCCTACGTGAGGATCAACGGCGCCTTCAAGGGCATCTATGTCGATGGGCCCGGCACTTACCGGGTCACATTCAGGTACTGGCCGCGCGATCTTTCGCTTGCGCTCGGTCTCGCCGGCGCCGGCCTGGTGGCGCTGTTCATCGCCCTAGGGGCCGCGATCGTCGTCCTCAAGCCAGGCCCACCCCCGATGCAGCCCCTGGCGTGACCATGAAATTCTCGAGTGTCCTTGCCTGTCTTGTCTTTGCCGTCGCGGCCCCGCTCGCCACGAACCCGTGGGCGCCGACGGAACGCAGTTCCTTCTCGTTTGAGGTTGAGGCCGATTCCGAGCAATCGGGCCTGACGCAGCTCTATTTTGACGTCGGCCGGGGCCTGAGCGAACAGGATTCCGTGCTGCAGCCGATCGTCGCCGGGCGTCCCAGTCTCCTGCGCTTCCGGCTGCCTTATGGACGGTTCCAGACGCTGCGGTTTGATCCGCTCGACCGGGACACCCGCATGACGCTCCGCGGGGCTCGAATCGTCGACGGCGGCGGCCGCACGATCGTCGCGTTCGCGCCGGAGCAATTCATGAGCTCGAATCAGATCGACCTCCTGAAAGCGGAGGACGGGAAGCTGCGGGTTGAAACGACCCCGGGCGGCAACGATCCCCAGCTGCTGATCCGCCTCGACGGCCCCATCCTCATCCCGCGCCCTTTTTGGTGGCGACGGATCGCCCTGCTGTTTGGGGTTTCGCTCGGTTGCGTCCTGGCCTATGAATGGGCCTGCCGCTCAAGCCGGATTCGCCTGCGGGAGCGCGCGAGCTCGCTCCGAAAATGGGCGGCCTCGTCGCCGGGAACGTCCCTGTGCATCGCGGCGCTTCTGGGCACCCTCGCGGCAAATTATCCCGTTGTCCTGGCGGGAAGGAGTGTCGTGACGCCCAGCATGGGCGTCGCGCTCCTCTATGGCCAGAATCCCTGGCTGCCCGGGTTCCAAAGCACCGACGTCGGGGACCCGCACAAGTCGGACGTGGCGGCACTGATGTGGCACCACCTGCCGCTTTCGATGATCGAGCGGCGCGCCCTGCTGCGCGACCGCGAGCTGCCGCTGTGGAACCGCTATGATTCGGCGGGCTTGCCCCTGCTAGGCCAGGGCCAGTCGTGCTTCGGGGATCCCCTGAACCTGCTGCCCATCTTGGCCGACGGCGCCTCCTGGGCGTGGGATCTTAAGATTGTCCTGGCGAAATGGATCTTCGCCTGCGGGATCGGATGCTGCGTCTGGCGAATGTTTCGCCACCTTCCGACGGCGCTGCTCCTCACGGCGTCGATTCCCTTCATCGGCTTCTTCCTCTACCGGATCAACCATCCCGCGATCTTCAGCCTGTGCTACTCGCCGTGGATCCTGTACTGCTGGCTCCGCTGCGTCGACGGCCGATCGGCCAGGAGCGCGATCCTCTGGCTTGCCGCCTTGATCGGAGCCAACTGGGTCGAGATGAACAGCGGGACGGCCAAGGAGGCCTATGTCCTTCTGCTCTGCATGAACTTCGCAGGGTTCTGCGTCTTGGCCACAGGCGAGCGCCCGCCTGGGGAGCGGATGAGGCTCCTCGGCGGCCTCTTGGCCGCGGGCGCCCTCTTCGCGATGATCGGTTCGCCGGTATGGCTCACTTTTTTCCGGGCGTTGCAGAGATCCTACACGAGCTATAACGCGCCGCTGGCGTTCCAGATCCAGCCGGGAATGCTCATCGGCCTGTTCGACGAGGCATTTTACCGGCCCTTTCAAGTGGAATCCGGGGTCGTCAACCCATCGGCCAACGTCCTGGTTCTCGTGGGCCTGCTCTGGGCCGTCGTTGCCTGGCGCTCGACGGTCGCGAACCGCCGGGCGGTCGCCCTCGTGCTCTCCAGCCTGCCGCCGTTCGCGCTCGTCTTCGCCCTCATCCCCCCGGGGATCGTCGCGCGGGTGCCGGTGCTTGGAAACATCCTGCACGTCGACAACACCTTCTCCTGCGCGCTCATCGTCCTCTTTGCGATCCTTTCGGGCTTTGGCTGGCGCGAGGCCTGGGCGCGGCTGGGTTCGTCCGACGGGCGGCGCGAGGGCGCTGCCGTTATCGCACTCCTTCTCCTCCTCGGCGCCGCCTACCTGGGAACAGGCCAGACGGTCCTCCAGAACGCGTCGAGCGCGTCGGGGTGGGGCGCGTTGATCCAGATCGCCCCGTTCATCTACGGGTATGGGCTGAGTCTCCTCGCGGCGGCCGCGCTGCTCATTTGGGCGATGCACCGCGCCCTTCAACAAGGCTCCCTAAGCCCGGCATTGGCCATCTACGCGCTCCTCAGCCTCGGGGCCCTTCACTGGCGCCAGGGGCTCCAGCTGGGCGCCGGGTTTGCGGACTATGTCGTTGCGCCGACCCACCGGGTGAACCTGCAGGCCCATTCGCCGACGATCGACGGGATCGTGAATGAAAATGACCCGCCGTCGCGGGTCGTCGGGTTTCATAACGATTTCCTGCCCGGGTGGTCCGGGGTCTACGGCCTGGAGGGAATCTCGGGGCCGGATGCGCTGGTCAACCCCTACTACCGCGAATTCATGGACAACGCCGGGTTCAATCGGGTGTGGGACTGGCGTTACATGGTCGAGCCCCCGGATTTGGAAAGACTCAAACCCGTTTTGGATTTGTTGAATGTCCGGTTTTACCTGGGTTATTATGAGGATCGGAAAGAGGTGGCGCGGGAGCTCAGGCTTCTCCGATCGACCGACATGGACAGCTTCGAAAGCCCGTCGGTTTGGCCCCGCGCATTTTTCACGGACAGTGTCGCGGTCTACGACAGCCTTCCCCAGTTCCTCTCGTGGATGAGGGCCGGCGACGGCCGACCCTTTGCCGGGATTGAGCACGGCGACTGGATGGAGCTCCAGCCGGCGCCCCGTGTGTCCGGCAATTTGAACACGCGGCAGGTCAGCGCGGCCGTGGACTACCGGCTCACCACCAATACGACGTCCTTTACCGTCACCGCGACCGGGCCCGGCTTCATCGTGCTCACCGAGGCCTATGAGCGGGACAACTTCCGGGCGACGCTCGACGGAAAGGACGTGCCCTACCTCCGCGTCAACCACGCGTTCAAGGGCATCTATGTCGATCGGGCCGGGACCTATCGGGTTCAATTCACCTACTGGCCCCGGGGGTTTTCGGCGACGCTGGTCCTATCCGCCGTGGGATGGCTGGTAATCGCGTCGGCACTTTGGATCGCGATCTTCAAGCTGGATAGCAAATCGGACGTTGGCCTGGTCCAGCCTGACCCGACCAGCCCGTAGCCGCGCTTTTCGCCGTTCGCGCAAATCGCATCCGAGCCGAGCCCGCGGACCGATCGGGTGAAGCGAGGCGATGCCCGGGATTGGGCGAACGTGCTATTCGGACAGCAACTCCGCGCCCTCAAGCACAAGGAGGCGGGTCTTCGTGCGCACGCCGCCAGGGGCGGAGAAACCGGTCATCTTGTCGTCGGCCGAGACGACGCGATGGCAGGGGACGAGCAGCGGCCACGGATTGGTGCCCAGCGCGGCCCCAACGGCGCGGGCGCCTTCGGGGCCTAGCGAGAGCGCTTTCGCTAGATCGCCATAGCTCCGCTTGAATCCGGGTTTGATTTTTTGGGCCTGCCGATAGACTTCCCTCTGGAAATCGCCCACGCGCGACCAGTCGATCGCGGAACCGGCGAACTCCTGGAGGTCGCCTTCAAGATGCCGCTGGACCTGAAGCATGATGCGGGTGACCCATTCCGGCGCGTCTCCCGCCGCTCTTTGAGTCCTTCCCTTTTCCGCTAGGCGCTTTTCAGTGAGCGCCTCAGTTTCCTCGGGCAGCTGAAAGCCCGTGATCCCAGCGTCGTTCCAGGAGAGCCCGCACGTGCCAAAGGAGGTCGGAAAAAGAAGGAGCGGCATGGAGGTGGAGGACAATCGGATTGATGGGGCGGCCTCCGAATTGAACCGGCACGCTAGAGGCAGGCGATCGCCTCGAGGCGGCGCCGGTACCGGCCTCCGATGACGGCCGGCGAAAAACGCTCCTCGATTGTTCGGCGAGCGGCCGATCCGATTCTCGAGGATTCCACGGGATCCGCCACGATCCTCTGCATGAGCTCCGCGGCATGCCCGACATCCGGATCAGCCCAGATGGATCCTTTGGTGTAGGGGCCGTGGTTTTCCGTCAGCCTCACAAGCGCGCAGCGGACCGGAAAGCCGTTGTCGCGGTTGAGATACTCGGACGTGGCGGACCAATCCGTCGAAAGGACGGGCTTCCCGAGGTACATGCATTCAGCCACCGCGAGGCCGAACCCCTCGGCCCGGTGGAGGGAGACAAAGCAGTCGCAGGCGGCTTCCAGGGCGTACACGTCGCGGCGCGACAGGGTTTCGCTCTTCACGACCGTGCCGGGAAGGTCGCTCAACGCCTCGTTGAGGGCTCCGAAATCCGCTGGATTGCTGTCCGCGTTGTGCACCTTGATGACGAGCGAGGCGCCGTTTCCGGCCAGTCCGGATCGGCGGAAGGCCTCGATCACGGCGCCGGGGTTCTTGCGGGTGGAATAGGAATTTAGGTCGAAGAGTGACAGGAAAAGGAAAGGCTCCGCAGGAAGACCCAGGCGTGCGCGCAGCGCGGCCTTGTCGCCCGCGGGGCGCTCAAAGCCGATCGCGTGGCCCATGGTGAGGACCGGAAACGGCGACTTGAGCGCAATGGATTCGCGCACGAAATCGCTTGGGCACCAGATCTCGTCGAAATAGTCGAACGAGTGCATCCAGGCGTCGGGAAATTCCGGCAGTTCCCATGCAAAATAGCCGATGTTGTATTTGTCCTTTCGAAACGCCGCTCCGTGGTGGTGGTCGATGTCGCGCGCCGCCGGCGGATCCACGTGGATGACATTCACCCCGTAGGGGTTCTCAGCCTGGAGCCGGTCGGCGTAGGTGATGTCGCCGAGCGGATTCCTGCAGTTGAGCTTTAGGGGAACGAGCGTTGTCGGAATGGTGGCGGCGTCCGCGGCCCTCGCCATGCACCGGGCCGATTCCCCGATTCCGAGGTCCGCGCTGAAGAAGCCGACGATGTTCATTCCGGTCCGCGAGTGCATTCGGGCGAACGCGACAGAGTAGGGGCTCTCCCGCCTTGAGAAATCGTAGATCCGTTCGCCAGAATCCGATTCGATCGCGAGGACCCGCAACTGCCGGTTGCGGTTCTGGGCCCGGTACCGCTGGAACGGGCCGAGGCGCGACACGCGCCCGAGCCAGGCCAGCGCGTTCGTGAAGCCGACGCCGTGGAGCCGCAGGTACAGGATCGAGCCGCGCTGCGCGGAGGCGGGATCGAGCGCGATCCTCGCCTCCCAGGGTCCCGCCGCGCGGGATGAAATGGATCGCACGCTTGAGCCGTCGAGAAAGACCTCAAGCCTCGGGAAGCCCGCCTCAGGGCCGCGCGCCTCGGGATGGACCCTAAACTCCCCCTTCAGGACGACCGACTGCACCCCGGTCATCGGCGGCAGGCGCAGCACCGCGGTCTCCCGGATCCAGGCGGAATCCGGCGCGAATTCGTCGAAATACAGCCCCGAATAACGGGTAAAGCGCCGGGCAAAAGCGCCGCCGAACGGGGGCGTGCGTTGAAACGTGGCCATGTTCAATCGGAGAACATTTTCCGCCATCGCGCGAGCTCGCCGTCGATCGCCTCGTTCATTCCCGAGAGCGAGGTGGCCGGCGGCGTTGGCCGGGCACCCGTCATGTAGAAGGCCATGCGCCACGCCTCGACTGGGTCCGGGAAGTCGCGCGGATCCTGCGCCACCCTTCCAAAGTGGTCCCAGGTCCATTCACGGCTGCCGAGGACTGCCAGCGTGTCCCGCCAACGAAGGACGAGGCGCCGGGTGTTGTCCTCGTCCCTGCGCTTGCGGCCCGGCGAGGCGCTGACGTGGTGCAGGATGCGGCTGCGCAAGGCGACCGCGTTGATGAGGCCGGCCTCCCGTGCCCGAAGGCAGAGGTCCACGTCCTCGCACCCATTGACATAGCCCTCGTCAAATCCGCCCAGCCGCCGCCAGACCTCCGCCGACACCACCACGCAGGCACCGGTGACGGCGACCACGCGCCTGACCGGGGTGAACAGCGTCGCGGCCAAGCTGGGTGCCTGCCGGTTGTGATCGGGTTTGCCCTTCAGGTTGATGCGGATTCCCGCGTGATCGACCGCGAGGCTCGAGGCGTCCAATTGGACGTTTCCGATGAGGCCCGCCCGCGGTCCCAGGGACTTCAGCGCGGAGAGCATCGGCCCGAGCCATCCGCCGCGCAGGACCAGGTCATTGTTGAGGAGGGCGAGAATCTCTCCCCGGGCGACCGCGGTGCCCCGGTTGGTGGCGCCCCCGAAACCGAGGTTGCGCTCGTTTAGGATGACCCTGTAGGGCGCGCCCAGCCCCGAAACCCACGCTCGGGTTCCATCCGAGCTGCCGTCGTCCACCAGGATGATTTCATGCGACAGGCCGCGCGGGAGCGACATGCGTAGGCTCTCGAGCATCACCCGGGTGTGCGGAAGGCAATTGAAGAGCGGCGTGATGACGCTCAGTTGCGGCGCGCCTGAGCTCCTCGTTGACACGGGTGCCGGGCTCCTAGCGTCCCGGAAGCAGGCCGCGCAGGTAGAGGGCGTAGCTCGATTTGCCGAGTTTCGCGATATTCGACTCCAGCCGCGCAGTATCGATCCATCCCTGGCGCCAGGCGATCTCCTCAAGGCAGGCGATCTTGAGGCCCTGGCGGTTTTCGATCACGTGCACAAATTGGGCTGCCTCGAGCAGCGAATCATGCGTGCCTGTGTCGAGCCACGCTGTACCGCGCCCGAGGAGCTCGGCGTGCAGCCGGCCCGCCTCGAGGTAGATGCGGTTCAGGTCGGTGATTTCGAGCTCGCCGCGCTTGGACGGCTTCAGGTTGCGGGCGTACGGGACGACGTCGCCGTCGTAGAAGTAGAGCCCCGGGATGGCGTAGTTCGACTTCGGAACGGCCGGTTTTTCTTCAAGTGATAGCACGCGGCCGTCCGCGGCGAATTCGACGACGCCGTAGGCCGATGGGTTGGCGACATGGTAGCCGAAGATGGTCGCGCCCTGGGTCCGCGCGTTCGCAGCCGAAAAGGCGTTCGCGAGGTCGTGGCCGTAGAACAGGTTGTCCCCCAGGATGAGGGCGCTCGGAGCGCCACCGAGGAAATCCGCTCCGATGATGAACGCCTGGGCGAGGCCCTCCGGGTTCGGCTGCTCGGCGTAGGAGAGTTTCATCCCCAGATCCGTCCCGTCGCCCAGCAGCCTCCTGAAGAGCGGCAGGTCCTGCGGCGTCGAAATCACGAGCACCTCCCGGATGCCCGCAAGCATGAGCGCCGAGAGGGGATAATAGACCATCGGCTTGTCGTACACGGGCATGAGCTGCTTGCTCACCGCGATCGTGAGGGGGTAGAGGCGTGTGCCTGATCCGCCTGCCAGAATGATGCCTTTGCGTTGCATAGGGGGGTGCGGGGCTCAGGCCGACGTGCCCAGGCGCTCGCGCGCGTACCGCTTGGAGGTGATATCCTCGCACCAGGCCCGGTTGGCAATGTACCAGTCGACCGTCTTCGCCAGGCCGGTTTCAAAGGACTCGAGCGGCTTCCATCCGAGCTCCCGCTGGAGCTTCGAACAGTCGATCGCATAGCGCCGGTCATGGCCCGGCCGGTCCGCGACGAATTCAATCTGATCCGAATAGGATTTTCCGTTCTTGCGTGGGGCGCGGTCGTCGAGGAGCGAGCAGATGAGCTTCACCGCCCTCAGGTTCGCACACTCGTTGAGTCCGCCGACATTGTAGGTTTCGCCGGTGCGCCCGCGCTGGAGCACGAGGCCGATCGCCCGGCAATGATCCTCGACATAGAGCCAGTCGCGAACCTGCTGCCCGTCGCCATAGATCGGCAGCCGCCTTCCATCGAGCGCATTGAGGATGACGAGAGGGAAGAGCTTTTCGGGAAAGTGATAGGGGCCGTAATTGTTCGAGCAGTTGGTGGTCAGGGTCGGAAACCCGTACGTATGCTGGTAGGAACGGACCAGGTGATCGCTGGATGCCTTGGTCGCGGCGTAGGGGGAGTTCGGGGCAAAAGGCGTTTCCTCGGTAAAGGCGGCCTCGTCCGGTGAAAGGGTCCCATAGACCTCGTCGGTCGAGACGTGCAGGAAGCGGAACGCCTCCTTCGCGCCCGGGCCGAGTCCGGCCCAGTGGCGCCGCGACGCGTTCAGGAGGCGAAGGGTTCCGACCACGTTGGTCTGGACGAAGGGCTCCGGCGAGTCGATCGAGCGGTCGACGTGGCTTTCCGCCGCAAAATTGACGACGGCGCCGATCCCGTGTTCGGAAAGGATGCGCCCGACCAGGGCCTCGTCCCCGATGTCCCCATGAACGAAAGTGTAGCGGCGGTCGCCAGCGACGTCCGCCAGGTTGGCGGGATTGCCGGCGTAGGTGAGCTTGTCGAGATTGACGACACGCGAAGGCACGGGATCCTGGCCGAGGAGGAGTCCCCGCACAAAATTGCTCCCGATGAAGCCGCAGCCGCCTGTCACAAGGATGTTCATCGCGGCGCTCAGGCGGCCTTCCTCCAGGCCCTCAGGTCGCGCTCGATCGCCTCATGGACGGGTGTCAGGCGGATGCCGACACCGGCCAGCTTCGAGGGATCCATGACGCAGTTGGAGCGCGGCGTCTTGGCCGCCTTCTCCATGAATTCCTTCTCGCTCGAGAAGAACGAGAACTCCTTCGTGCAGACTCCGGAGCGCCGGATGAGCTCGACCACCTCATGCGTCGTCACCTTTCCTGGATTCGTCACATTGTAGGTTCCGAAGGGCACGCGCCGGCTCCAGCAGTCGAAGGTGGCCGCCACGAACTCGTCGAGCTCGGATATTGAATTGGTCGCCTCGAGGAGCCGGGGATAGCGCATGAGCTTCGTCAGGTAGTTCCGGGGATTGTCAACGCTGTCGAACGGGATGCGCAGGCGCCAGTTGAAGTGATTGGAATGCCCGGCCAGCACCTCCTCGCCGAGGCCCTTGGTGCCGCTGTAGAAGGAGCAGTTGTTCGTGCGAAACGTGAAGTTGGGTGCGTCGAGCTCGGTGAATCCTAGGCCGCCGGGTCCGTCGCCCGTGTAGATGCAGCCCGAGGAGACGTGACCCCACGGAACCTGCGCTTCCTCACAGGCCTGCGCAACGACCCCAGGGAGCACCGCGTTTCCGAGCAGGCATTCCGCCTTGTGGATTTCGCAGGCGTCGACGTTGGGCTTGCCCGTGTAGCCCGCGGCATTGATCAGGAATTCCGGGCGGTCATTGAGGAGCGCCGCGCGCAGCGTGGCGGCGTCGGTGTAATCGACGTCCGCCCGTCGCAGGTTGCGATAGGCGATCCCCTTGGACCGGAACAGCGCCTGGTAAGCCTGCCCGACGTATCCTGAGCCTCCGAGTAGGTAGATCATGGTGCTATTTCCGGCGGTAATCGCCCCTACTGAAATACTTTTCCAGCCAAACGTACATGCAAATGAAAAAATAGCGGCTTCCCATCTCCTTGATCTTCAACTTGGCGACACCGTGGGTGCGGTTTCGCCAGGAGATCGGAATCACGGTCCACGAATAGCCTCGGACGATCGCCTTCAGGGGCAGCTCCACCGTGAGGTTGAAGTGAGCCGACATGATCGGCCGGCAGCCCTCAATCACGCTGCTCCGATAGGCCTTGAAGGCATTGGTCGTGTCGTTGAGGGGGATATTGAACATCACTCGGATGAACAGGTTCGCCATGCGGTTTACGAACAGCTTGAGGCTCGGGTAGTCCTGAACGTCCCCCTTGCGGATAAAGCGGCTGCCAAACACACATTCATTTCCGTCGTTGAGCAGGCGCCAGTACCGCACGGCGTCCGCCGGCAAATCCGATGCGTCCGCCATCATGATGACCACGGCGTCCCCCTTCATATGGTCGAATCCGTAGGTGATGGCGCTCCCGAAACCGTGGGGGCCGGGATTGCGCACCGGAGCGAGGGTCGGAATCTCTGGCCTGAGCGACTGAAGGACCTCCCAGGTTTCGTCTTTGCTCCCGTCGTCGACCACGACGATCTCGTGGGGCACGCTCTCTCGCGCAAGCTCGGCGTAAAGATCTCGAACCGTCGAAGGCAGCGATTCCGCTTCGTCGCGGGCGGGAATGACGACGGAAAACAGCGTGAGGCTCATCCGAGCGGCGCCGATCGCTCCAGCCAGTCGGGATGGGTACCGGCATGGGCCGCGATCTCCTCCAGGATGGATTGCACCGGCAGGCGTGGTTTCCAGCCCCAGATTCGGGCCGCCTTCGACGTGTCGAGCACCAGCCAGGGAATATCATAGCGTCGCGCGGCGTCGTCGGCGCCCACAGGATGGGCGCCGAACCGATCGGCGCACCAATCCGTGAGCTGCAGGAGTGAAGTCGCCGAGGCAGCGCCTCCGCCGACGTTCACGGTCCGGTCGAGCACATCCGTCTTCGGCGCGCCGAATTGCGCCGTGAGAAGGGGAACCAGATCCTTGGGATGCAGGCAGTCGCGGACTTGGTGACCCTTCCCGCCAAATCCGATGTAGTTGAGCGGACGGCGGCGCAGGTGGCTGTTGATCCAGAAGGCGAATATACCCTGGTCAGGGCGGCCAAACTGCCCCGCTCCGGCGAGAATGCCGCACCGGTTGATGAAGACGGGAAGGTCAAAGGCCTGCCCGTACTCGAGGGCGAGCGCCTCGCTCGCGCATTTTGTGGCTCCGTAGAGCGAAACCGGGGCGGCGGTGGGGAATGATTCCGAGACGCCGGAGGACTCCACGCCCGGGGGCATGCGTCGCTCATCGGGTCGAAAGGCGCGGTCCTCAACACGGACGGGAAGGGCGGCCAGGGGCTCAATGCTGTAAACCCGGCTCGAGCTCAGAAGAATGAACCCGGCGCGGTGGCGCTTGCAGTGCTCGAGCAGGTTTATCGTCCCGCCGAGGTTGTGCTCGACCAGCTGCCGGGAGCTCGAGAGACCGTCAATTCCCGCAAGGACGCTCGGATTGGCCGCGGCGTCGATCACCCAGTCGCATGCCGGCAGGGAGTCGACGTCGCTTGCAAGCCGAAGATCGCCGTGGACGACACGGATCCCGAGGCCCTGCAGCTCCGCGCGGTTTCCCTCGCTCCCCGGGCGGATGAAATTGTCGAAACCAAAGATCGAATATCCGCGCGATTGCGCCGCCAGCGCGCGGGCGATCGCATTTCCCGCAAAACCGCAGATGCCGGAAATCAGTATTCGCACGCCCGTCTTGACTCTAGTTGGACGGCGGTGCGGGCGTCTCCGATGCGGCTTTCTGCTTCGCGTCCTGGTAGGCCTTTCGCTGCTGGACGCCGATCTCGAGCAAATCGCTGACCAGCATCCGGGCTTCGCGCTGGTCGTGGGCGATAGCCTCCGGGGTCGATGGAACCGCCGGATCGGTGGACACGGCAAAATTGGTGGCGTTTGGCACCGCGCCGGTCGTCGCCGCGACCGAGGTCGCGCGCATGGAAAGTTCCTTCCGTTCGCCCGAGATGCTCACCTCCGCGCGGTCGTGCGCGGGATCGAAGCTGATGACTTGGATCCCGTTGACGGTCTCGCCGACGGATATCCACTGGCTATGCTTTGACTGGCGTTCGAAGACGCAGACCGAAACGTCGGAACCGTCCACGCTGGAGCCCGCGAGCTCGTAGGCCGGCGCGGGACCATTGGCCCCCGCAGCCGCGCTGCCCGAAGGCATGAAGGGAGACCGGGAGACGAGCGTCTGGCCAAAGGCGGCCGTGGCACACCCGAGCGCGGCGAGCGCGGGAAGGCGCAGGCGGCGGATCGGCGCGTGGATCCAGGATTTGGATGTGCTCATCTAAGGTGGTTCTAGACGTTAGGGGATTCCCAAGGATTCGTCAAACCTGCGGTCGGCGCTGCCACGACTCCACGATTTGCCGGATCGTCTCCGCAAGCGATTGCGTAACATCCCACGCAGGAAAGTGGTTACGGATCTTCCTTAAGTCGGAATAGTAGCAGATGTGATCACCGGCCCGGTTCTGCTCCACGTAAGTATAGACCTGGGGCCGGCCCGTGAACGATTCGGTGAGCGTGAAAGCCTCGAGGATCGAGGTGCTGTTGGGTTTTCCGCCCCCGAGGTTGTAGACCTCCCCGCGCCTCGGTGCCTCGACGAACGCGGCCATGAACCGGGCCACGTCTAGGGAATGAATATTGTCGCGCACCTGCTTGCCCTTGTATCCCAATACCTTGTATTCGCGGCCTTCCAGGTTGCATTTGACGAGGTAACTGAGGAACCCGTGAAGTTCGACGCCGGAGTGATTGGGCCCCGTGAGGCAGCCTCCCCGAAGGGCGCAGGTCGGCATTCCGAAATACCGCCCATATTCCTGCACCATCATGTCGCCGGCGACCTTTGAGGCGCCAAAAAGGGAATGCATCGACTGGTCGATCGTGAAGGTTTCCGCGATACCGTGGAAGTAGGCCGGATCCGCGAACTCCCAGCGCGTGGGAAGCTCCTTCATCTCGATCCGGTTCGGGGCGTCCCCGTAGACCTTGTTCGTGCTCAGGTGGACGAAGGGTGATTCGGGGCAGGCCTGGCGCGCGGCCTCGAGCACGTTCAGGGTTCCCACCGCGTTGGTGTCGAAGTCATCAAACGGGATGGCCGCCGCGCGGTCGTGGCTGGGTTGGGCGGCCGCATGGACGATGACGGAGGGCTTGAGCGACTGGACCAGGGCGAGGACGCCGGCGCGGTCGCGGATATCGAGCTCACAGTGTTGAAACCCCTTCAGCTCGCGCCCCAGCCGCTCCTGGTTCCAGCGGGTGTCCCCCTGGGGCCCGAAAAACGTGGCGCGTTGGTTATTGTCGATTCCATGGACGGAATAGCCCAGTTCGCGGCCAAAATACAGGCACACCTCGGACCCAATGAGTCCCGAGGAGCCAGTGACCAGAAGCGTCTTTTTCATCGATGGGGACCTTGATGGGACGTCACAGCGGTTGAAAGCGGTACTTTACCAGCGCGATGATCCAGGTCAGCGGATCGCGTACCATCGACACCTTCTTGCCCTCCTTGAAGGAGCGCGAGCGGTAGGCGATCGGTATCTCAATCGGCCGATAGCCCTTCCGCACCAGCTTGATCAGAAGCTCCCAGTCGAAGTCGAACCGGTTGCATTCCAGTTTGAGGCCGCGAAGGCAGTCGCGCCGAAACACCTTGTACATGGTAAACGGGTCGTTGAGCCAGATGCCGAGGGACGCATTGATCATCATCGTGAAGCTCCAATGGGCGAGATTGAGCACGAGCGCGTGAATCTTCTGGTCGGTGAATTTGCGAATCGCCCAGGCCCCCTTGGCATGGCGCGAACCGAGGACAAATGCGTAGTCACCGGCCGCAATGGGAGCCAGCAGCTTTTCATAGTCATTGAGGTCGTACTCAAGATCGGCGTCCTGGATCAGGATGATCTCGCCGGACGCGGCTGCCAGCCCCGTCCGGACGGCGTGGCCTTTGCCCTTGGGCGCGTCCTCAAGAATGAGCGTCACAGAGGGATGCTCCCGGTAGTCCTCCACCACTTCCCGCGAGCCATCGGTCGAATTGCTTTCAACCACGATCAGCTGCAGGTCGTATCCGGGGATCCGCTTTGCGACCAGCGCATCCAGCGCCGACCGCACGGTCGAAATTTCATTGAATACCGGTACGACGACCGAAACGGTAATCACAGAGGGGGCGTTCAAAGCCATCTGGATCTGGGATGATCAGGGGCGCCACGTTTCCGGGGTCTGACAAGGGGGGGCATGCTATAACATCAATGCATGAATGCTTTTGCGGGTCCGTCAATCCGCACGGCGCCGCGACCCGGGGACTGAGGCTCAGGTCCAAAAGGGCGCAGACGCGTCTACGTCGGTTTTCTGCCGGTGGCCGCTATGAGTTCGTTCGGCAGATCGTGGACCTTCACCTCGACGAATCCGGCTTTTTTGAGGTAGATTCCCAGTTCCTCCCGTGTGGAGGCCATGCTGATATGGGCGGGGCGGCGGTCGAGGGGGTAGCGCGCCCCTTCCGTGAAGACGTTCCAGCCATGCGCTGAATCCAGGGGGAAATTGTCAAAGTAGCAGCGCCCGCCCGGTCGCAGGACGCGGAACGCCTCCTCGACGTAGCGATAGCGGTCCCACTCAAACAAGTGCATGAAGACGATCGTGCAATAAACCAGGTCGAAGGCGTCCCGGGGAAACTCCTGCAGGCCGACGGTTGCCAGCTCGACGAGGGTCGTATTGGGCCGCTGGCGCAGCCGGTCAGCGGCATGCCCGAGCATCCCCTGGGAGATGTCGGCGCCAAACCAGTGCAGGCATTCCTGACTGAGCGGTTTTCCCACGCGCCCGATCCCGCATCCGATCTCGAGCACCACGTCGTCCGGGTCGATACCCGCCGTTGCGCGCAACTGGTCGATAAAGGCACGCGCCGAAAGATCCAGGGTCGCCTCGTCGGTGTGCCCGGCGACCGCCAGGGAGGCCACGTCGAGGTCCTGCGCCTGGCGATCCCAGACCTTCTTGTACGCCGAACGCTCGCCGAGCGACGAGGCGCTGTCCTGCCAGCGGAGGTTCGCGTCGGCCGGGCTCACCGGGAATCCGGTTCGCACCAGACGGATGTCCTCATGATCGAGCGCCACTCTAAGCCGCCAATCTGGGCCTCCAGGCTCAGCGCCTGGCGGCCCGGAGGGGTGTCAAACGTGATCTCGAAACCCGGCTGCGGATTTGCCGGCTGGGGACCGTAGCGGGCGATCACCTCGGGCTCCTCGATACCGCATCGCCCAATGAATTCGCGGCCGCTCAGGTTGACGCGAACGGCCGTGATCGCACCACCGTCCTGCGGCCACGCCCAGCCCCTGAGCGTGAAGGAGGCGTCGCGGTAGATGCGGAAGGGCGAGGTATGCAGGTAATAGGTGAAGACGGCGCCCTCGACGGTGGACCGTCCCGCCCCAGGCGCGGCGACCGGGGAGGGGGCCCGGGGCGCCGCCTTTCGATCGTCGCCGCGAAACAGCGCGCACAGGCGCCACGCCCACGATCCCTTGATGCGGCCGAGTTCCGCTTCCAGCGCGGCCGCCCTTTCCCCCTCGGATTCCAGCTTTCGGGTCAGCTGCTCCAGGTCGGCCGAGGCCTCCTGTCCGCGCTTGATCAGCGCGGCCCGCTGCTCGTGCAGGGTGTGGACGTAGGTGTTTCGCTCCCCGCGGTCCAGGAACTCCTGCACCATGTTGACCCGGAAGGCGGCTTCCCGCCGCTTCACCTCTTCGAGCTCGGCCTGAAGCGCCGCGAGGCGCAGACTTGGATCATCGGGGGAAGGGTTCACGGGAGGTGGGCGATCCAGGATTTCGTGGTGCGCGAAAGGTAGGCCGGTGAAAAATCCTCGCCCACCAGCGTCAGGTTGGGGTTGTAGGCAGGGTCCGCCATCAGGAGATCTCCCCACGTGTTCATCATGTAGTCGATCTCGGATTGGAAGCGGGCCTTCTTTTCCGGGGTGTTCTCAACGCCTCGCGTGGCCGATTCATGATGGAAAAACTCCGCGTGCGGGGTCCAGAGATTGCGGTAGCCCGCAGAAATCAGCTTGCAGCAGAGGTCGACGTCATTGAACGCGATCGGCAGGTCCTTCTCGTTGAACCCGCCCACCCCGAGGAACCGGTCCTTGCGGATCAGCAGGCAGGCGGCCGTCACGGCGCTGTAATTCTGGACCAGACGAAGGCGGTTTTTCTGCCCCTGGTCGCCCCGCGGGAATTCCTTGAAGGGGTGGCCGGCGACCCCGCCGAGCCCCAGGATGACGCCGGCGTGCTGCACCGTGTTGATCGGATAGGGGTAGTAGAGCATGGCGCCGACGGCGCCGATGCCGGTCCGCACGGCGTGGCTGACCATCTCCGAGAGCCAGTCCCCGTTGATGGCCTCAACGTCATTGTTAAGGAAACCGACAATCTCGCCGCGGGCCTCCCGGACGGCGCCGTTGTTGATCGCGGAATAATTGAAGGATTCGGGGTAGGGAATCACGCGAAGCCCCGGGTCACCCTTCCGGGTAATTTCGGCGAAATAGGCGATCGTCTCCGGGTCGTCCGAATCATTGTCGACGACGACGATCTCGTAGTTCGGATAGTTCGTGATCGACCGGATGCTTTCGACCGCCCGACGGACGAACGAAAGGGCGTTACGCGTCGGAATGATGAGCGAAACCAGCGGCGCCGGCGAAGGCACCGGGTACTTGATCCGCCAGTGGTCTCCCGGAACGGGAAGCATCTCGACCCTTTCCCCGATCCGGACGAAATGGTCCTCCAGGGCCATGCGGGCCGCCTCGACCGGGTAGCTCTTCTCGGCGAGCTGAAGCGCGGTCGAGCCCGGCACGGCCCGCCAGTGATAGAGGATTTTTGGAATATGCCGGATGGCGGACGCGGGTATGCGCTCCACCGCGCGGAGGTTCAGGTCCCAGTCCTGGCTTCCTTCGTAGCCCTTCCTGAACCCTCCGAGCGAGCGGATCAGGTCGGTGCGGTAGACCGAAAGGTGGGAGGTGTAATTCTGGCCGTGGTTGAGGTCCGGATTCCAGTCGGGCTTGAAATAGGGGTCGAAGCGGTGGTCCTCCGCGTCGATCTTATCCTCATCCGAATAGATGAACTGGGCGCCTGGGTGGCCGTCGATTTCGGCCGCCACCTCATAGAGCGCCGTCGGTGCGAGCACGTCGTCATGGTCAAAAAGAGCGATATATTCGCCGGTCGCCATGCCGAGCGCCGTGTTGGTGGCCTCGCAGATATGGCCGTTCGCTGGGCGGTAGGTCACCCGGATTCGCGGATCCTTCGCCGCAAAGCCGTCCAGGACCGCCCGCACGTGGGGCTGCGGCGAGGCATCGTCCGCGATGCAGAGCTCCCAATGCGGGTAAAGCTGGTCCAAAACGGACTGGATCGCCTTCGCGAGCAGGGCCTCCGGCGTGTCGTACACGGGCATCAGGACCGATATCACCGGCCGTTTCGCAAACGCGGCGATGTGGCTCTGGATCGCCGCCAGGTCGGTTTCGGCAAGGGCCTCATGCTGGCGGCACCATTTCTCATACTCGCTGAGCTCCGTCGGATCCCCGACCTTGCCGACATGCACCATCGTTTCGAAGTAGGTGTGCCAGCCATCGTCATGCTGCGCCTCGACCAAGAGCAGGTGGTCGCCCAGGTGCGTGCGGACCTCGATCTTGACCCCGCAGTACTCGGCCTGCCGGACGCCGGTTGAAACGAGGACGTCGAGGCGCTTGGACCCGTAAACGCCCTCGATGGTCTCTCCGCCAAATCGCGCACGGACGCCCCGGATGGGGAATCCGGCGTTCTCATAGCACCAGCCGAGGATAAGGAGCTTGTTCGATGCCGTCGTCCAGGTTCGGGGGTGGTCGAAATTGTAGGTGTAGCTGTGGAGGGGCCGGGTCAGGCCGTTTTCCTGGGGCTCCGCGCCGGTCTGCCTCGAGGGCTCGGCTGAGGGTGCCGCCGGCGGAAGCACCGGCTCGGGCGCCTGATCGGGGCCGCCCTTGGACCTCAGGCGCGCGATGAATTTTTCGATGTCGCGGAGCGGTGCCGAGAGCTTCCATGCATACGACTGGATGATCGCCTTCAGCCTGCGCTCGCGCGCGACCAGCTCGGCGTCCATTTCACCGATCCGGGCGGCAAGCTTGGCGTGCTCTGCGGATGCCTCCTTGAGCTGCTCGCGGGCGAACCGCTCGATCTCCCGGATCCGAACCTCGAGATTTTGGATATGGCGCCCGGACAGCTTCTTTTGCAGGGCGATCTGGCGCTCCTGGGCCTCGGCCCGTTTCTCGAGATTGTCCGCGTGCTGCCGGGTGAGGTCGCGCTGGAGCTCGAGGTGCTTCACCGTTTCCTCAAGGCGGATGCGCACTTTGTCCCTGAGCGCGGAGGCGCGGGATTCCCTCTCGTCCTCGACCCTGACGATGTCCGCGAGGTCGGCGGCCAAAGCCGCGAGATCGGACAAGGTCTTGTCATCGGAGGGCCTCGCCGATTTGAGGGCGTCCGCCAGTTCGCGCGCTGTGGCGGTCAGGTCGGATCCGGCGGCGTCCCGGATAAGGTCCCAGCATGCCCTGCCCGGTTTCGCGAGCACCGCCAGGTACGTATTGAGGAGCGCGGCGGTGTTGGTCGAGAGGTCAAAATGCTGCCGCGCAAAGGACGCTCCCTGCCTGCCCAGGTCCGCGGCCAGGGCCGGGTCGCTGAAGATGCGCTGGCAGGAGTCGGCAATGTCGTCCGGGGTTCCGCTCGTCAGGAAGAGGGCCTCGACTCCGTCGCGCATCCCGAGCGCGACGTTGGTCGGAGGAAGCACAACGGGGCGTCCCGACGCCAGGAATTCCGGAAGCTTGGAGGGGAGCCGGTAGTCGTTGAATGGTCCCGGCCTTCCCGGCTGGACGAGCACGTCGGCGAGGGCCAGGAGCTTGGGGAGCCGTCCCTTCGCGATGAATCCGAGGTCCAGGACATGCGAGGTCATGTCGGGCGAAAGGCCCGCGAGAAATTCCGGACGATTGAATCCGGTTCGCACGAGCCGCGTCGCAATTCCCCGCTGGTTGAGGAGCCGCACCGCCAGATAAAGCTCCCTCATCTCGGGCTCGTTTGCGAACGTGTTGCTCCCGGTGAAGACAATGACCTTTTCGTCGTCGTTTAGGCCAAGCTCCCGGCGCAGCGCCGGATCGGGCGCCAATCGCCGCAGGTACTCCGGGTCCACGCCGGGGGGAAGGACCGTGCAGGGTACATCGGAGGGAACGAGTTCCCTCAGTCGATCCACAATGACCGTAGCGGCGTCCGCCAGGCGGAGGAAGGTCCGGTGCCGGACCGGATGGGGAAGGCTGTCGGCGAGGATCGAATCCAACTCCTCGTACCCCATCGACCTGAGTTCGGCGATGGGGCGGCGGGCATAGCCGGAAATGAGATGCTCCTCATTGTCCTCGAGGTGGATGATCAATTTTGCGCTTCTGCGCACGGACCGCTGATAGGAGACGACAAATTTGCGCACGCACTCCCGTGGCGTCCATGCGTGGATGATGGCGGCGGTGCCCCGGTCGGGAAAGAGCGCCGGCTGGGCGAGCACCTCGTCGTAGAGCGCGGCGATGAAGACGGGGTTCGACGCTGCGGCCAACGTCTCCTTTCCCCGGGGGACCGCGACCACCACCGCATGGCCCTGGGCGGAGAGGACGTTGGCGAACCCTCCAATGTGGTTCAGGCTATTGGTGGTGAAATCGCCGTAGTTGACGAAAAGGATATTCACCGGTGGGAGCGTGCACCGCCCCTCAATAGGGCTTTAGAGTGCTTGCGGCGTCGCCGACAACCGCCGATTTGGGCTTGGGAAGGTTCTCGAATCCGCCGGCAAACCGGGCAACCACGGCGTCCCACGGCGTTGCGCCCCGCTGGGAACGGTTGGGGGTGAGGCTCCAGTCCATGATCGCCGTCGCCATCGTGCACGGATCGGAAATCGGCAGGTCCGCAAAGGTCTTCTCCCTGACGGCGAGGGGAAAGTCCGTGGAGTTCATTCGTCCTTCGAACTCCGCCAATGCGGCTTCGTTGGCCTCCGCGGAACCCGCCGCGGAGAACTCCTTTCGGGCGCGCTCGGCATCCTCCGTCTGTCCCGCCTCGGCATAGAGCTCGATGGCCTTGAGCTCGCAGGCGCTCCGGTCGGGCCCGGTTAGGCCGGCGTCGCGTGAATAGGACCCCGCGGCGTCCATCTGGCCGGCGTCCGCGAGGAACCGGAGGTACGCGAGATGGGCCTCGATGGGAGCGCCCCCTTGGGGCGCCGCGCCCAGGGAGGCGTGGTAAACCGCCAGGAGGGGGTCGGCCTCATTCAGGCTTCCGAGGAAGAGCCGGGCGGCCATTGCGGGCACGTCGTCCCGGAGAGCGGTATGCTGCACCACCAGGTGCACGGTCTGGATCGAATCCTTGTACGAAATGTGAAGGGTGTCCATCCGGTGGATGAGGATTTCCCGCTCGACGATTCCCTTTAACGCGGCGATCCGCACCTCGTCCTCAGGATGGTCGGCGATGAACTGATAGAGCTGGGTCCGCGGCTTTCCCTGCAGGGCGATTGCCTCGGCGAGAATGGGATTGAACCCGGCCGCACTGCGTTCGGAGGCGCGGCTGTCCTTCGTCATCTGGCGCACGATGTCGGCCTGGTCGTAGAATGCGGCGATCCTGAAGATGCTGCGCAGAAGAAGCGGACGGTGGACGCTCAAAACGGGAAACCGCAGGGCTTCCCCCCAGCGCTGGCGCCGCGCCATCACTTCGAGAATATTGGCGAGCGCCTCGTCCCGGACGGGGTCGTTGCGGTCCTCGTCAAGACCGTACAGGAAGATGGCGCAATTGACGTCATCGAAGGCACCCAGCCGCTTCAGCTCAAGGTTGTAGAGCACGCGCTCCCGGAAGTAGCCGAGGGGATAGGGCCCGAGCTTCAGCTCGTTGCGCTCCAGGGCGAGCGCCGTCGGCGAATTCGGATAGACGGTGCGGATCCGGTCGACGTTGGATTGCGCGCGTTTCCAGTAAAACTGCAGGTAGGAGTACGAATATTGTCCCTCCGACAGATTGCTGACGAAATCGTTGGCCTCGCCGTAGAGCCGCACCGCTTCCGCGTTTCCCACCTCGTCGGACGATCCGTCGAGGTTGGCGGCATTGAGCGGCGCTGAAAGCGCCAGCGCTAGGACGATGAGGCCCGATAGGCGGATCCGAGTGAGCATAAATGAACAGGGCGGACCCTCAAAATTGCAGGAGTCCGCCCGGGAGGTAAATGACGAAGTGGGGGCGTCAGAGCTTGTAACCACAATCCGCGGCGTCCTTTGCGAATGTCTTCACCGTGTCGAGCGACAGTTCGGTAAGGTCGAGGCCCAGCATCTTTGCGGCCTTTGCGAGAATCTCATGCGGCACCGTGATGATGGCGCAGCCGGCTTCCTCCGCGTGGAAAATATTGAGGACTTCCCGGGTGCTGGCCCAAAGCAGCTCCGCCTTGTCGTGGCCCTGCAGCAGCGCGCCGCAGGCCCGCATGATCGGAACGGGATCGACGCCGGTATCGGCGATGCGTCCTGCAAACACGGAGACGACCGAGGGGACGGCGGGGTTTAGGGCCCCAGCGACGCCCGCGACCTGCTCCAGGGTGAGGATCGCGGTGATGTTCAGCTTAACGCCCTGCTGCGCCAGCTCTTTAACGAGGGGCAGCGATGATTCGCCGCGTGAGTTCGTGATCGGAATCTTCGTGTAAACATTCTTGCCGAGGGCCGAGATCTTCAGCGCCTGCCGCTTCATGTCCGTGAAATCATCCGTAAACACCTCGAGCGAGATGGGTTTCGCGGTGACGGTCTTCAGTATATCCTTCGCAAATTCCTCGTAGTCCTTGATTCCGGCCTTCTTCATCAGGCTCGGATTGGTCGTCAGCCCCTTGATGTAGGGCTTTGCGTAGAGGTCGAGTATGCCGGCCTTGTCGGCGCCGTCGGCATAGAGTTGAACCTTAATGTCGTTGAGGGATTTCATGAGTTTTGTATCCCGCGATTTAGGTCAGGCATTCGAATCGAGCAAGGAGATTAGGCATTCCCCCCGGGGACCTTCCCCATTCCAAGGATGAGCGCGACCGCCTCGGGGAATGTCCGGACCGAATAATCGGGAGTGGCGCTGAATTTCTCCGAATACCCGAAGTCGATGAACACGGTCTTGACTGCCGCCCGCTTGCCGCAGTCCACGTCCCGCCACCGGTCGCCGACCATCCACGAACGCGCGAGATCGATCCCCAGCGCGGCTGCGGCATCGAGGAGCATGCCCGGCTCTGGCTTTCTTCTGCGCGACGGTTCGCCCTTCCCGGGATCGTAGCAGACCTCGATGCGGTCGATTTCCGGCACGAGATCCAGCAGCGAGGCATGCATGGCTTCGATCACGGCCTTCGGGACGACGCCGCGACCGACATCGGGTTGGTTGGTGGCAACCACCAGTGCAAATCCGGCCGCCTTCAGGGCGCGGCAACCCTCGGGAACCCCGTCATAGAGGCGGAACTCCTCGAGCCTTTCAGGCGCAAAGGGTTTTCCCTCCCGCACGATCTGGACGTTCAACGTCCCGTCCCGGTCCAGGAATACTGCCGGCCGGAGCGCCATCCCGCTACGGCTTTGCCGAGACGGATTCCCACTTCGTCTGGTTCACCTTGAGATCGGGATGCGACACAAAAAGGTGCCATACCACGGCCTGGAAGGCCTCGCTGTGCGGCGTGACAGTGTTCGGGTTCACGGTGGGGACAATGACGCAGGCGTCGGCGACTTTCGCCGTGTAGCCGCCATCCTTCCCGACAATGCCGATGATGCGGGCCCCGACCTGCTTGGCGAGCTGCAGGGCGGCGACCAGGTTCGGCGAGACGTTCTTTTCGATGTTGCCACCGCCGACGGACAGGATGAAGAGGCAGTCCTTGCTGTTCAGCTTGCTGACCCGCAGCCACTCGACGAACACGCTTGCCCAGCCCTCGTCGTTGGTGCGGGCCGTAAGCTCCGAAACATTGTCCGTCGGGGCGTAGGTTTCGATGCCGGCGATCTTGCGAAAGTCATTCACGGCGTGCGAGGCGTTGGCCGCGCTTCCGCCGACGCCGAGCATGAACAGGCGCCCCCCGTGCTCCCTCACGGCCCGAAGTTCGGCGACGCACTTCTCGCAGTCGGCCGGATTGATTTTCGCCACGATTTCGGCGGTTTCCTTGAGATGCTGGGCTGAGTACGACATTGAATTTACGATGTAGAAGGAGGCATCGAATGCGAGGCGGCAATCTCCTTTAATCAGGGTTCCGCAGGAGCCGGTCGAGTTCACCCAGACCTGCGTGGGAACCGATCTCATAAAACCGCTGCGTGATCTCGTATCCCGCGAGCTCGTGCCGCGCCAGAAGCGATTTTTGAATGTCGGAAAGATCGACCACTCCGTCGGCCGGGAAGCTGTCGAACGCGGATTTGCGGAACAGCCCCAGCCCGTAGTCGATGTGCCGCATGGCAGGATTCTTGATTTTCTTGTCGTAGGCCTTGATCAGATCGCCTTCGTACCAGACATTGCTGGCGTCATACTGCTCCCGGTTTTCAAAGACGGTCATGAGGCCCAACTTCCCGGATTGGAGGAAGGATCGGCCGACGTCCAGGTAGTCGATGGGTAGGTAGCTATCGCCGTAGAGCACATAGAAGGCCTCTCCAAGCATTGGAAGGGCCCTTATGAGCGCTCCGCCGGTCCCGAGCAGCCTTGGACCGTCGAACGAATACTCTAATTTGACACCCCACTTGGAGCCGTCCCCATATTGCGAGACGATCTGCTCCCCCAGATAGCCAACGCACACGACGAGCCGAGTCAGGCCTGATTTTTTAAGGAGGCGTATCTGGTGCGAAAAAAAAGGCTCGCCCGCGACCTCGACGAGGAGCTTCGGCACGGTTTCCGTGATCGGTTTGAGGCGGGTGGCAAGGCCTCCGGCCAGGATGGCCACCGGGAGATCGGAAGCCGTCACGCGTGGACGGCCACCGGCCGCAGGGTCTGGGATCGTCCAAAACGGGCATAGATCCACTCCAGGGACTTGTGGACCACCACGCTGATGGCGACCGCCACGGCGAGCCCGGCAAAGACCCCGCCCAAGAGCTCCGACCGGGTGGGGTTCGCAATCTGCAGGACGCGAATGAAGAAGTAGTTGTTGTAGTCTCGGACGAAAGGCTGGTGGAACAGGTACACCTCGTACGATATGACTCCCATCATGGCGAAGGCGGACGTGACGACCTTTCCCGACCGGTAGCGTTGGAGGTACGGGCGAAGCGCGACCCAGGTCAGGATAATGCCGAAGGCGGGAAGCGTGTAGTTGCTCGCCTGGCCGAGGAAAAAAGTCTGGTAGTAAAAGCAGAGCAGGCCCAGCCCCAGGGCCAGGTTGAAGCGGATCTCCGCGGTGCCGCTACCCAACAGGCGACCTGCGATCACGCCCCCGAAGAAGCTTGTCACCCTCGGAGCCACCGAGATCAATCCGCCCCAATGGTTGTTGTGCCCGTACATGACCGTGGCGAAGACCGTCAGGGATCCCGCGACGGCGAAGATGAGGGAAAGATCGTCGAGGCGCTTCCGAATGCAGGCAAAGACCACGTACGCCGCGATGATCATTGAAATGAACCAGAACGCGTCGACGATATCCGCAAAGTAAAGCAGGCGGGAAAACCCTTGGATGCCGAGCACGTGCTGCCAGATGTTCTCCCAGGAGCGGGTGGCACCGTAATATCTTTTGGACATCCAAAGGAAGAGGCCCAGGGCGATCCAGTAGCTGGGATATATCCGCACGAACCGCCGGAGGAAAAACTGGCGCAGCGGCATGTTCGCGGAATTCAACGCCAGGGCAAAGCCGCTCAGGATCAGGAAAATATCGACTCCGATTTCCCCGTGAAACGTGTTGGCAAATCCGGCGGCGGCGCCCCCATGGTAAAGGATGACAAGGCCGATCGCCAGGCCCTTGAGTTCGTCGACTGCCTCGATTCGCTGGCCGGCAACAACCCTTGGAGTTAGGTTGATACGGACGGAGCGCACGGGAAAGCCTAATTTTGAGCGACGACCTTGGTCCCTTCGAAATCGAAGCGGAAGCGGACCTCCTGGAGACCTTTTTCCCGCATGGCGTGCCTCAGCCGCTTCTTGTTGTCACCGGCGTAAAACATGAGAAAGCCGCCGCCGCCGGCCCCGATCAATTTTCCGCCGAGCGCGCCGTTGGCCATCGCGTATTCATACCATTGGTTGATGTGGGGGTTGGTCATGCCTGAGCTGCGTGCCTTCTTGCGCTGCCAATGGACGTCCATCAGCATGGCGAACTCCTCGAGGTTGCCCCGCTCAAGGCAGTCGAGGGATTTGTGGCCGAGTTCCTTGGTGAAGTGGAGGTTTTCCAGCATCGCCACGTCATGCTTCTTGGAACGGTCGTTCTGATCCTTGAGGATCGCGGAGGCGCTCCTGGAATAGCCGGTGAAGAAAAGGAGGAGGTTGTCCTCAAGGTTGTAGAGGGTTTCCTCGGCAATCTTGCAGGGACGAAATTCCACCCGGCCGTCCTTGTGGAAGGTGAATGCGGTGATGCCGCCCACCGCTGCGATGTACTGGTCCTGCTTTCCAATGGGTTCTCCGAGCTTGTTGATCTCGATGTCGCAGGCCTGCTCGGCGAGTTCCGCGGGGGACACGGGGTTCTTCTTGTAGGCATGCAGTGCCTTCAGAAGCGCGGTCGTGAAGCTGCCCGAGGATCCCAGGCCCGTCCCACCCGGTATGTCGGCCATCGAGGTGAGCTCAATGTGCGGATCCGTCACGCCGGTCAGCTTAAGGGCCTCGCGTACAATGGGATGCTCTATCTTGTCGACAGAGGTAACGCGCTCGAGCTTGGAGTACTTGACAATGATTTCCTCCTGAAACGTCGTGTGTTTCGTAATATAGACGTACTTATCGATCGCGGCGGCCACGAGGAAACCTCCGTGCTCAAGGTAATAGCTCGGAAGATCGGTGCCTCCTCCTCCAAGGGAAACGCGCAGGGGCGAGCGGGTGATGATCATGTCGTGGGGTAGCCGCTCTTCCTATAGATTGTTTCGACGATTTCGAGCGTCTTTATGGCATCCTGCAGGTTCGACGAGGGAGTGCGTCGCAGGCGGATATCCTCGACAAAATCCGCGGTCTCCGCCGCCCACGACCCGTCCCCGCCCGGGAACTCCCATGTTTTCGTATCAGGCGGCCCCATCTGGGGAAGCATCTGGTAGTGGGTGAGGCGCTCCGTTCCGTAACTGCCCCCGAGGCCATCGATCGAGAGCTTTCCATCGCGCCCGTAGACCTCCAATGAGAACATGTTTTTCCATTCGGTGCAGCTGACGTGCAGCCACGCAGTCTGCCCCGCCGCCGTTCGCAGGCTCACGAATGCATTGTCGTCGACGGGCATGTCCCAGAACAACGTCGACGCATGCCCCTCCACACTTGTAAATTCGCCCAGAAACCACGACGCGAGGTCGATCATATGGACGCCCTGGTCAATCAATTCTCCGCCGCCCGAAAGTTTCGGATCCGCTCGCCATTCGCGGTCGTAGCCCTTCCGGCCGCCATGTCCGTAGCGACCGCGGACGAACATGAGGGGGCCAAGCACGCCTGATTCAAAGATTTCATGGGCCTTGACGAGGGCAGGGTGAAACCGGTGGTTGTAGGCTATTCGCACGCGAACGTCTTGCGCATGGGCCGCATCGTCGATGCTTCGGAGCTCCCTTGAACCGAGGGCCCCCGGCTTCTCGATCAACGCGTGCTTGCCCGCCCTCACCGCAGCCAGGGCTATCGGGGCGAGCAACGAATTGACCGTGGAAATGATGACGGCGTCGACGGAGCCATCGGAAATAACCTCGTTGAAATCCGTGACCGGATTGCAGCCAGGGTTCCCTTGCGCCAATTCGGCTGCGCGCGAGGGATCTATATCGCAGGCGAATCGCAGGCTTGCCCCCTGGATCTTGCCGAGCGCGGCGGCTCGCTTCTTTCCGATAAGTCCGCAGCCAATGATCGCGATATTGAGGTTTCGGTCCGGAGTTTGGGTCATTTTTTTTGCGCCACTATGCGCCAAAGGCAGGTAAGGAGGCCCCGGACAAGGGTGGTGATCGCCGCAGATCAATAATCCATTTCACGACGCCGAGGGCCGCCGCAGCGAGGATGGAAGAAAACGAAAGCCAAAAAAGCCGTTTCAGGCCGGAAGGCGCGGCGTAGGCCAATTCGACACTGGAATCGCCCGCGGGAACGGAGACCGATACCAGTGCTTCAGGCGAGGAACGAACGGTCGCCGGCTGGTTATTGACCCAGGCGACATAGCCCGTCTGGAATACTCGCGGCGTCTCGAGCCATGCGGGAACGGGACTTCGAACCCGGGCCTTGTAGGGGATCCAGTCGTCGACGCGCACCGGTAGGGACTCGCGGTCATAGCTGAACAGCTGCACGTGCGCGACAGGCGGCGAGGGCTGCTCCTCGGTCACCGGGGTGGCCGGGTAAAAGCTCACATCGATGTCCTGCGCCTGTCCCGTGGTCCAAAGGGGAAGCACCTTGGAATGGGCCCCCCCGGCGCCAAACGCGCGCGACCCTCCATGCTCGGGCAGGCCATATTCGCGAAACAAATGGGGTCCCTCAAACTGCAGGACGCCGTGGATAGCGTCCGGGTCGGCAAAATCAAATTTCAGGAGGTAGAACTTTCCGGGTTCGATTCGCAGCTCCTGACTCAAGTCGGCGTGATTTGACTGGCCAAAAGGATGCCAATGAAAGTCGCCGGACGCCTGGATCGCGCCCGCGGCCAGCGCGGCATCGGTATTTGCAACCACCGTCTGGGTCATGTCGGTGGAAAGCAGACGGTTTTCCAGCTCCGGATTCGCGACACCATGGGTAAAGGTGCTCGGAAGGGTCGGGAAGTGGGGGAAAAATCCGTAGGAATAGCGCGTCAACTGTACGTTTTCTGGTCGAAGGAGGTCAACGGCACTTTCGGGCGCCGCAACGGATTGCCGCGAGCCCGCCGAGAACTTGTCCGCCTCTGATAGGCTCCAGACGCATCCGATTGCGACAAGGATGGAAAGCCAATGGCGCCTCGCGCCGGATCCCATGGAGCCCGACGATGCGCAGGCCGCGGCGCCGAACACGGTCGAGGCGGCCAGCAGAAGGCAAAGCCGGGGCATGGGCCAATTTCCGGTGATGTTGCGGAGAAAGGCCGGCATCGCAGTCCACAAGGCTGGCACGATTCCAGGGATTGGGAGCAGCAGGAGAGCGAGAAATGCCGCCCAGAGAAGCGGCACCGCGTTCACCGTTCTCCATGCCCCCCTCAAAGACCCTAGGCAAAGGAGAAGCACCGCCCACAGCGAGTAACCGAGCTGAAAATCGCCAAGGGACCGCCCATTCGCGCTGAGCGGCAGGATCGTGGCGGGGAACGTGTCTCTAATGAAATCGACAATATTCCCTGCGAGGGCGAGTTGGAATGAATCGGCGTGGTAGTTGGGCTCTGCCGGATACAGGAGCACCGAGCCCACGGGGTAGGCCGCAATTGCGGAAAAGACCACGGCCGAAGCAAGGAGGGACGTCCAGGCGATGCCACCCTTCCATTGGACGCCAATTCGGACCGCCTGGGCGACAAATGCGATAAGCGTCGACCAAAGCGCGATGGGCGTGTGCCCCCACCAGCAGAACCCGAGGCATGCCCCGAGCAGGGCCAGCGTCGTGAGCTTTCCCCGGTCCTTGAATGACCGGACCGTTGCGAACCATATCAAGGGTATCATGGGCAGCGTGGTCCATGAAAGATAGAGGTCACCATTGTACGGGATTCCAACGACTCCGGGTGAGGCGAGAAAAAGGGCTGCGAGGCCCGCGGCGAGCCACTTTCGGTCGCGAAGCAAAGCGCGCAGGCTGAGATAGGCCGTGGCCATGCCGGCGACGCCGAGCAGCGTCAGGAGGAGGTTCAGGAGGGCAAAAATGCCGAGCCTGCGAAAGGTGAGGATATCGAGCAGCGCGCCAAGGTAGTGGAACGCAGGTGCCACGCGCAGCGGGGATATCGCCCCGTTGAACTGGTAGACGCTTTGTCCCACCCAGACGGGGAAGACGCCGGCCCTCACCTGGGCGATCATGTCCGCCAGATTCATGGCATACCAGCGCGCGTCCGCGGCGCCGCGCAGAGTGGATCCGGCAAAGCCCCGCATGAGCCAGAGGGCGCACAGCAGGAGAAGCGCGCTCCGAAAGAACTCCTGGCGCACCGGGTTCTGAATCCACGGGTTCCCGCGAATCCAGCCGGAAACCCGACGCCAATCCGTCGCGAGGAGCCAGCCGGAAATGGGCCAGACCGCCCCGAACCACAGGGCATCCAGTGGCGATCCCAGCAGGTACCGCAGGAAAATGCCGGTGGCCAGAACCGTCGCAATGCGCTTCGGGAGCGCCGCGAGAAATTCGCGCGCAGGCCCGGAATTGCCGGAAAGGGGGCGCAGGGGAACCAGGGACGCGACGACCATTGCGCACAGTGCGGCGTAACCCGGAACGACCGCCACAAACCTCCAGACGACCCCGAGGGAAAATGCAAGTGCGGCCAAATCGAGCACCTCGCGCCGGTGCTTTCTCACCCAAACGATCCGTTTTTCCAATGCATCGCCAATCGGGGTCATGCTTTTTAGCATCGCGGGCTTGTCAGCGGCACGGCGAGCCCATTCTTCTGAACGCGTGGACGAACCCCAAACCGGCATGGAAAACGGCCCCGTCACCGCTCCGCCTCCTCCCTTTCATCAAAGGGTCGTGCGCTATGCCGTGGTCGGCGTCCTGGTGATGGGGGTGTTCACGTCGCTAAACTGGATATTCGGGCACCGATTCGGGAAGGATGTATCGTTCGTCCTGGCCTATCCGCCGGCCGTGACGCTGCATTTTTTGTTGAACAAGAAGTGGACCTTTGGCTGCACGCGCACGGACGCAACCCGCCAGGTGTCCGAATATCTTGTGATGGTGCTCGTGACCTTTCCCATCCAGGCGATTGTTTTCAAGCTGCTCACCACCTTCACGGCGCTGCCGGGCTGGGAGGCGGCGTGCGCCTCGAGCGCGGCGCAAATGATCATCACGTTCCTGGTGATGCAATATCGGATCTTCGGCCGGGCGCCCGCGCCCCAGTGACAAGTCCCCGCCCCACCCGTGGCACGTCCCGAAGGCCGCCTCAGAAATTGATGCGCTTTTCCACAATGTAGCGGGGTCGCCCCCGGGTTTCGTCGAACGTGCGCCATAGGTACTCGCCGAGGATCCCCAGCATGGCCAATTGCACGCCCGAGACGATCAGCAGCACGCACATCAGCGACGACCAGCCCTGCACCGGGCTTCCCATCGCGATGGCTCGGATCGCGATCACGATCGCATAAAGAAATCCGCTGAAGGCAAAGAGCAGGCCGCAGGCCGAAGCGAGGCGCACCGGCGCATACGAAAAGCTCACGAACGAATCCACCGCGAGCTTGAACTTTTTGCGCAGCGTCCACTTTGAGCGTCCACTGTGGCGGGCTGCCTTGGTGTAGGTGATCTGATTCTGGTCAAAGCCCATCCACTGGATGAGGGACAGAAGGGAGGTGTGCTTCTCGGGCGCAGTCCGCAATTGGTCGATCACGCTTCGATCGACCAGAAGGAAGTCGGCCCCCTTCTGGGGCGGCTGGACTTCGGCAAATCTCCTCATGAGGTAGTAGTAGGCGCGCGAGAGCGCCTTGGTGGCGACCGATTCCCCTATCCGATCGTCGCGCACGGCCCATACGACCCGCGCTCCCTCCCTCCATTTCT
>Ga0182018_10000692_pt1 | contig 42208 bp, 38 predicted proteins | sample 812P2MmetaG_FD_120490 | JGI IMG/M metagenome (GOLD analysis project Ga0182018, IMG submission 120490) | Permafrost microbial communities from Stordalen Mire, Sweden - 812P2M metaG | ecosystem: Environmental > Terrestrial > Soil > Wetlands > Permafrost | place: Sweden: Stordalen | collected... | reverse complement strand
TCCCTCACGGTTCCCTCACGGTCGCGGCTCGGTGAGATGGCTCCAGGCGGAGGGGCTCGACGGGAAGACTCGGGGCGAGCGGGAAGAGTTCCCGGCGCTATCGTTTGAGAGGTTTACTCACGTATTGCGGGCCTCCGCTCTCTCACGGTCGCGGCTCGGTGAGAGGTTGGTTCGCAGGCAGTGGGGGCCGCGACTACCGCATCAACTGGCCGCCGTTGATCTCGATGGTCTCGCCGACGACGTAGCTGGCGGCGTCGGAGGCGAGGAACGCGATCACGCTGGCGCATTCCTCCGGCTTGCCGACTCGGCCGAGGGGGATGGTCTTCACGAAGCCGGCGATCATCTCGGGCGTGGAAAAGATTTCGTGGAACGGGGTGTCGATCACGCCCGGCGAAATGGCGTTGACGCGGACGCCGTATGGCGCCAGCTCCTTGGCCAAGGATTTCGTGAAGGACGCGAGGCCCGCTTTGGCGGTGGCGTAGGTGCCTGCGCCCGGTCCGCCGCCGTTGTGTCCGGCGATGGAGACCACGTTGACGATCGCGCCGGTGCGGCGTTCGATCATGGCCGGGGCCACGGCTTGCGAAGCGAAGACGGCGCTCTTAAGGTTGAGGGCGATGACGTCGTCCCAGAGCTCTTCGGTTAATTCCCGGATGGGGGTGCGCTTCACGAGGGAGCCGGCGTTGTTGACCAGGATATCGATGGGGCCGAACTCTTTGACGACCTGCTCGACGACGGAGCGGATTTCGCGTGTCTTGCGAAAATCGCCGACGGCTGCTACGGCGGTGCCACCGGCCGCGGCGATGGACTCGAGTACTTCGATGGCTCCCTTCTTATTCTGGTAGAAGCCGACGGCGACGCGCGCGCCTTGTGCGGCTAACAGGTGAGCGGTGGCGGCGCCGATGCCCGAGGATGCGCCTGTGACGAGGGCGACTTTGCCTTTGAGATCCGGAAAGATTGCCATAGAAGGTCTATTGTTTCACAGGTCAAAGAACAATGGCCGCCGATGAACACCGATGGAAAATCGAATCTGCCGGCGTTCCTCCGCGAGAACCGGCGGACCGCAATGTTGGGCTTGCTTGAAACTATCCGTTCATCGAGCCCAGGAATTCCGCGTTGCTGCGGGTCTTCGAGAGCTTGTCGAGGAGCAGTTCCATGGTTTCCACCGGCGAGAGCATATTCAAGATCTTGCGGAGGATCCACACGCGATTCAACTCGTCCTTGGGCAGCAGCAGCTCTTCTTTGCGCGTGCCGCTCTTGTTGATGTCGATGGCCGGGAAGACGCGTTTGTCCACCAGCTTGCGCTCCAGGTGGATTTCCATGTTGCCGGTGCCCTTGAACTCTTCGAAAATCACGTCGTCCATGCGGCTGCCGGTGTCGATCAGCGCGGTCGCCACGATGCTCAGCGACCCGCCTTCCTCAATATTGCGGGCGGCGCCGAAGAAGCGCTTGGGGCGCTGCAGGGCGTTGGAGTCCACGCCGCCCGAGAGTACCTTGCCGGAGGGCGGCACGATGGTGTTGTAGGCGCGCGCCAGGCGGGTGATGGAATCGAGCAGGATGACCACGTCGCGCTTGTGCTCCACCAGGCGTTTGGCCTTCTCGATGACCATTTCGGCCACTTGCACGTGGCGCGTGGCGGGCTCGTCGAAGGTGGAACTGATGACTTCGCCGCGCACGCTGCGCTGCATGTCGGTGACTTCTTCGGGACGCTCGTCGATCAGCAGCACGATGAGCGTGACTTCCGGATGGTTGGTGGTGACGGAATTGGCGATGCTCTGCAACAGCATCGTCTTACCGGTGCGCGGCGGGGAAACGATCAGGCCGCGCTGTCCCTTGCCGACGGGGGTCAGCAGGTCCATCACGCGGCCCGAATAGTTGTCGCGAACGGTTTCGAGCTTCAGCCGCTCATTGGGATAGAGCGGCGTCAGGTTGTCGAAGAAGATCTTGTTACGGGCTTCCTCGGGCGGCTCGAAATTGATGGCGTCGACTTTGATCAGCGCGAAGTAGCGCTCGCCTTCTTTAGGCGGGCGGATCTGGCCGGAGATGGTGTCGCCGGTGCGGAGATCGAAGCGGCGGATCTGCGAGGGCGAGACGTAGACGTCATCGGGGCCCGGCAGGTAGTTGTACTCGGGCGCGCGCAGGAAGCCGAAGCCATCGGGCAGGCACTCGAGGACGCCTTCGGAGAAGATCAGTCCGCTCTTTTCGGCTTGGGTCTGCAGGATTTTGAAAATCAGTTCCTGCTTGCGCAACCCGGCGGCGCCGGCGATCCCCATTTCCTTGGCGACCAGGTTGAGATTCTGGATGCTCATGTCCTTGAGCTCCACCAGGTCGAGCGTGGGGGTGCCGTTCTTGACGGCCTGCGCGGCCTGCTGCTTGCGCCGCTGATGGCCGGGATGGCTGGTAAGATCGGACGGCGGGGCGGCGGCCGGATGTTCCGCGGCTTTGGCATCGGCCGGCTTTGCTTCGGCCGCCGCCGGCTTGGGCTCCGTGGCTGGTTTGGACTCGGCTGCTTTCCCCTCGGCGGGCTTGGCTTCGGTCGCCGCTGGCTTTGTTTCGGTCGCCGTTGGCTTCGGCTCGATAGCCGCCGGCCTGGTTTCCGCCGGGGCCGATTGCGCCGCCGCCCTGGGGGCGCGTTCCGGACGGACACTGGCCGGCTTCTCGCTGGCGGCAGTGACAGGGGCCTTTTCGGTCCTTTCCGATGTTTCCGGTTTATCCGGTTTCTCCGGGTCCGCGGAAGCGGCGGGCGCCGGGTTCTCGCGGACGGAATGTTTTTCGGTGGGTTTGTCGAACTTCTCGGGTTTTTCCTGCGGCAGGGCGTTGCCTACCGTGGTTGAAGTGTTGTCGCTATTGCTTGCCAAATTTCCCTCACTCCCCGGCCGGTGACGGCCGAGAACGGCAGCGGTTCCACACCCTCCTCGCGGATGGCGCGTAAGCCGCGGCTCTCTTCAGATTGATTTAACTTATCGGTCTTCGTGGCGATTACAAGATACTCTCTGCCGTGATCGTCGAGCCACCGCTTCAGGTCCAGATCTTTGTCCATCCATCCGCGGCGGGAATCGAGGATCAGGCAGGAAAGTTTTAGGGTCTCTCTCTTTTCCAAATACTCTTCAATCAGTTTCTTCCAGCTTTGCTGGAACCCCATGGGAACCCGGGCATATCCGTATCCAGGAAGATCGACGAAGTAGAACGCGCCATCGACACGGTAAAAATTGATGGTCTGCGTCCGGCCCGGGGTGCTGCTGATAAATGCCAGCCCTTTGCGCCCGATCAGAGCGTTCAGCAAGCTGGATTTACCTACGTTACTTCTCCCTAAGAACGAAATCTCCGGCAGCCGGTCGGTGGGAAACATCCCCGGCTGGCCGGCGCTCACTACGAACTCCGCTGTCAATCCAAAACCACGGTGGCGCGCCGGCACGCCGAAAGGCCTGGTGCGCGACGTCCGGCAACCAGCCTCGTCAATGTGCCCGGCTCTCTTCCGCAACCGGAAGCAAGCCGACTTCCGGTCCGGGAGTCATTGGGATCGCCACTAATTCGCGTTCCAGGGCGATCTTCAGAACTTCATCCATGGAATCCACGAAGTTCAGCTTCATGGATTGTTTGATGGCATCCGGAATGTCGGGGAGATCCTTCTCATTCTCCCGCGGCATGATTGCTTCCAGGATGCCATGACGATGAGCCGCCATCAACTTCTCTTTCAGGCCGCCGATTCCCAGCACCTTGCCGCGCAGGGTGATTTCGCCGGTCATGCAGACGTCGCCGCGCACCGGGTTGCGGGTGAGCGCGCTGGCGATGGTGGTGGCCAGGGTGATACCGGCGGAGGGGCCGTCCTTGGGGATAGCGCCTTCGGGAATGTGGACGTGCACGTCGAGATTGCGATAGAAATCGCGCGGCAGGCCGAAAGTGTGCGCCCGCGAGCGGATATAGCTCATGGCGGCCTGGGCCGATTCCTGCATCACATCGCCCAGTTTGCCGGTGATGGTGAGCTTGCCTTTGCCTTCCATCAGGGTGCATTCCACGGTGAGGATCTGGCCGCCTACTTCGGTCCACGCCAGGCCGGTGGCCGCGCCGACCTCGTTCTTCTTGTCGAGGCTCTGATCGCGGAACTTCCAGGGTCCCAGAAGATCCGGCAGCATGGTCTCGTTGATATCGAGCATGGGGAGCGCCTTCTTGTCCTTGGTCCCCTGATGGTTTACCACCTGGCGCGCCGCCTTGCGGCACACGTTCCCGATCTCGCGTTCCAGGTTGCGCACGCCGGCTTCGCGGGTGTAGTGCTGAATGAGCCCGTTGACGCCGGAATCCGCGAAGGCGATCTCCGCGCCGGTGAGGCCGGTCTGCAACATTTGTTTCTTCACCAGGAAGCGCTTGGCGATCTCCATCTTCTCGAGCTCGGTGTAGCCCGAGAGCCGGATCACTTCCATGCGGTCCTGCAAGGCCGGGGGAACGGTGTGCAGCACGTTGGCGGTGGCGATGAAGAAGACCTGGCTCAGATCGTACTCCACGTCCAGATAATGATCGACGAACATGAAATTCTGTTCGGGGTCGAGCACTTCGAGGAGCGCGGCGGATGGATCGCCGCGGAAGTCCATGGACATCTTGTCCACTTCGTCCAGCATGAAGATGGGGTTGCGGGTGCCGGCTTTCTTCATCATCTGGATGATCTGGCCGGGCAGCGCCCCGATGTAGGTGCGGCGGTGGCCGCGGATCTCGGCCTCGTCGCGCACGCCGCCGAGCGACATGCGCACGAACTTACGTCCGGTGGCCTTGCCGATGGACATGCCGAGCGAAGTCTTGCCCACGCCGGGAGCTCCGACGAAACATAAGATGGAGCCTTTGGGATTCTTCACCAGGCGCCGCACGGCCAGAAATTCGAGGATGCGTTCCTTAATTTTGTCCAGGCCGTAGTGGTCGGATTCGAGCACCTGTTCGGCAAACTTGAGGTCGCGGATTTCCTTGGACTTCTTCTTCCATGGCACCGCTAGCAGCCAATCGAGATAGTTGCGCGAAACGGTGGATTCGGCCGACATAGGCGGCATGTTTTCCAGCCGCTTCAATTCAGCCATGGCCTTTTCCTGCGCGTCGGTAGTCATGCCGGCGGTCTCGATGCGCTTCTTGAGCTCGTCGATCTCGCTCTTTTCGCCGCGGCCCAGTTCCTTCTGGATGGCCTTGATCTTTTCGTTGAGGTAATACTCTTTTTGCGCCTTCTCCATCTGGCGCTTCACGCGGCCCTGAATGGTGCGGTCCACATTCAGCTTTTCGATCTCGATGTCGAGCATTTCGGCCACGCGGGTCAGCCGGTCGATGGGATCGAAGATTTCGAGCAGCTCCTGCTTCTCTTCGAGGGTGAGCGGGAGGTTGGCGCCTACGGTGTCGGCCAGTTTGCCGGGTTCGTCCACGCGCACGGCTTGCAGCATCTGCTCGTAGTTCAGATTCTGGCTGAGCTTGACGTACTGTTCGAACAGGCCGGTGACACGGCTGACCAGCGCATCCAGTTGCGGGCCGGCTTCCACACGGTAGCTGGAGGTGCGCACGATGGCGCGGAAGAAGCCATCGTCATCGGAGACCGAAACCACTTTGGCGCGTTCCACGCCTTCCACCAACACCTTGATATTGCCATCGGGCAGTTTGAGGCTCTGCACGATGTTGACGATGGTGCCTACGCTGAAGATTTCGTTGGGCTTGGGCTCGTCCACCGAAGCGTCGTGCTGGGCCGCCAGGAAAATTTTCTTATCGCCTGCCATGGCTTCTTCGAGCGCCCGAACGCTCGATTCGCGCCCCACCACGAACGGGGTCATCATATACGGAAAGATGACCACTTCGCGAATGGGCATCATGGGCAGACGTTTTGTGTCGGGTTTTTCCTTCGATGTAAGCATGTTCCCCTTTGGGGCTCGGCCTGACAACCCCTGGTCTCCGGCCGGCTTGACCGGCTTCTTCGGTCTACCTTCTCTGGTCTACAAGGAGCGCTTTCGGGTAGTCTGGGGTTAACCGGCCTTTTCTAATATTGTAAGACTGATTTTCTGCGACAGCACCATTTCTTTGGTGACCTGGAATTCGCGCACCTTCTTGTAGGATGGCAGGTAGTACATCAGATCGAGCATCAGGTCTTCAAGAATCATGCGCAAACCGCGGGCGCCCACTTTGCGCTCCATGGCCAGATCGGCGATGGCCTCTAGCGCTTCATCGCTGAACCTCAGGCGCACATTCTCGAACTCAAAGAGCTTCTGGTACTGCTTGATAATGGCGTTCTTGGGCCGCGACAGAATCTGGATGAGCGCCGAGCGGTCCAGGTCTTCGAGCACCGCGCTCACCGGCAGGCGGCCGATGAATTCCGGGATGAAGCCGAACTTGATCAGATCGACCGGCTGGGCGTGAGAGAGCAGATCGATGTCCCGGCGGCCGCTGGTGCCCGAACTCCGCACAGTAGCCTTGTCGTCTTCCTGCAGGAAGCCCATGGACTTCTTGCCGGTGCGCCGTGCGATCACCTTCTCCAGACCGACGAATGCGCCCCCGCAGATAAACAGGATGTTGGTGGTGTCCACGGGGGTGAATTCCTGGTGCGGGTGTTTGCGTCCGCCCTGTGGCGGAACGTTGGCGACCGTGCCTTCCAGGATCTTCAGCAGGGCCTGCTGCACGCCCTCTCCGGAGACATCGCGAGTGATGGAGGGATTCTCGTCCTTGCGACAGATCTTGTCGATTTCATCAATGTAAATAATGCCCTGTTGGCACTTCTGCACATCGCCATCGGCGGCCTGCAGCAGCTTGAGAATGATGTTCTCGACATCCTCGCCGACGTAGCCGGCTTCGGTGAGAGTGGTGGCATCCACGATGGCGAACGGCACGTCGAGGATCTTCGCCAAGGTCTGCGCCAGCAGCGTCTTCCCAGTGCCGGTGGGTCCGATCAGCAGGATATTCGACTTCTGCAGCTCCACCTCGGAGTTGCGCATACGGTTCATGTGGATGCGCTTGCAGTGGTTGTACACCGCGACCGCCAGCTTCTTCTTGGTGGATTCCTGCCCAATCACGTATTGATCCAGAAACTCTTTCACTTCCAAGGGTTTCGGAATCTTGTTCGGGATTCCCGAGGGAGGTTCGACCTTGTCGTCCTCCAAGATCGAGTTGCAGACGGCGATGCACTCATCGCAAATGTAGGCGCGCGGATAGTCGCTGGGGGAGGAAATCAGCTTTCCGACAACGTCCTGGCTCTTGTGGCAAAACGAACACCGTAAAGCATCATCCGATCCGGCTCGTTTCAAGCAGTTATCTCCTCTTCCGCCGACGATCCTGGCGGCAGGGAACCTCCAATTAACATCGTCTTCATTATCACCCGAACCGGCTCCCTTAGCAATGTACTCCCAAGGTCAGGTACTTGCGGTAACGGTTAACCCCTTATGTATCCGCCATCTTGCGGGCCTGTTCAAACAGGAAACTCAGCGTCTTGTCGGTTTGAATATGCGAGGCGATACGGCCCAGGGTGCCATCCTTTTCGAACTTCATGTGCACCGCCGCCACCGGCTCCTTCTGCTGACGCGCCACCCGCTCCACTTCGCGGTCCACCTCATCGCGGGTTGCCGCAATGGCCTCCCGCTCGGAAATCTTGGACAGCAACATGGAAGCTTTCACTTCGCGCAGGGCTTTTTCGCGCTGGGCTTCCTTAACTTTGTTCCAATCGAGCTTGATGGAGCGCGGGTCCACGCCCTCGGCGGCCATGGCGCGCAAAGTCTGTTCCAGGTGGTTCTTCACCTGCCGTTCGACGAAGATTTCGGGCACGGCAAAATCATGAGCGTCCACCAGCTTGTCGACGATTTGGTTCTTGGCTTCCTGCTGGGCCTCATGCTCGCGCTGCGCAAAGAGGCTCTTGCGGATGGACTCGCGCAGCTCGCCGATGTCGCGGTAATCGCCCAGATCCTGCGCGAACTCGTCGTTCAACTCGGGAAGTTCCTTGCGGCGAATTCCCTTCAGGGTGGCGTGGAACTTGACCGTGCGGCCGGCCAGGCGGGCGCCGCCGTAATCCGCGGGATAGGCGACCTCGAACTCGCGTTCTTCGCCGGGAGTGACTCCGCGCAGGTTCTCAGTGAAAGCCGGGAAGGTGTCGGCGCCGCCGATTTCGAGCACCATCTCGTCGGATTTTACGGGCTCACCTTCCACTCCGCCGAGGCTTTCGAGCGCCACCACGGCGTGGTCGCCATCCTCCACGGGACGCGGATCGACGTTGACGTACTGCGCCTTCTGCTCACGGATTTCGTCGATGCGCTTGTCGATATCCTCGTCGGTGACCTGGGGGTCGCCGTACGCGACTTCGACGCCGCGGTAGTCGCCCAGTTCGATTACCGGGACCACTTCAAACTCGGCTTTGAAGTGGAGCGGCTCGCCCGAGTGGAAATGCACATCTTTAATATCGGGAGTGCCGACCACGTTCAGATTCTCCGCCTCGAACTGCCTCTGGAGGAATTTGGGAATCAGACTCTCCAGCACCTTTTGCCGGATATCGCTGACGAACTGCTTGCGAATGATGCTGGTAGGAACTTTTCCCGGCCGGAAGCCCGGGAGTTTGGCGCGTTTCTGGACGTCGGCGGTAACGCGGTCCATCTCGCTTTCGACATCGGTGACGGGGATGGAGATTTCCAGCGAGTGCTTGCAACCTTCTACTAAAGCCAAGTGGAATGAACCTCAGGAAAGAATTGATGGCGTAAGCTTCATGATACCACGGGAGGGAGGGGCGCCAACTGGGCGGTTGAAAGGCGATATTCACCACGGAGACACCGAGACACGGAGGAACATGAGGGAAGAGAGGGTGCATGCGTTGGTAGGGACTGGCGCGTCTTCTCGAGGTCGGCGCACAGAGAGGACAGAGAGCACGGAGACGCACCGTCCCCCGGGTGGGAGGTGGATGAGCGGGCTTCTCTTCGTGTTTCTCGGTGCCTCTGTTTCTCCGTGGTGAATATCCCATACAATAGGCTATCGGCTGGAAGACGGCACTTTCCGTGTTAGCTGTTGTTGCACTGCTAGGCCTCTGGGCGGCCATCGTGCGCCGGAACTGACCAATGCACTTCGACCTTCAACTCGCTTTAACCAATGTGCTGCTGCTGGTGATTCTCACCGCCCCGCACGAATTCTCGCATGCCTGGGTGGCCACCCAACTGGGGGACGATACGCCGCGCCTGCAAGGGCGCGTCACCCTGAATCCAGTGGCGCATATCGACTTGCTGGGCACCGTGATTCTGCCGTTTCTGAGTACACTTTTCATGGGCGGCTTTTTGGGATGGGGCAAGCCGGTCTACACGCAGACCGCCAAGCTGCGAGGCGGGTTGAATGGGCTTCTGCTGGTAGCTCTGGCGGGACCGTTCAGCAACGTGATCATGGCGGTGATTCTGGGCGTGGTGGGAGTGCTTTCGAGGAACGCGGCCCCGTGGCTGGCGGGGTTCGCTTTTCGGGGCGTGGAACTCAGCTTGTACCTGGCGCTGTTTAATTTGCTGCCGGTGCCTCCGCTGGATGGCTCGAAGATGCTGCTGGCATTGCGGCTTCCGGCGGTGGTTTATCGGGAGATCGCACGTGCCGGGTTTCTGGTGCTGATGGTGTTGATGATCGGCACGAACGTGGGCCGCTGGATGAGTGTGTGGAGCTACGATGGCGCGCGGATGATTGTGATGGCGCTCGGTGGGCACGGGGCGTCGTGACACGTAAGCACCAACTGGGAAGCGAGAATAAGAGATTATGACGATAACGCTGGAACTTTCGCCGGAACGAAAAGCCGCGCTGACGACGCAGGCCGAGACTCGTGGGATGAGCCTGGAACAGTGGCTGCTGGAACTTACCGAGCAACTTGCGCCGTCCGCTTCTATCGCTCACCTGCAGAAAACGAATCCCCAGGAGTGGGCGCGTCAATTCCACGCGTGGGCGGAAGGCCACGACCGTACGACGCCGTTGCTTTCCGACGAGGCGGTCAGCCGCGAGAGTTTTTACCCTGACCGGTCTTAATGGCCCATCTACTCATCGACACCAACATCCTCATCAGGACATCGCAGCCGCATCACGAGTTGTACGCGATTGCCGACGGCGCCGTGCAGCGTCTTCCCCAACTGGGCAGAGATCTGGTAGTCACTCCCCAGAACCTGATCGAACTCTGGGCGGTTGCGACCCGGCCTGTTGAGAATAACGGTTTGGGGTTGAGCATTTCATCCGCGGTTGCCGAGCTGGAACGTGTCAAGCGTATGTTCATCCTACTTCCCGATACGCCAGCCATCTACCCGGCCTGGGAGGGCCTGGTAAGCAAATATCAGGTGTCCGGCAAGCCCGCGCATGACGCTCGACTGGTAGCGGCAATGCAGGTGCACGGAGTTATGGCGATTCTGACGTTCGACCGAACGGACTTTTCCCGGTACCCTGGCATTGAGGTCGTCCACCCCGCGGATGTTGTTGCCGGCGCCTGACGCATGTCGGGCGCCTCACGGTAAGCATTGATCGCCTTCGCCGGGTATCGATCTTGTCATTTGCCAATCGACAGGCATGTCAACGTCACACACACCACTTGGGTGCGCGAATATGATTCCCTCCGGCTCGGATGCGGTGATCATTACCAGCATTTACCAGCCAAATGATAGAAGGTGCGAAAAGAGGCGTCACGCCCTACACCTTCGGCCGCGCCATCGTAAAGCGATCGGTAGTCCGCACGTAAGCGATCCCGCCCATGCGCCCGATGGGCCGCAGTTTGTCGGGATCCACCGCGCCGTTGCCCATCACGGCATCGTCCACGTGAAAGCGGAGCACCTCGCCCATCACCAGACTGCCTCCGCCGGGCTCGGTGCTGACCGTCACCACTTGCAACAGACGGCACTCCATTTGCACCCGCGATTCCTTCACGCGCGGAGGCTTCACCAGATCGCTCGCAATCGGCGTGAGTCCCGAGACGTCGAACTCGCTGACGTCCGGCGGATAATCGCCCGAGCAGGCGACCATCTGCGCGGCGAAATCTTCGGACACTACATTCACCACGAACTCGCCGGTGGCTTCGACGTTGCGGAGCGTGTCCTTCTTGGCGCCGTCGCGTGCGCGGATGGAGTTACAGAAGCAGATCACCGGCGGCTTGGGGCAGACCGCCGTGAAAAAGCTGAAGGGTGCGAGGTTGGCCACGCCATTCACGCCGATGGTGGAGACAAACGCGATCGGACGCGGCAGAATCACTCCTACCAGCAGCTTTTCGATGTCGTGGATGCTGCTCGAAGCCGGGTCTACGATCATTTACTTTTTCTCCATCCAACTGGCCCAATACTCCGGCCACTCCACCTGCTCGCCGGCCGGCAGCACGTGGATCGGGTTCAGCCCGTCGAGCATCACGGCATATTCGTCAGTATGCGTTTTCTTGCCCTGATTGGCCAGCGCCTTGGGATGCGGCCCGTGATGAATGCCGCGCGGATGCAGCGTGGCGTACCCGGGCTTGATGTTGTCTTTGCTGAAGAAATCGCCGTCGTGATAGAAAATAAATTCGTCGTAATCGGTATTACGGTGGAAGAACGGGACCTTGAGGGCGGCCTCATCCTGTTCCAGAGGACGCGGCAGGAAACTGCAGACCACCGCGCCTTCCGTGACGAAGGTACTGTGCGCGCTGGGCGGCAGATGCGCGCGATGGCTCATCACGGGGCGGATGTCGCGCATGTTCAGCTTCCACACGGTCAGGTCGCCCTTCCAGCCGACCACGTCGAGCGGATTAAAGGGATAGAAGACTTTGGAGATTTCGTCGTCCACCTTGATGCGCACTTCCCACTCTCGCTGGTCGTCGAGGTGGGCGTCCGGTTCGGGCACCGTCACCACGCCGGGGTCGTAGAGAGCGTGATGTCCGAGGAGTCCTTTGTCCGGCGGTTCGAACTCGGTGCGCGATTGGACGATCAGAAAGAAATTGTCCGGAGTTTCGGGGACGATGCGGTAGGTGACGGCGCGCGGGACCACTAAATAATCGCCGGGTTCGAAGGTCAACGGGCCGAAGTCGGTCTCGATGACGCCCCTGCCGCAATGGACGAAGATGAGCTCGTCGCCATCGGCGTTGCGGTAGTAGAACGGCATGGGTTGCGAGCGACGCGAGACGTACAGCGTGACGTCGTGATTTCCCAGAAATGCCACCGGCATGCCTTGCGGGTTGGCGCAGTCCGAGGGCGTCAGTTGGTTGAGGTCGAACAGGTGAGGGCGAAGCTTCCCCTCGAAACGGATCCAGCCGGTGGGCGGATGCGCGTGATAGAGATGCGCGCTCTTTCCGTAGAATCCCTTTCGGCCGTGCTCTTCTTCGAAGGTGCCGGGCGGGATGCCGACGTGCGCCTGCGGCGCGAACTTGCCCTTCTTGAGTGGATACATAAGCCCTCCCCTAACAAAATACGAAAACATGATTCGCCGCCGATGAACGCCGATAAAACAATGAGATATTCTTGTCGTTCTCTTATCTGCGTTTATCCGCGTTCATCCGCGGCTACGTATTCTTCCTACAAGTTTCCCCGGAGCCCCTGCTCCCGCTCGATCGCCTCGAAGAGCGCTTTGAAATTTCCCTTGCCGAAGCTGCGACTGCCTTTGCGCTGGATCACTTCGTAGAATAGCGTGGGACGGTCTTCCACCGGCCGCGTGAAAATCTGCAGCATATAGCCCTCTTCGTCGCGATCCACCAGAATGCCCAACTCCCGCAGCGCGTCGAGGGGCTCGTCGATCGGGCCGATGCGCGCCACCAGGTTTTCATAGTAGGTATTCGGCACGCGCAGAAACTCCACACCCTGGCGCCGCAGCGTGCCCACGGTTTCGATAATGTCACCGGTCGCCATGGCAATATGCTGTACCCCGGGGCCGCGATAAAACTCCAGGTATTCTTCGATCTGCGATTTCCGCTTGCCCTCGGCCGGCTCGTTGATAGGGAATTTCACCCGCTCGTTGCCGTTCGACATCACCTTCGACATCAGCGCCGAATACTCCGTGGAGATGTCCTTGTCGTCGAAATGTTTGAACATGCGGAAGCCCATCGCGTCGCGGTAAAAATCCACCCAGCGATCCATTTCCCCCCATCCCACGTTGCCCACCATGTGGTCGATATGCAGGAGTCCCACTGGCCGCGAGACGGTATCTTCCGCCTCCACGGCCCGGTAGCCCGGCAGGAACGCGCCGGTATAATTGCGACGCTCGACGAAGGTGTGGATGGTGTCGCCATAGGTGGCGATGGCCGCTACCCGCGCCTCGCCGTTCGAATCGCGCAGCATCTCGGGCTCGCGCACACTGCGCGCCCCGCGCCTGGTGGTCTCGCGCCACGCCGACTCCGCATCGTCCACGCACAGCGCCACGTCGCGTACGCCATCGCCGTGAAGGCGAACGTGGTCGGCCGCCGGATGCTCCGGGTGCAGGGGCGTGGTGAACACCAGACGAATCTTATTCTGCACCAGCACGTATGAAGCGCTCTCGCGCGTCCCCGTTTCGGGACCGCGATAGGCCGCCAGCCGGAAACCGAACGCCGCGCGATAGTAATAGGCCGCCTGGCGGGCGTTTCCCACGTAGAATTCCACGTGGTCCGTGCCGTTGAGCGGCAGGAAGTCCTTCTCAACCTGTGCGGGATGCTCCAGAGCTTGCATAACTCCTCCTGAATGCTTCGATACAAAAGCGGTTGTCTTCGTCCGTTCCGGTGGAAACCCGCAGGCAGTTCGGCAGACCGAACGCCTTCAGCGGGCGCACCACCACCCCTTGCGACATCAGTTCCTCGAAAAGGCGTAGCGCCTCCCCCTCGGAGGCCATCGCGATCATTACGAAATTGGCTTCCGAGGGCGCCAGCGGGAGTCCCAACTCCCGCAGCCCCCCGGTAAGATAGAGCAGCCCGCGCGCGTTTAATTCGAGCGAGCGGTGCAGGAATTCCTTGTCCGCCAGCGCCGCGATGCCCGCCGCCTGCGCCGGCGTGGACGGCTCGAACGGCAACTTCACTTTGAGCAGATTGCGGATCAGTTCCTCATGCGCGAAGCCGTAGCCGATGCGCGCCCCCGCCAGCCCGTAGGCCTTCGAGAACGTGCGCAGGGTGATCACGTTGTCGTAGCGGTAATGCATGGAATCCGGATACCGGGGATTATCTTTGGCGTACTCGAAGTAGGCTTCGTCCAGAATGATCAGCACGCGCTCCGGCACGTGCTTGTAGAATTCGTCGAACTGCTGCCGCGTGAAAATCGTTCCCGTCGGATTATTGGGGTTCGCCAGATAGACGATCTTGGTGTGCTGGTTGATCTCCTCCGCCAGCGCCGGCAGGTCGTAATGCCAGTCGCGATACGGAACCGTGCGATACTTCACCCCGCGCGAGCGTGCCAGCACCTGGAAGCCGATGAAGGCGGCTTCGGTAGTGAGCACCTCGTCCTCGTCGCACAAGAACGCGCGGATGATGTTGGACATAATGCCCTCCGACCCGCTGCCGGCGATGACGTTCTCCACCTTGAGGTGGAACTGCGCGGCCAGCACTTCACGCAACTGGAGTCCGCCATCGGGGTAGAGGTTTAGCCCGCCGAGCGTCCGTGCCATGGCATCGATGGCTTTCGGCGACGGCCCTAACGGATTCTCGTTGGAAGCCAGCTTGGCGATGCGCGCGAGCCCATACTGGCGCCGCACGGATTCAATCGTACGCCCCGCTTCGTAGGGCCGCAGAGCTTCGATATTGGGAGGTACGAGTGGCACCTGTTCTATTCTACCGCCCCACTCCCGGGTGGGGTGTTCTAAGGGCCAGTCGGGAAACAACCGCTCCCTGGGGTCGCGGCTCTGAAACGCATAATGCCGATACTGAGCTGCGACAACGGGGAGCGGTTGCCGCGAACTAACACGGTCATTCGTGACGAATCCTTACCGCGCCGCTGGAAGCACTTCCGGCCGAATCGCGACCGCTACGCCGGAGAACGCGTCGTGGTACACCAGTTTGAGCCCCCCGCGCCGATAGAAATCCTCGTCCACGCCGTAATAAAAGACGTACGCCTGAAACCCCGGCGGATAGTAGTTCACCACCGTGGGAGCGGTCGGAATGTCCTCGATGGTCTCCCGCCCCGACATCGCGCGGTAACAATTCAGCGCCGCCACATAACGCCAGTTAGCCGAGACGTTGGTGACGCTATAAGTGTGGTTGTAATACGACAGCACCCCATACACATTCTTCATGTCCGCGTCGTATATCCACTCATTGAAGTAAGTCAGCCGCAGGCACGCAATGTTATAGCATGCGATCATCAGCAGGATCGCCGTAAGCGCAATCTCCGAAGCGCGCCCCACTTCCGATGGCAGCGGCGCCGCCGCGAGCGCGCCAGCCATCAACAGAAACAGCAGCGCCACCCACATCGCCGTGCGATCGAGCGGCAGCAGGATCCCGTAGACCGAATAGAGGAACTGATGACACGCCAGCGCCAGTATTAGCGTAGCGCCGCAAATCGCCGCCACGGCCGTCACTCTTCGCGCGCCATCATCCTCGATCGCCGCGCGGCCGAGAATCAGCATTACGGCCCGCCACACCACGAAGGCCGCCAAAATCGGGTACAGGAAAGTCCCAAAGTGGACGAAAGAGTGGTGCAACAGCGGATTCAGCAGGTAGTTATTCGGCTGGAAGAGCGAAGCGCTCACCAGGCTGCGAAGCGTCTTGAGCAGCGAATCCGCCCCCCACGTGAATTGCCCCTTCGGCCACGTCAGAACCACCGACCCCACAAGAAAGTAGGCCACCGCCAACCCCGGCAGAGTAAAGCACGCCAGAATCTTGAGGTAATCCCGGCGGTGTTCGCGGCAGATCCACAGAAACAGCCCCAGCGCCGTCAGCGCATCCGCGATGGCAAACGAGAAATTCGCGCAAATGCACAGCGCTCCGCAGATCGAAATCAACACGCACGTGCGCTTGGGATCCCCAGCTTGGCGCCGCGCGGCGATGGCGACCATCCACAGCAGAAACGCCGATGCCAGACTGTACCCCCGCGCCGCCACCAGGTAGTCCATCACGAAGGGACTGCACGTCAGGCACACGAACAGCGCCCACTGGAGCAATTGCCGCTTCGAAATCAGCCGCACGAGACAATACACCGCGCCGATATACAGCAGCGCGCCGATCAGCGCCGGGAGCCGCAACGCGATCGGCGACGCCCCGAAAATCGACGTGCACAGCCGCATCAACATCGAATTGAGAACGTGATTATTGGCTACCGGCAGCCAGTGCGACGGGCCAGGCCCCGACGCCCAGTACAGATACGTAGTGGCCTCATCGATCGTCAGCGATTGCACGCACGCGCGCGCCATCACCCAGAGCAAGGCAAATACGCCCGTGCCGATCAGGAGCGGAAAATGTTTAGGATGGCTTTCGTTGGACACGACGGTGGGTGAAGGGCGATTGTATCATTTCCGCATCCACTCGAGCGTCTGCCGGATGCCCTCGTCGTAACTGGTCTTGCGCACCGCGCCGAACTTAGCCCGCAGTTTCGCGTCGTCCAGCAGCACCGGCGTCTCTTGTAAGTACAACATCTCCGGCAGTTCGCGATACAGCGGGCTGAACCAGCCCATCATCTTCAACATCCCGCGCCCCACCGACCGGTATTTCGGCCCGCGTCCCGCCGCCCGGTACACTCGGGTGATGAAGTCCATTGGGTTGATCTCACCGGCGCCCGCCAGGTTCCACGCCTCTCCGTAACATTCGGCGCACCCGGCCAGGTCCGCGATGACCGGTCCGACATCCGGCACGAACAGAAATTCATGCGGCGCATTCACCGGACCGAGCCAGTTCGCCGTCTTGCCGTCCAGGGCCGCGCGAAAGATCGGATTCGCCAGGCTGAGATCGGCATGCGGCCCGTAGAAATCCGGCAGCCGCACCACCATCCCCCGCACCCGGCCCTTCTGGTGTGCCTCCAGGACCGCATCTTCCTGCTCTTTGCGGAACTTTCCTTTGCGTGTAACCGGCTCCCGCGGATGCGTCTCCGCCACGTGCGAAGTCCGCGGCACCCCGTAGGAGTACACGTTCGACACCAGCACCAAGCGGGCCACCTGCATCGACGCCGCCGCCTCAATGGTGGTACGGATCATCGCCGGATGCAAGTGGAAGGAAGGGTATGGAACGCCCACCGCGTAGATGATGGTGTCCACCCCGCGCGCCGCCGCGCCGGCCGACCGCAAGTCCGTCAGGTCCGCGTCAAACACCTCGGCGTGGGTCATCTTCCCGAACGCCGCTTCGAGCTTCGCCTTCCCCCGTCCCACCACTCGAAACGGGATCCCGCGCCGCTCCATCTCCGGAGCCACCGCGCGGCCGATGGCGCCGCCGGCGCCGAAAATGGCCACCTTTTGAATGATTGACATTTTGTTAGCCGTTCAGCCGTCGTTAACCTACAACAACAATTTCACCACAGAGACACAGAGACACGGAGAAAAAAAGAAAAGCTGAGATAAACGCATGACGTAAAGCATTAAGGCGCTTCCGGCTATTCAGTGGCTGCCGGGCGAGATCCAGGCCGCCGCAGTGGAAGTAGATCGCATTGATGAAGTTCTGTTTGTTGCGGAAGCCGCGCATTAAAGGTGGATGCGGGGTCGTCTTCCTGGGAGCAGGCACGGAGGATGCGGAGGGCACAGAGAAGAGCTCTTAGGTATTCTCCGTGCCTCTGTGTCTCTGTGGTGAAATTCCTGTTTCCAGCCACACTTGTACGGCGAGCCTCAGTATACACCGCGCCACAATTGTCAGCGGCATATGTCTCTCAACCCCGGAGCCCGTCTTGGCCCTTTTGAAGTGGTAAGCCGACTAGGAGCCGGCGCCATGGGCGAAGTCTATCGCGCCCGCGACAGCCGCCTCGGCCGCGCCGTCGCTCTCAAAATCCTCCCCGCCGAATGCGCCTTCAACCCCGACCGGCGCCGCCGCTTCGAACAGGAATCCCGCATCGCCAGCGCACTCTCCCACCCCAATATCGTCACGGTCTACGATGTCGGCGACCAGGACGGCGTCTCCTACATCGTCTCCGAACTGGTGGAAGGCGAATCCCTCCGCGACCTCACCGACCGCGGTCCGGTTCCCCTCCGGAAAGCCATCGACCTCGGCGCCCAGATCGCCGAAGGCTTGGCCGCCGCCCACGCGGCGGGCGTCGTCCATCGCGACCTCAAACCCGAAAACGTCATGCTCGGTACCGCTCACCATCGGAATCGGCAGGGATGAACGGAGCGCCAGAATGCGCTCCGTTCCATAACCCTGAACAGGCGGTTGCGCGGCGAGGCTGCGGGCCATCACCTGTCGGTTGATGGGGGCCCCTGCGCAAGCGCCGCCACCGTGTTCGCGGTGAATGGATCAATGGGGATCTTGGCGAGGAGGGCTTGGACTGCCTGCACCGCGGCATTGCCGAGCTTAGGGTCGAGGACCACGACGCCGGGCGTTTGCAAGTAGTACAACACCGCATTCGCGAACCAGGAACCGCAGAAATGCCCGGTGGGAGCGAACAAGGTTACGCAGACGTGGTCTCCGCAGTTGGCTCTAACTACCTGCACGTGCGTGAGGAGATTGCCGAAGGGGGGATACCCACCGCCTTGGCTGGCGAGAACCGCGTAACAGCCGGGCGGGATGTCGATCTGCAGGTGTCCGCACTCCGCGGGGAGAAAAGTGTATTTCTTGCCGCACCATTCTAGCGGGTTTCCCCCGCAGTCGACGATATGGACGAAATACTCTTTGTCAGTGATGTGACAGGGATCGCCAATATCAGTGATCCAAACGTTTAGATTCGCTGTACTCATGATATGCTCCTTTGTTGGGGAGATAGCTCCCCCTAAGTTAAGTTATGACCGAAACTTCCATTTTGGTCCCCGGCTTCTGTATTAGGCCCTATTAGCCAGGGTTTCCATCGGTGTTACCCTGTCCGGCCGGCAGGTCGGCACCGCCAGCGCCGCAATGCTCCTGGAGCAAAAGCTGCTCTCGGTTAGTAGTGACTCTTCCGGGCCAATCGTTGCAGGTCCACGTCGACTTGTTTCGACATTGGGTTGAAGCGGGCGCTTCATTAGACGCAACGGGATCCTCTCCTGCTCCGGCTACCAAGAGCGCGGGCAAGGTGTGGCTCTGTGGAGATGAGGGCGGCCACGGTTCCTTCATGTCCCGGCCCTTCGCCATATAGCGCAACATAACGAAGAGCATTTCTATCGGTGGTGCCCGCCGGCTAAAACCGCGCGGATTGAGGGAATCCGCTCGGCGGGCACTACCGATAGAATTCGTTGAACTGAGCCGGACCGAGAGCTATGGGGATTGAATGCCAGTCCTTTTGACGGCCACCGGGAAAAGCGCCTGGCGACGAGGCAACTCGTAGGTGCCGTGGTTGGCAACCGGAGCCAGTGTTCCTGGAGCGCCAAAACGCCGGTTTCAGACAGAGATCTCCTGTCACCCTGACGGGGGCTAACGAGCTCGACCATGACTCGCTCCACGATTCCTTGCCTTCCATCGTGGTGCTGCCCTTCCCGGACCTAACCGCCGGGCTCCGCTTTGGTCTCTTTTTCGTTCGAATGTTTCTTACGCCAGAGCGTTCTCAAAACCCTCGTCTGGCCCAGAGCTTCGGACCTCATTGGCCGGTTGGTATAGATACCGCTTGCGGCCCGCACCGTCATTGTGCAAAATCGTCGTGCGCGGCGTCGAGCGGCTCGCCACGCCAGCCCATTGGAATTGGCGGAGATTGGCCGGCTAAACGGCGTTCGAGGAAGTTGGCCGCACTTTCTTCGGCGCGATAGGGTTAGGGCTTCAGGTTCCGCGGGCGGCGCGGCTCCGGTTCTTTGGCATCCGAGCCGCGTTTGAGGGTCAGCGGCAGGGAAGCGCCGCCTTGCGTAAAGCTGCCCTCAATAGCGGAGAGGTCTTTGGCGATGGCGCCCTGATACTTCGCTCCCAGATCCGGCATTTGCAGCGTGAGCGTATCGCCTTCCCGCCGCGCACTGGTCACCGGCAAACCAGCGGCGCCCTGGTCGGGACTATCCATGGTGGCGGCCAGTCCCTCGGCCGTGGCGGTGATGTGGAAGACGAAGCGAAGTTGCTGCCCACCCACTTGGAGGGTGCCCTGCCAGACGCCCTCGATATCGGAGCGCTTCACCACGCCGCTGGACTTCGGAGGACGCGCGAAATTGAGCGGCATCGGCTGGCCTTGGCTCCAGGTGCCTTGGATGGTGTTGTTGCCGAGGGTGCCGTCGTAGCTAACGTGCATGGAGTCGATGGCAAACGTCAGCTTGGAGTCTTTAAACGCGATGGACGTGATTGGGACGCCCTTGGCGCCTTGCTCGGCGCTGTCCATGGTGGCTTTTAAGGCGCCGTTGTCTCCGGCGGAGATATGCAGCGTCAAGTGAATTTCGTCGGGGATTCGCAGGGTGCCCTGCCAGTCTCCGAGGAGATCCGGGGCTTGGGATTGGGCTTGCGCGCCCACCGTGGCGGCCGCGACGAGCGCGGCAAACAAAAGTTTGTGTTTCATTGCAATATGCGATTAGTATATTGCAATTGCTGTCAAGAAGAAAAAAGGACCGAGTCATTCGCTTCGATCACAGGAGTGAGCGCCACTCACGGATCAGCCGGCCGGAAAACTCATCGAACGTTGGCCCGGCGCATTGGCCCGCGAGGTGCAACGGCACGCCTAACGCTCCGCGAGCCCAGGTATGATAGACAGTGATGTCGGGGCGCACTCTGGGTTCCGGAGGCGGAACATGAAACGGTCTCTCGCAGGCGTGAGCCTGACGCTCCTTCTGTCGGGTCTGCTACCCGGCCAATCCACTACCACCGCGCCGGTATTTGAAGTGGCGGATGTCCACGTGAGCCCGTCCGGTACCTCGCAGGGTGACGGCGGATTTATGCCCGGCGGCCGGTTCGAGTTGCGCGGCGCCACCATGCTCGACCTGATTACGATTGCCTATGGCGTGGAGCCGGAGATGGTGGTGGGAGGGCCGGGTTGGCTGAATTCGGACAGATTCGATGTGATCGCCAAGGCGCCATCCGCGAAGGCCTCGGAAGAGACGCTGCGGGCGATGCTGAAAGCGCTGCTGGTGGATCGCTTCAAGTTAGTGGCTCGCGAAGACAAGCGGGACATGCCGGTGTTTGTCCTGACGGTGGGGAAGACCGCGGGCAAGAAGGGCCTGAAGTTGCAAACGGCGGCGAAACCGGGCGAGCCGAGCACCTCCCGCGGGGAAGGCGACCCCGGACTGAACCATCGGCTGTGTAAGTCGTTCACCATGGCGGACCTGGCCGAGTTGTTGCCCCAGGTGGCGAATAACTTTGTGAACCACCCGGTGGTGGACGAGACGAACTTGAAAGGCTCGTATGACTTCCAACTCGATTGGATGGGCATGGGTCCATACCGGAAGGCCAAGGCGAACCCGGACGGGCCAACGCCGGTCTCGGCGTTCGACGCGGTAGAGAAACTCGGACTGCACCTGGAGGAGCAAAAGCGGCCGATGCCGGTGATCGTGGTGGAACAGGCAAATCAGACGCCGACGCCAAATCCGGAAGGGGTGACTGCGAAGATTCCCACCTTCCCCACCGAGTTCGACGTGGCGGAGGTGCGGCCGGCAAAGCCCGGAGTGGTGCTGCCTGGGCAACCGGCTCCGGCAGGCCCCATGGGCCGGATGATGTTCCAGAACGGCCGGATAGAGATCATGGGCGCTACCCTGAAGGGGCTGCTGACATTGGCTTTTGACGTCCGGGAAAACGCAATCGTGGGAGGTCCGAAATGGCTGGACGAGGACCGCTTCGATATCATCGCCAAGGCGCCTGCCAACTTACCGGAAGGGGCCATCCTTGGCATGCTGAAGGCGCTGATTGTGGAGCGTTTCAAGCTGACGTTCCACAACGAAGACCAGCCCATGCCTGTATATGTGCTGGAGGCCGGAAAGAAGCCCAGGATCAAGGAAGCCGACGCCACGGCCCGTTCGGAATGCAAGATCGTGAACACCGACAAGCGCAACTACGTCTGCCGGAACACCACCATGGCGCAATTCGCGGAACGCCTGCCAACCGTGTCGGCCGCGTACATCCATCCACCCTTGTTGGACTTGACCGGCATCCAAGGCGCGTATGATTTCGACCTGTACTGGACCCCGAAGGGCCAGCTTTCGAATACCACCGGATCGGCGTCGGAAGCCTCGACGCCGGTGAACGAAGTCACGGTATTCGAGGCGGTCGATAAGCAGCTCGGGCTGAAACTGGAAGAGCAAAAGCATCCCATCCCCGTAGTGGTGATCGACCACGTGGATCGGACTCCGAGCGAGAAGTAAGGCTGCCGGCCTCGCACCGGGCCGCGACTGTCAAGGAGCGGAGTGCCGGACGTACTTAAGGTTCGATGCGCGTGCCGAGAACCTGGAGAAACTGCGCCAGCCACGCGGGATGCGCGGGCCATGCGGGCGCCGTGACCAGCTTGCCGCTGGTGTAGGCCTGATCGATGGCGATCGCTTCATACGTGCCGCCGGCGGCGGTAACTTCCGGGCCTACCGCCGGGTAGCAACTGCAGGATTTCCCCCGCAGCACGTCAGCCGCCGCCAACAACTGCGCGGCGTGGCAGATGGCGGCAATCGGCTTATCGGAATCCGCGAAATGGCGCACCATTTCGAGAACTCGCGGATTCAGCCGCAGGTACTCGGGAGCGCGTCCGCCGGGGATTACCAGCGCGTCGTAATCTTCCGGCCGCACTTCGTCGAAAGTCGCATTCAAGGCGAAATTGTGACCCCGTTTTTCGCTATAGGTCTGGTCGCCTTCGAAATCGTGGATGGCGGTCCTCACGGAATCGCCGGCCTTCTTGTTCGGACAGACGGCATGGACCACGTGCCCCACCATCAGCAGAGCCTGGAAAGGAACCATCGCTTCGTAATCTTCCACATAATCGCCAACCAGCATGAGGAGCTTCTTGGTAGCCATGACGCTATGGTCGCATTTCCGCCCGCGCGTAAGCTAGAATCGGTGGCAGCTTGACTCCTCTTTTCGACCCGCCACCTTCCCGCGAGCCGCTCGAAGAAGGCGCCGTGGTACTACGCGGCTTCGCCTCCGCCGCATCGCCGGCGCTGGTGGACGCGGCGGCGCTGGTCGCGCAGGCCGCGCCGTTCCGCTACCTGGTGACGCCCGGCGGCTACACCATGTCGGTGGCGATGACCAACTGCGGCCGCGTCGGCTGGGTCTCCGACCGCACCGGATACCGCTACGACCCGCTGGATCCCGACACTGCCGCGCCATGGCCGGCGATGCCCGCCGCGTTCCTCGACGTAGCGGCGCGCGCCGCCGCCGAAGGAGGCTTTGCCCACTACGACCCCGACGCCTGCCTGATCAACCGTTACACTGCGGGCGCGAAACTCGGCCTCCACCAGGACCGCGATGAGAAGGATGCCTGGTCGCCGATCGTCTCCGTGTCGCTGGGACTGCCGGCGGTATTCCTGTGGGGCGGCAAACGCCGCGGCGATGCGGTGCGGCGCTTGCGGTTGGAGAGCGGCGACGTGGTGGTATGGGGTGGCCCCGCGCGCTTCGTCTATCATGGCGTCTCGCCGCTCAAGGAGGGACAACATGCGTTGACCGGCGCGGCGCGCATCAATCTGACATTTCGGAAGGTATTCTAGCGCCGCGGACTACTTCCCGTACGTACTGACAATAACGCCGAAATCGTTGCTCAACTCATGCAGACTCTGCTCGATGATGGGAAGCTCCGTACCCCAGTCACGGCCCAGTTTCGTTCTTTGCGATGGGTCCAGTTTGGAATCCGAACGGAGCTGACCGGCCAGTTTGTTCAGTTCCACGAGCGGGAAGATCGCTTTCTGCATCAAGGGCCGGAGACTGTTGACAAGCTCGTTGTACAGATCTTGAAGCTGCTTTTCGGCCGCGTCCGGAGCGCCTCCGGCGGCAGCGGCAGCCAGTTCTTTTCTCCCTCTCGCTTCCGCCTTGGCGACTGCAGCCTCGGCGTTCTTGCGGGAAACATCAAACTGGGTAAGCGCTTTCCTCAACTCGGCAACCAGCCCGGCATCGACGCTGCTGCCGGCAAACGACTCCGAAAAGGCATCCAAGGTCCGAGAGGCTGACTTCAGCGCGGTCACAGTCTGTTGTACCTCGTGTTTTAACTCACCGGTACCGATATTGCTCCCCGATATGGGATGCATAATCTGTGCTCCTTTAAATGCCGCGGGTCTTGTACTTGACTGAAATTCTGCCACCGGCAGCGATCGCCTTGGCAAGGTGCAGGTCGGCCTGCCCAAAATGCCTTGCGCAAACTTGCTTGAACGCCGCGAACTCCGCCATCTTTGCGGTGGGCAGATTGGGAGGGTTGACCTGGAATTTCTGGCGCGCTCGAGCGAACTCAGCCTGCACGGCGTTGATGTGCAACAGTGCGGCCTTTAGCGGCGCGGCGTGCTTCTGATCGAAGTAATCGTCCTCTGCTTTTCCCATGGTAGTCTCCGTCGGCCTAAGAGTATACCAGATCGTTGCCACGATCCACGTCATCGCGAATCGAACTAAAATCGAACTACTCCGCGCCGCCCAACCGAAACGCGGCGTAGATCTCGCGGATCACCGCGTCCAAGCGGATCTCCCGCTCCGTATCGACCACCACCCGCGGCTCGATGGCGAGCGGACCCAAACATTCGATCGCACGAAGACTCGCCAATACTTCCGGCAAGGACGCTCCGGCGTCCAAATGGCCCCGATGGCGCTTACGCCGCAGAAACCGCTCGGCGGCAAGCTCGGGGCTGCAAGCGCAATGAACATTCACCAGAGGGATCGAGAACCCCGCGAGCCAACCCGTGGGAGTTCCCGAATCCGCGGGCATGCCGGGCAGATGCCGGAATGAAACCAGCACCGCTCCCTCGGATGCCTGGGCTTCATCCCGGAGAATCGCGTCGCTTTCGCGGCTCAACCCGCGACGCCAGGCAGAATCGCCGGCTCCCCGGGCATCGAGCAAACGCTCCAGGATGTCGTCCTTGTCGATGAGGGGCAGATCGAGCGCCGGAGCCAGTTGGCGCGCCAAGGTAGTCTTGCCGCTGCCTGGCAGCCCCGAAATGACAACGAATCGTCTGGCCATTCCGCTCTTAACGGGTCGCATCCTTGCGCTGGATGGCGAACGGTTCGCGGCGAAGGGCCCGGCGAAACACCTCCAGCACGATGCGGTCGTGAAATCCCAGCACTTCGGCCGCGGACTGTCTGCCATACGCGGCCAGCGGGTCCATGGGGTTGGGGTGATACCGCGCGGCCAATGTCGCTCGCAAGGGCGCGAAAACGTCCTCCCCTCCCCTGCTGTTTTCCAGGCCGGCCACCACGTCGCGATACAGCGATTGTTTCGCCTGGACAAACGCGATGAAGTGTTGCGCCAGGCGGGATTCATCCGGGCCGAGCAGCGCGCCATCGTCGAAGATCACCGCGTCGAGCGCGATGCGCAGCTCTTTCACGTCGCCCGGACGTTCGCCGGTCTGCAGACCGAAGTCGCGGTACGAATCCACATACTCCACCGGCCAGACTTCGAAGCCCCTGCCGGCCAGACGCTCCTGGCCGGTTTTGATCTCGCGGCCCTGGAGAACGGATAAGCCGTTGCCAGTCCCCGCCACAGCGTCCGGAAACTGGAACTGCGTGTGGTTGGTCTCGCTCGATTCGTTGCGGCGGGTCACGGTCCACGACACGGTGTAAGCCACCACGGTTCGGGGGTTGTGGTTAGCCACAATGGCCAGGTAGGGCTTGAGGTCCAACACCGGCGAGGCATGGCCGGACAGGATCGCCTGGGCGCGCGCATCGAAGTCCGGATCGGTGGCAGGAGTAAGAGTTACGCCCTCGGAGTCAAAGTCCGAAACCTCTATCGGCGCCATGTCGATTGCCCCGCTCCAGTATAGCCAAGGTAGGGGATGCTGAAGCGATGGCCGGCCGGGCTCGCCGGCTGCCGGAACGTGGAGGGGCCGCAAAAGTTAACTGCCGAGGCGCCGGCGCGTTGGGCAGAAGCGGGGTTTTGGATTCACGCGGCTGTGAAACCGCATGCGCCGGGGCCGTTTGATGGTGTGCGATATACGGGATCAGGCTTATCCGAAATGCCAACAACTGGAGCGCCCCGGACAAGACGGCCAGACCCAATGCCGTCGATAGTCGCAATGCCGTTCGCCAGCGGGAAGCTATGCCAATTCCGGATACGCAAGCAACCCCAATCGCCAGGGTCATGGCTACCTCAAGAGGGGAGTAACCACCCTTCGCGATATGTGACCAGCCGAGCAGAAACAGCCGGATGAGGACCATGATTCCCAGCCAAAAAACCAGGCCGCGTAATGCAAACCACTTGGCAAGTTCCCGCCGGCGAAAACCCAGCACGACTGGAATCCAAAGAGGCAAAGTCTGAACTTCGTGGCGCAAGGACCCGTTACTTACAGCACCAACCACGTAAAGCGCCATCAAAACAGCCGGCGAGCTGTAGCCGGTCCATTTCGAAGCGTTCATCGGAAACGTGATACGAAAGTGGCCGTGGTCTTGTTCCTGGCTTTCCGTTCACAAGGACCTGGTGTGCCAATTGTGGACGGATCACGGCTACTCGGAGGCGACTGCGTGGATCGGACCACGTCCCTCGCGAGGGGACCAACCGGAGCGCCAGAGGCGCTCGAACCGGCAACTTCAAAAAGCCAAAGAGCAAAACCAAACAGCGCAATTGGCTTGCCTCCCCAGTCTGGACACGTTTCGAACTTTTGCAGGCCAATTGGCACCGTGATCGAACCGGGCGACACCCAATGTTTTCAAAATGATCGGTGTGGGCGGCCAACAACTGTCCACGCCGGGCCCCCAGCTTGGACACGTCTCGAACTCACCAAGTCGGACGGTGGGACCTCCTTTCAGCAGAACCAACGTCCATCTCAATGCGGCGGCGCCCCTGCGCGAAATATGTCATATTGGACATAGGAGACATATGGCTAGCCTAGGGGACAAGCCGCTGGTTTGGTTAAAGGGCGAAGTGAAAACCCCTCCGTTCAGTAATCAAGCCCGCTTGGAAGCTGGGCTGCTTCTGAGGCGGCTCCAGCAAGGGCAAGGGTTGAGTCTGCCCCATTCGCGACCAATGTCCGCAATCGGTCGCCATTGCCACGAACTGCGAATCGGCGATCGTGACCAAACGTGGCGAATCCTTTACCACGTCGCGTCGGATGCGATCGTTGTTCTCGACGCCTTCAGCAAGAAGACCCAGGCTACACCGGCTCAGATCGTAGAAGTCTGCCAAAAGCGCCTGGCTGCCTACTTGCGAGCGATTTCGGATAAGGAGTACACATGAAGCGTATCAAGAAGCAACGTTTGGAACGTGCCGGTTGGGTGGTTGGCGACAGCGGCCAGTTCCTGCAACTGAGCGTGGAAGAGAATCGTTTTATCGAATTGAAGCTTGCGCTCGCCGCCGGAGTCCGCGAACTTCGCGAACGAAAGGGGTTGACACAGGCCGCGCTGGCGCATCGGCTGGGATCGAGTCAGTCGCGTATCGCCAAGATGGAAGCAGCCGACCGCTCGGTGTCGCTCGACTTGATCATGCGATCGCTCCTCACTATCGGAGCCACCGCCACCGACATTGCCAAGTGGATCAAGCGTGCCGACACCGCGAAGGCTGCCTAGCCACCCTGGACACGTTTCGAACTTTTGCGGCCTAAAACGCGGCCCGCTCGAACCACTCCAATTGCTTTTAGACCAAGGACATCCGCACAAACCGGGAGCGCCTGTCCAGACCGGACACCCACCAGGGACTGCTCTCGAACCTGGCGGTTCCGAGCGTCTCAGGAGGAAGAAGAATTCGGGGCGGAGATCGAAGCGTCAAACTCTGCACATCAAGCCGGGGGCACGAACCCCTCCCACAGCCGCAGGATACGCTTGGCAAGGTCAAATGCATCGTGCTTCTTGACCGTCGCTAAGGATCATCAGGGAGACCTCTGTGCCCAGATTTCCAGTCGATGGCGAGTATTCCCGAACTTCCGACGGCGGATTAGATTGACTGGGACGACTCAGCGAATAGTGCTTGTGGGAATTCGCAAGGTCGCGGCACAAAGGCATGTCTTCGTTCGTCTCAAAAAAGGTTTGCAATTTTGCCTCAGGTACTGCGCCGGTATCCTTGAGCCAGTCTCGAAGATGGAGGGCGCTCTCAAAGAAGGCGTACAAGTAGTCACACCTGTCCGTGGGATCTGTGGCGTTGGAAGTCCGGCGGTGCCAGCGCCGTACGCGGTCGAGTTGGGTTTGCCAACCCCCGCTCATTTTGTACGCTCCACCCGATCTCCGGCCTTTGTCCTCTGTATGGAAACATTGTTCGGCTCGCCTGTTATGCCATCTTCGCACTCTCAAACGCGAATCCGCGAACTGGCGTTGGCTAGATCGATGGCGCAGTCCCGCTGGGCTTAGGTTTTGGCGGCAATTCGAACCTGACAAACTCGTAGCCGCCTTCCCGTGCCGCATCGACCGCGGCCACGAGTCTTTCAGGATGTGTTTCGAGCACACCAATGTGGTTCGTGCTGAGCACGATAACAGCCAGCTTGCGGCCTTTCAGATTCTGTTGATATTCAAGACTTTGATCCGCCGTGACCATGACTCCAAACCCGGCGTCTTCTGCTGCGCGCAGAAGATCACCGTTGACCAGCCGAGCCCAGCCCAGTTCCTCAGCCGTGCGGACGTCGTGTTTCGCGAGATAACGCAGGAGTGGGTACGGGACGTTCTTATCAAACAGAATGCGCAAATCGCTGGCTCTCGGCGAACTGTTTTACGCCCGTGACTAGGCGTAGCTCAATCTGATAGGCCTTCGCCACATCGTCGGGCGACATTCCATCGTCGAGATTGTCCAGCACCGCCTGAACCGGCATACGCGGCTCTTCTTTAAAAACCGGCGCGCCGTGCAAATAGCGGGGGTCCGCCATTGCGAGGTCGAATTTCGACCAATCCATACTCAGCCTCCTCTCCATTCTATCTGTTTCCTCTTGTCCCTTGGTGCGCTACGTGTAATGGCCGCTTCATGGCTTCCACGGAACATTGGGATGATTTCGAGTCCACTCTGGGGCCTCAATAGGCGTTCGAACCGGCAAGTTGAAGAAACAGAAAAGGAAAACCAGAAAACAAAGATTTTATTCGGCTCCCCAAGGCAGGATTCGAACCTACAACCATTTCAGTCAAAGTTAACAGTTGCAGTTGCCGCGAACTGGCACGGTTACCTCTTGTCGAGCCTTACTGTGTCTTGGCCTGCCGCGCGACGGGCGGAGTCTTGCCGGAATGCACCGCCAGCAAGCGGCGGTGGGTGGCCTGCGCGGCGGCTACCAGTTCCGGGTACGGACGGTCCGCGACGTCGACGAATCCGATGTTGTAGTTCTCGCCGTCGAAGCGGCCGGTGTTCGGCTCGTCAAGCCACTGGAACCAGTGCGTCCCGACGATCGAAGGATCGGCGGCCGCGTTCTCCACGTAGTAGCGATAGGCCACGCCGCGTTCCTCCTGGTTGGAGGCCTGCTTCAGGCCCGGAGTCATGCCCCTGCCGGGTGTGCCGAAGTGGAATTCGCCGATCAGCACGGGCCGGTCGATCAGAGTGCGGATCTTCTCCACCTCCTGCCGGTTGACGGAGTAGGCATAGTTGTTGAGGCTGTAAATGTCGAAGGACTTGGAAGCGCGGACCAGGTCCGGCGCAACTCCTCCGCCGAAACGCAAGCCGATGATCATGTGGTTGGGATCGTGCCTGCGGAAGGCGGCGATGAGGGTGTCGACGAGCTTCTGGTAGGACTGATACAGGAACGCGCGGCGGCGTTCCAGTGTGTCGCCGGCGGCGAGATACTTCTTCAACTCGCGCTGGAGCGGGCTATCGGAACCGGCCAGAATCGCGTCGGCGGCCACGCTCTCCCTGCCCGGCCAGGGCAACTCGTTGCCCAGGAAGTAGCCCAGCAGGTAGGGATCGTCCTTACGAGCCTCGGCCGCGACAGCGGCGCGCTCGGCCGCCTGTTCAAACTCGGGGGCGTAGACATCGGCGACGCCCATCGGCCCGCTGTTGGCGCGCACGCCCAACGTGAGGGTATAAGGCACACGGCGCGCATTGGCGACACGCACGTCCGACCAGTTGCCGGCCGTGTTGAAACCCCAGGAGAACATGCGGCGGATGGCGAGATCGGTCCACGATGTGCTCCAATCGGCGCCGTAGCGGCGCAGCATGTTCCAGGTGTAGAAGGAGGCCCCGGCGCGCCCGCCGCCAGAAGCCGCGGCGGGAGGGAGCGCCGCAAACAGCTCTCGGCGCCCGTCGGGGGACGTTGCCGACGATGCGGTGACGCAGTCCACGCCGGCGGAGTAGAAGTAGTGGCCCTCGGGATCGACGATCCACCACGTGCCATCGATCTTCTCGACGCGGAAGAAACCGGTGGCCTTGGCCTCGGTACTCTGGTATCCGCCGTAGCGGCCGTAGTTGAAATCGCCGGGTCCGAGGGCTTTCTCCTCGGCGGCCCAAGCGGCTTTCAATTCGTCCAGGCTCTTGGCCTTACCCGGCCAATCGCCGGCCACCCACTGGCCGAACTCGTCGACCAGCGGTTTGGCGTCCAGGAGCGCGTCCCCGGGGTCTTGCTTGGCCAGGCGGAAGGAACGGATCTCCAGCGCCGGAGTCCCCACCGGACTCGGAATGGACACTTCGATTTCGCGCACCTCCGTGAGCGGCCCCGGCGATCCCATAATGTTGAGGAACATCATGGGCCGGGGTTTGTTGTGAACGGCGGCCAGATCGCCGCCCTGGCTCGCTTCCCTGGTGAGGAAGGCCAGCGGCACGGCGGAGCGGACCCAGGCGCCGGGCACGGGCGAGAGGCGCACGGCGCGGACGCCGCCGGCATCGTGGATCTTTAGTTCGAAGCGCTGCGGCGAGGAGAGCCGCAACTCGACCACCAGGAAATCGAACGCGCTCCAATCGGAAGGCAGGGCGGGATCGAATTCCCGAAGCGGCCACGTGTGGCTGGACTGGGTCCCCTGGAACACCACGCGCTTGGGCTGGCAGGGGGCCGTTACGGCCGCAAGCACGAGCAGCGCGGCAGCGGACGCGAACGGACGGCGGATCATGAGACCTCCGGAAGGCCCAGGTTGGCACATCGCGTCTTCGAGCGCCAGGGGGGTGGGGCGGCAATAGGTCAACAGGCTTTCCGACATGGTGGGTGCCGGCGGTAGCAGGCGGGCCGGCGAGGTGGAACGGTGGAAAGCCGTTCGCGAACAACCAGAGCGGGGGCACATCCGCAACCGTCGACTGCGCCGCGTGTTTGTGGCTGCGGGAGGAGTCGCGCCCAAGTTGGGTGCATTTCAGGCACTACCCCGGCACTACCCCAAGTTGGGCGGCGCGGTGCGCGTTATCATGAATACAATGAGTGAAGTTGCCGAAAGCCCGGCAGTTCCGGACGATCTGGTCCGGCGGATCGCAGAGCGGTTTTCCCCGGATAGGATCATCCTTTTCGGCTCTCGCGCCCGGGGCGACGCGGGTCCGGATAGCGACATCGACTTGTTAGTGTTGTTTTCAGAGGTCGCCGATCCTAACAAGCGTGCTGCGGAACTCTATGCGTCGCTCGTGGACTTTCCTCGCCCCATGGACATCGTCGTTTCGACCAGCTCCCGTTTCGAACGTTACCGGAACGTAGTGAACACCGTGTACTGGCCGGCTTCACGTGAAGGGAAAATCCTCTATGAACGTGCCGCCTGAGGTGGTTGAGGTACTCCGGCAATGGGTTCGTAAAGCGGAGCATGACCTCGAAGCGGCAAGCCGGATTATGGCTATCGAGGAAAGTTGTCCGTTCGATACGGTTTGTTTTCATTGTCAGCAAGCCGCCGAGAAGTACTTGAAATGTCTGCTAACTTACCTGGGCATTCAGGCGCCCCGAACCCACGATCTGAAAGCGCTCGCGGCGATCATTCCTTTGGAACAGCGTTTCCCGCTGCGGGCAGAGGATCTTGTGGAACTGAATCCGTATGCCGTCGATGTTCGCTACGCCGATGATTGGCGTGAACCGCAATTGAGTGACGCCAAGCGGGCTCTTGTGCTGGCATCGCAGGTTCGCGCCGCAGTCCGTGAGCTGATGCCGGCCCCCGTGATGGAGTAGTCGCGTTACCATCTCTTCGACCGGGGGATATCGATCGTTGAGCGAGGCGCTGGAGGAACCCCGGATGTTGATGTGGTCGCACAGGGGGTCAAAGCACCTTTCGCATTGGCCAGGACGATATCTCTTCGCGGCTCGGAAACGGCAGTGCCAAAACTGAGCCGCGACCCCGAGGGGAGCGGTTGCCGCGAACTGGCAGAGTTGTTTCTCGACGAGCACCAAGACTTACGATTCGCGCCACTATATGCGGCATGCGCCTGGCAGCGGCCGCGCAGGCGATCCGTCGCACAACTCGGCTCTTTCCGAGTGGGTTGGAAAGTCAAGTCCGAATAGCCGGCGCGGTTTACCGAATCTGGACGGCGGCATTTGCCGCCGACAGCTTGCGCTCCTCCGCATCTCTCACCACCAGCCGGATCAGATAGGTCCCGGGTTTCACGTCAAAACTGGTCTTCACCGTAACCCTTTGGCCCACCCGCTCCAGCGTGGCATCCTTGAGGCGCAATTCCAACACCTTCTTGATCCCCTGTGTGAAGTTTCCATTGCGATCGAAGATGCCGTACACCAGGGTCACCGCGTTCCAGTTCCGGTCTTCCACTTTTCGAAACTTGAATAGTTTCAGATTCAAATGAGCCAGAACGGTGACGGTGGCGCTCTGCTCGCTGGCCTTGAAGAACTGTGTGTGCATTTCGACGGGGAGTTCGAGCATCTCCTCCCGCGAAAAGAGCGCCGATTCAATCTCCTCCCTGGCATTCTCCGCTTCGTCGTCCGAATGTTTCGGAGCGTAGTAACCGCGGCGCGCCTGTACGCTGACACCGCCCCCATTCTTCAACGTGACCTTCAGACCGTGATAGCTGCCGTCCTGCTTCAGATTCTGCGGGGAGAATCCCAGCAGATAGATATATTCCGGCGCGGCCGCCAACCGCCTGAATCCTTCGTCCAGGTCGTTGCTGTTCTGGAAGAATGTTCCGCCCGTGCCCGAAGCCAATTCCGCCAGAATGTCGGAGCGGAGAAGGGCCGCGGTGAGCGTTCCGCCTCTTCCCCTGCTGCTGACATCGAACGCGGGATCGGTATAAAGCCCGCGGGCGTCCAGCGTGCTGACGATCACGTTGGCCTTGATGGCGCGCTCCAGAACATCCGTCTTTTCCGGCATATACTCCGGCGCCATGGTGTTGAAGCCGGGAGAAATAAACATGATCGTGCGCTGTCCCGGCACCGCCGACATTCTCCTGATCAGTTCCTTCAGATTGGCGAACGAGGCGTAGGTTCTCAGTTCCGCGTCGTTGAGCGCGCCCGTTCGGACCATGATGCCGGGGCGCAGGCGCAGGAGGGCATCGTGCAACTGCGCCCGGTCATCCGTAAAATCCAGGCTGACCTCGCCGGACATCGTATAAACCGCTGCGCGATCCGTGGGGAGCAGCGTTGCCATGTGCCGGTCGGCGGCGTCCCGCACACGAACCAGATCGCTAAAGGCGAGATGGACATCGTCGAAGAAATAGGCCACAAAGCGGTCGGGGACAACTACTGGCGTCTCTTTTTCCTCCGCCATCGCCACCGGCTTGTCCGCCGAAGCCTTCGATTCCAAACCACCCGTCGCGCCAATCTTTTCCACCGTGAAGCGGGAGATTTCCTGCGGCTTGCCTTTATCGAAAAGCTGAAAATTCTCCTTGCTCAGGTTCCCGATGGCGTGCCCCTGATTATTGCGCACCACCACCGGCACCATCACCAAATTCACCTTGAACTGGAACGCGGTGGGCTCATCGCGGGTGACCATCTCGGGTCCATTCTGATTCGCCGCCGGCTGCGCCGGAGCGGGCGCCGGTTGCGCCGGAACGGGCGCCGGCGGCTGGCCGGTTGTGCCCTGCGCGCGCAGCATCGCGCAGCCGGCCCAAACCAGCACCACGGAATGGAGCAGAAACCTCATGCACCTACCAGCTTCGCACTATTTGCCGCTTCGGAATGCCGATATTCGCTAGCCAAGCGCACGCAAAGCCGGTAAACAGGACTGTTTCCGAGTAAGCGCCGCGATCCCGACACAGCGCAAAACCGAAATCGCACGGATCACGGGAACGGTTTGGTGACCGGTGGGCGCCTTTTGAAACAGCGACTATTCTGTGGTGGATCGAATCGGAATGGAATTGCCGCTCAGTACTCCATTTCGCAGGTCCGGTCACGTATTTGTGTCCCCGAGACCCTCCGTTCCCCGACGGTCGCGGCTCGGTGAGAGGCTGGCGAATCGAGCCGCGATCAACGGGACCGGTTTCCGCCAATACGAGACCGTATTCATGAACCTAAATCCGGCGGTTCCACAGAAGCGGCTGCGCCAAAGCCCTGAGAAACCTCAAGTTTCAACTGCTCCGCAGATCCACCATTCGGGTGATAACTGTCGCCGCTCCAACTGCTTGCGGTCGCGGAACATGCGGGTTTTGAGTGGCTCCATCCGCCGGATTTAGGATGAAACGACCGACTAATCCGCCGGGCAAATTTGTCACGGTCTCCGGGACTATGATCGTAAACAGATGCGACGCCACGCTCAGTTGCTCCCGGCCATTGTGCCCGCCCGCGCGTCCGCCGGCCGTAAAATGAAACCGATACTCTTCGTTCTCGCCCTGCTCACCCCCGCTTTCGCCGCGGGACTCACGCCTTACGGCCTGGAAACCGAAGCCCGCGTTACCCCGGTGGGCATCGACGTACCGCGTCCCCGCCTTTCCTGGAAGCTCGAATCCCCGGATCGCGAGCAGAAGCAGACCGCCTATCGGGTGCTGGCCGCCACTTCCGCGGAGAAACTGGCGCAGGGCGAGGCCGATCTCTGGGATTCCGGCCGCGTCGCCTCGGAAGAGACCGCTTGGATCGCGTTTGCCGGCGCGCCGCTTCACTCCTTCCAAGGCGTCTGGTGGAGGGTGCGCGTGTGGGATGTTGCAGGCACGGCGTCCGCCTGGAGCGCTCCGGCGGAATTCACCATGGCCGTGACCGACCCGAAGGACTGGCACGCCTCCTGGATCGCGTACCCGGAATCCAAGCTCTCCTCCGGCCCGCTGCCGATTTTCCGCAAAGAAGTCTCCCTGAGCGCCACGCCCACCCGGGCGCTGGTTTTCATCAGCGGCCTGGGCTTTCACGAACTCCGCATCAATGGCGCCAAAGTGGGAGACCACGTGCTCGCACCCGCCTGGACCAACTACCGGGATAGCGTTCTCTACGAAACCTACGACGTCACGGCTCTCCTCAAAACCGGGCCCAACGCGCTGGGTGTCCTGCTGGGCAACGGCTTCTACAACGTGGCGGGCGGGCGGTATGCCAAGTTCACCGGTTCTTTCGGCCAGCCGCGGCTGTTCCTGCAACTGCACCTGGAATTCGCCGGCGGCGCCACGCGCGAAGTGGGAACGGACGGCTCATGGCGAACGCACTACGGGCCGTTGACCTTCTCCTGCATCTACGGCGGTGAAGATTTCGACGCCCGCCTGGAGCCGCCGGGCTGGGACTCTCCCGGCTTCGATAGCGCCGGTTGGCGGGCCGCGGCCACCACCGAAGCGCCGGGCGGTGTCCTCACCGCGCAAGCCAGCCCGCCCGTCCGCGTGCAGCAGTCCTTCTCCGCCGTGCGCGTCACCGAGCCCAAGCCCGGCATCGCCATCTACGATTTGGGCCAGAACTTCGCCGGGTGGCCCCGCATCGAAGTCAGCGGCGCGGCCGGTGGCCAGGTGAAGCTCACTCCCGGCGAACTCCTCGACGCCGATGGTCTGGTCACACAGCGCTCTTCCGGCGGTCCGGAGTACTTCACCTATACGCTGAAGGGTGCGGGCACGGAGGTGTGGTCGCCGCGCTTTTCCTATTACGGCTTCCGCTATGTCCAAGTGGAAACCACCGGCGCGCCCACCATCCGCGGCCTCACCGGCCAGTTCGTCCACCTCGACGCGCCGCGCATCGGCAGCTTTAGCTGCTCGAGCGAACTCCTGAACCGCATCCACGCGCTCATCGACGCGGCTATTCGCAGCAACCTGCAGCATGTCCTCACGGATTGTCCCCATCGCGAGAAGCTCGGCTGGCTGGAGCAGTCGCACCTCATGGGCCCCTCGCTGCTCTACAATTGGGACCTTCGCGCGTTCCTGCCGAAAATCGTTCGCGACACGCGCGAGGCCCAGACCGTCGACGGCCTCGTTCCCGATATCGCTCCCGAGTACGTGACGTTTGCCTCCGGTTTCCGCGATTCGCCGGAATGGGGCAGCGCCGCCGTGTTGCTGCCGTGGCTCGCGTGGACCTGGTACGGCGACCGCCAGCCGCTGGCGGATTCGTATTCCACGATGGCCCGCTACATGGATTATCTGGAGTCCAGGAGCGCGAACCATCTGTTGAGTTACGGCCTGGGCGATTGGTACGATATCGGGCCCGGCCGTCCCGGCTACTCGCAACTCACGCCGCGGGGCCTCACCGCCAGCGCCCTGTGGTTCGCCGATCTGCGCACGCTGGAAAAGACCGCGCGGCTGCTGGGCCGCGCCGGCGACGCCGGCAAGTTCGCCTCGCAGGCCGCCAGCGTCCAGGCGGCCTTCCTCCAGGCGCGCTTCGCGGCCACCAGCCAGACCGCCCTCGCCATGCCTTATGTGTTGGGACTGGCGTCCGATCCTGCCGCCATCCCCAACCTGGTCGCCGATATCCGGCAGCGCGACAACCACACCGACGCGGGTGATATCGGCTACCACTATGTGATCCGCGCTCTCCTGGACGCGGGCCGCGGCGACGTGCTCTTCGATATGGCCACCCGCACCGACGCCCCCAGCTATGGCGCTCAACTGGCCGCCGGCGCCACCGCGCTCACCGAAGCCTGGGACGCCAGCCCCGGCAGTTCGCAGAACCACCTCATGCTGGGCCACCTGGAAGAGTGGTTCTATGCGGGCCTGGCCGGCATTCGCCCCGACACCGCCAGTCCCGGCTTACGCCGCATCCGCATCGAACCCGAAGTGGTGGGCGGCCTCACCTCCGTGGATGCCACCTGGGACACGTTCCGCGGCCCGGTGGCGGTTCATTGGCGTTTGGCGGGGGACGATTTTCACATGACCGTGGAAATTCCGCCGGGCATCGACGCCGAAGTGTCGCTGCCCGGCAAGCCCGCGCGCCCGATGCGCGAAATAGCTTCCGGCCGCTACGAGTTTGAAGTGAAGGGACTCCGGCCATGATGCGCCGGGCGCTCTTCGTCGATCGGAGGAAGCCTCTAACCAAGCCGGGACTGTCCTCACCGAGCCGCGACTGTCAAGGAGTGCCCATGGCCCTGCGGGCCACCAAAGGTGATGAAGACGCCCGATGCGGGCGCACGCTTTGGTCTTTCCTGGTCGTGTGCGGTCGCCGGGCGTGGCGTTTTCGCTGTTTCTTCCCCGCGTCTTCAACCGAGCGGAGTGCCGAAATACGTTAGCGAACTTCTGAAACGACGTACTAAGCGCCCTTGACATGATTGGCGATTTGCGTTACTCCCGAGTGATGCGGAGTTTTGGACAAGCGGGTACGATTACGCTCGGGCGGCGCGCCATGAGGCATACCAGATGGGCCCTGCTGCTGGCGACACTCGCGGCAGCCTGCGCGCAGACTTCCCAGGTGGTTTCGCTCAACGGAGCCTGGGATTTTGCGCTTGCCGCCGATGCGGCCGCGGCGGACCGGCTTGCCGGGTTCTACCAGGACGGCTTCCAGGGCGGGGGCTTCCGTCCCATCGTGGTTCCCTCGAACTGGGCACTGCAAGGGTTCGAGGAACCGATCTACGCGCGCACGCGGCAGGGCGGCGACGGTTTCTACGTGCTTCGCTTTCAGGCGCCCGCCACGCTCACGGGCAAGCGCGTGCTGCTGCATTTCGGCGGGGTTTGGGATTCGGCCGAGGTCTGGCTGAACGCCGCGCCGCTGGGGCGCCACGATAGCGGTTTCACCGGTTTCGCCTACGACGTGACTTCGACCCTCAAGGTGGGGACCGAGAACCGGCTGGCCGTGCGGGTCCGCCAGTCCACCAAGGACTCGGCCTTCGATACCAACGACGACTGGGCGCTCGGCGGCATCTACCGCGACGTCTGGCTGGAAGGCATGCCGGCGGCAACCTACATCGACCGGGTGGAGACGTCCACCACTTTCGACGCCCAGTTCCGCGACGCCGATCTGAACCTGCGCGTGCTGGTGTCCGGAAGCCGCGGTCCCGGCGCGGGCGCCGGCCGGGGTGGCGCGCCGGCGGGCGGGGGGCGCGGCGGCCCGAACGCCGCGCCCGACCCCGGCTACGAACTGCGGGCTATCCTGAACGGGCCCGATGGCAAAGAAGTGCAACGGTCCGTCCTGGCGATTCCGGCCCACCGCGGCACGGCGCGCGACACGCTCCTCACCATGCACGTGAACGCGCCCCAGCATTGGACCGCCGAAACTCCCAACCTATACCGGCTCACCGTGGAACTGGCGCAGGGCGGCGCGGTCACGCATGCGCGTACGTCGGGCGTGGGCTTCCGCCAGATCTCGACCACCGGGGGCGTGCTGCGGATCAACGGGCAGGCCGTGAAGCTGCGGGGCGTATGCCGCCACGACGAAAACCCCGACGTGGGCCGAGCCACCCGCCGGGAAGACTGGCTGCAAGACCTGCGCCTGATGAAGGCCGCCAATATCAACATGGTGCGGACCTCCCACTACCCGCCGGCCGAAGGTTTCGTCGAACTCTGCGACGAGATGGGCATCTACCTGCTCGACGAGGTTCCCATGGGCTTCGGCGGCGGATCCGGCGACGACCCGTCGTTTATGTCGTCCGGCCTGCTGCGCGCGCAGGAGACCATCGCGCGCGACCGCAACCATCCCTCCGTGATCGTCTGGGATATCGGCAACGAAAATCCCTTCACCGCCTTGCACCTGGCGATGATCCGCTTTGTGCATGGATCGGACCCCAGACGGCCGGTGCTGATGCCGCAGCGGATCGACGAGTTTCTCCCGCCGGAAGTGGATATCCTGGCGCCGCACTATCGCCCGCCATCCGCGCTGGATCAGCTCGCGGCGCGCTCTACCCGCCCCATCATCACCACCGAATATACGCACGCCTATGCCGAGGACGGGTTCGGCGGGTTGGCGGACTCCTGGCGCGCGCTCACCCAGCACCCCAGCGGCGCGGGCGGCGCCATCTGGATGTGGCAGGATCAGGGCCTCACCAGGACGCGCACCGGCGCGAACGGCCAGCCGGAGAAATACATTCAGATTGTCACCGACGGCTGGGACGGCATCGTCAGGGCCGACCGCACGCCGCAGAGGGATTACTGGGAAGCGAGGGCTGTGTATGCGCCGGTGGACGCTCCCGCGGACCCGGTACATTTCTGGCCCGGCCAGGCACAGGTGCGGGTCGCCATCCGCAACGATTACGATTTCACCGACCTTTCGACGGTCGGAGTCCGTTGGAGCCTCATGGCCGATGACCGCGAGCTGGCCAAGGGAGAAGGCAAAGTGAATGCCGCGCCCCACGCCACCGGCTATCTGGGGCTGCCCGTCGATGCCATCAAGAGCGTAGAGCCGGGCGTTACCTACTACGCGCATCTCTCGTTTCTCCGCGCGGATGGCTCGGAGATTGTCGAGCGCGCGGTCGAATTGGTGGCCGACGGCCCGGCGCCGGAGCCGGCCCGCTCCGTTCCGTCCCAGGTGCGCGTGCATACCGCGAAAACCGTGGCGATCGCGGCCGGGTCCGCCTCCTATGAATTCGATCCAGCCTCCGCCCGGCTGATTTCGGTATCGGCGGGGACCGCCAAGGTGATCTCCGGCTCGCGCTTCACCATCTGGCGGCCGCTGGGGGCGAACGATGTGCTCAACCTGCGCATGCAGCCCGGCGCCGTTCCGGACCTGAACAAGTATACGGTAGCGGTGAAAAGCTGGAAGGTAACCGAGGAAGAGTCGGGCGTCCGCATCGACGCCGAAGCCGACCACACGGTCAACGAGAAAAACTCGTTCTCCGTGGCGTACACCTACCGGGTAGGCCGCGATGGCGTACTGCGCGTGGAGTATACGGTAAAGCCGCACGTGGAGTTCCCGTGGCTACCCGAGATCGGCATTGAGTTTGAGACCGCCGCCGGGTTGGACAACCTGCGCTGGCTGGGATTGGGCCCGCTCGATGCCTACCCCAACGAGAAGACCGCGCCAATCCTCGGAGTGTACGCGGGGAAGACCGACAGCGAGACGGCGAAAGGCATGAAAGCGACCCGGTGGGCCGAGTTGACTTCCGGACAGGGCCCCGGCTTCCGCGTGGAAGGCGCGCCCTATATCCGGCTGGAAGGGCGCAATCTGCGGGTGCTGCCCTCGGTGGTTGGGCGTTCCGAGAAGGGCCGCCGTCCGGAAGCGCCCGAGTACCGTCTCGATACCGGCGGGTCGGCTGTATTTCAGGGCGGCTTTTCCTTGACTCCGATGGCGCAAGGGCGAAAGTGACGGGAGTTAGCCCTGAGTTAGCCCGGGGCGAAGCGAACTTTCCCACCCGGCGGATCGCGCTGCCGGACGAGGTTGATGTAAGGCGTATTCGGACAACGGCCGGAATGTCGCGGGCGGAGTTTGCGCGGGCATTTTGCATGAACCCGGGAACGCTACGGGAATGGGAGCGGGGTCGCGGAAAACCCGACGCGACGGCCCGCCCATACCTTGCAGTCATCGCCAAGAACCGTGCCTTTGCGGCAAACATGGGCGACAGCGCAGCCTCTATTTTGGGCAATTATTTACTTGGCTAAGCGTACGCTCCAGGGTACCGTGAGTACGGCGTGACAGGCCGGGGCCGCGCGCAGTCAGCCGGCTTTCCTCGCGGCCCGCTTCTTTGCGCGAGCCCGCTTCCACCGCGCATCTTCCCTGAGTGCCGCTTCCTTCGGCACCGTGAGTTGCGGAAGGCGCGGTCGAAGTTCTCGAACTCGTTTGACCCCGCACATCGGGCGCTCAGGTCTGCAATCGTCTCGGCCTGGGACTTCATTCGTTACTCCGTAAATTCCACACAAATCAATTTTACCTGAACGGCATCGTATGTAAAGAAAACTCGCAGCGGGGGAAAGTCTTCGATGTACAGCAATGCCCGTGAAAATGGCGTCAGCGGGGCTTGAGGGAACACTTCTGGGCGCTTGGAGAGCGCATAGTCCAATCCCGCTAGGGCATCCTCCAGCCTACGTGAATCGATTCCGAGTGAGGCAATTTGGTCAAGAAAGAGAGGTTCCCGCCTAACGTCCCGAAGCGGACTGGTTAACCAGTCAGGCTCGTTCATACTCGGGATGCGCTCTCAGTAGTTCTTTTGCTCGCTGAATGTCCGCTTCGGTCAACGCTTCAGCCGAAATAAAGACACTTTCGTATGGAATGCTTTCTCCGGGATCCGCAATTTTCCATCCGACCATCTTATGGCTGAAGTCGCTGACCTCGTCGGCATTGAATCCCCAAAACTTTTCGATGATGGAGTCAACGAGCGCTATCTGCCATGGAGTGAAAAGGTCGAGGCGCGCTTCACGCAGATTTACGGAGCGATGCTGGGTGTGCCCGCTTACCAGCTTGACGGGCTGTACTGCCAGATCCCCGGCACGAACCATTTCAGCCCTTATGGGGACAAGCCGCTTGGGAACGGGTCCGTTCCTTTCCCGCTGGTACTCGAATCCGGTGATTGGAGCGCCAAATCGGGCGAAGGCCAGAAAGTCAGAGAAGTAGAGAATTTTGTTGAGCTTCGTGGCCCCGAATTTTGGGTCCGTAGCGCATTTCTCGCACACGTACAGAAGTAGTTCCCGAAAGCGTTCGTCGCTTCCAGGCAGTTGAAATACAAAGTGGAGCCTCGATGGGTCCCACTCGAACGATTTTGGTAGCGCGCTCATCTTTCTAGCGCGAATTATAGCGCAGAACGCCTGCGGCCACAGGCGTCAGGATTTCTCCCGGCACTTTTAGTGTACCGAATTCGCAAAACATTTTCAAGCCGTTATGTTTTGATCAGAATGGCAGTTCGTCTTGGTCTTTAGGCTGCACGCATCCGGTTAACTTCATCGTGCCAGATCACTATGAACTCAGAGAACTGAGAAGTTGGCGAGACGAGAACGGCACGAATTGGCGCAGCTTAGCTCGATCATTTATGGATAACCGGGAGTTTGCTGCCGGATACCAGATGATCGCGCGTATCCACGTGAGTTCGCTACTCTGAATTGGCCCACTTCGATGCTCTGATTTGGCCCCCCTGTAAACCAAGAACCGAGTATCCTGTTTCGGGCGTACGAGCCCGGAAGGCAGGAACTGTTTGGAGAACAGG
>Ga0182018_10000691_pt1 | contig 42227 bp, 34 predicted proteins | sample 812P2MmetaG_FD_120490 | JGI IMG/M metagenome (GOLD analysis project Ga0182018, IMG submission 120490) | Permafrost microbial communities from Stordalen Mire, Sweden - 812P2M metaG | ecosystem: Environmental > Terrestrial > Soil > Wetlands > Permafrost | place: Sweden: Stordalen | collected... | reverse complement strand
TTGGTTGCGGGGGCTGGATTTGAACCAGCGACCTTTGGGTTATGAGCCCAACGAGCTACCGGGCTGCTCCACCCCGCAAAGACAGTTTATCAACCTTACCTATCATGGTCAAACAAACCACAGGATGGGAGGTAAGGGCCGCGAAAAATGCCCTTTTCCTAGGCTCACTTTGTTATTAAAGCAAGAAGGACTGATGGATAGCCGGTGTTCGACCGCTATGGCAAAACCCGGAAGAACCGCTCTCGCTCGTGGGCGCCATGCGAACCGCATCTTGCGCGCTCCGGCGGGATTTACCAATCTTTGCCAAATAGACGTCAGGCACATAGATTCGGATAAAGGACGCGGACTGCTAGACTAACGATCACGAGTTGGGCGATGGCGAAAGACACGCGATGGAGTTCGACTTGTCCCTATGAACGAGCCCGATGGCTCGAAGAAGCCGGCCTCTTTTCCTTTGATGAAGAAGCCCTTCTTGCGCGGGGAGGTCAGCGGTCTGGGCCGACTCAGGGATGCGGAGTTGTTCACTGTCTCTGATGATCTTCCACGAATAGTTCCTTTGTAGACTTTCAGCGTTTGTGGCATCCTAGGTTCGATCACGTTCGCGGGGCTGCACAGGTGTAATGGCTTTCTGCCGAGAGGGAAGTTGATGCGTACGAGGCTGGTTCGTCCCGAGTACGCTGAGAGATTTCGCTGTATTGGCCCGACATGCGAGGACTCCTGCTGTGTGGGTTGGCGTGTAGACATCGATAAGGCCACCTACATCAAGTACCAGTCCATTTCTCCCGGATCATTGCGCGTACTGATTGACGCCAACATTGTGCGGACGTTCGAGGGTCCAGTCGGCAAGAAGCCGTCCAGGTTCGCTCAGGTGAAGATGGGCCGTCCCGGGCGTGCCCGTTTCACAACGAGGAAAAGCTTTGCCAGATTCAGGTGGAGCTTGGTGACAAGTATCTCTCCGAGACCTGCGCCAATTATCCGCGCCAAAGCTTCTTGGTCGACAAGTTTATTGACAAGACGCTGACGCTTTCCTGCCCTGAAGCCTGCCGCCTCGTGCTCTTGAACCCGGATCTGCTGGTATCCGACGGGACCAACGTCCATCACATCAGCCGTGACAACTCGAAGAGCGAGTACGACCTGGTGCACTACTTTTGGCGTATTCGCGAATTTGTAATTGGTTTGATAAGGAACAGGGTTTACCCGCTGTGGCAGCGGATGTTTCTGCTTGGAACATTTTCACGGCGTCTTGAGGCAATTGTTTGAGGGGAGGTCAAGGGCGGACTTCCTGCGATGCTGAGCGGTTTTTCGGCAGCGGTCGCGTCGGAAAGTTTGCGCCCCTCCATCGAGACCATACCCGCTGACCTTACGCTCCAATTGGGGGATGGTGCTGGAGTTGGTGAAACTACGAAGCAGCTACGCGCTTCAGGCTCCTCGCTTTGTGGAATGTATCGATGTCTTCTCGAGGGGCGTCGGATATGGACCCGAATCTACCATGCAAACCATGAGCGCCGAATACGGCGCGGCCTATGAACGCTACTTCGAGCCATTTTTCGAAGAGCATCCATACATCCTGGAAAACTACCTGATCAATATGGTCTTCCGTAGGCTATTTCCCTTTGGCGAAAAGCTGTTTGATCGGAAGGCCACCCCCGAGCCGGCGAAGGAATTCGCGCTGTTGGCCACCGATTTTGCCTTGATCAAGGGTCTGCTGATTGGAGTGGCAGGCGGCCACAAGGAAGCATTCTCGACCGAGCACGTTGTCCAGACGGTACAGGCCGCCTGCAAGCACTTCGAGCATAATGCTGAGTTTCTTAGAAAGGCCCATCAAATCCTGGTAGACGTCAAGCTGGACAATGCGCACGGCCTGACCATGCTGCTGCGCAATTAGCGCCGCGACCGTGGTGGATCGGCGACCATCCGGCGATTACTCCTGCGTTCATACCATATGCGTATGAGCAATGGGGCACACCGTTCGCGGCCACTATCTCCTGTCCCCGCCAGACAAACTACAGGCGGACGGCGCTCGATGGCCTAAGCGGAACATCTACCCTATCCGGTACACTGCTGGGAATCCTGCTTCAGCAATTGAGGAACCTCGCGAATGTCTCAACTCTACGTCGCTGTTCTGGCCGTCATTGTGGTTGCCCTGCTGGCCGTCGCTCTTTACCGCACCTCCCAGGTCAAGACCAAGGCCGACTACCTGGTGGCTGGCCGGTCTCTTCCTGCGGCGGTGCTGGTGCTCACACTGCTGACATCCTGGATTGGCGCTGGATCGTTGTTTGCGGGAGCGGAGAACGCGTACAAGAACGGTTTTGCCGCGCTGTGGCAACCAGCCGGAGGGTGGTTGGGGCTGCTGCTCATCTACTTCATTGCGCCCCGTGCCCGCAAGTTTGCGCAGTTCACGCTGCCTGACCTGCTCGAAGCACGCTACAACCAGACGGCGCGAGTGTTGGGCACCATCGCCATTGTCTTCGCGTATGTAGGAATAACAAGCTACCAGTTCAAGGGTGGCGGCAACGTCCTCCACCTCATCTTTCCGGATACTGTTACGCCGGAACTGGGCGCTTACCTGATTGCAGGATTTGTGATTGTCACGACGGCACTGGCCGGGATGTCTTCGATCGCCTACATGGACGTGGCGATTGGCTCGCTTGTGACCATTATCTGCATCATTGCCACACCGTATCTCTTCCTGAAAACGGGTGGATGGGCCGGACTCCATGCGGCCCTACCTCCATCGCACTTTCAAGTGCTGGGCAACCTGAGCCTTGTACGCGCATTGGAGTTCCTGGTGCCGACCATGCTGCTTATGCTCGGCAATCAGGTCATGTACCAGAAATTCTTCTCCGCAAAGTCGGAGAAGGACGCGAGCATCTCCGTCGTCGGCTGGATTCTGGGCACCCTGGTGCTGGAGACGCTGATCGTGGCCATCGCGGTGATTGGCTCGGCGCTCTATCCCACAGGAGAGGTTGCCCGGCAGGCCTACGAGATCATCCCTTACACGGCCCGCCACGGCCTGCCCGCATTCATGGGCGCGGTGCTGCTGGGAGCGGTTTTTGCCAAGGTCATCTCCACAGCCTCGAACTATTTGTTTTCGCCTGCCTCCAACCTGATCGAAGACGTCTTTGTGCGTTACATGGCGCCTAACGCCTCGAACAAGCAGATCCTCATCATCTCTCGTCTCGCCGTTGTGCTGCTAGGCACCTGGGCGCTCTACCAGGCCATCTATGCACAAAGCATCCTGCAGAAAATGCTCTATGCCTACACCATCTACTCCGCCGCGCTGACGCCGGTGGTGCTTGCGGCGTTCTATTCGAAGCGGGTCACTGCATGGGGTGCGGTAGCAGCAATTGGATCAGGCACTGTGGTTACTCTGGCCTGGGACTTTGAGGCTGTGCGAAGGCTTTTCCCGGCGATTCTCGCCGAGCGCGACGCCATTTTTCCAGCGCTGGCCGCTGCGCTGATTTCGATGGTTGCAGTGAGCCTGGTTACCCCGAAGCCAAGTGCGGAACAGCTGGCGAAATTTGCGGATTGAGATTCCTGCAATTTCGAAGTGATGGAGGCGGTGACGACATCGTTGTTGATCATTACGGGTTCGATGGGCGCAGGCAAATCAACTGTTCTGGGCGAGGCTTCAGACCTGCTTGCGTCCCGAAGGGTTGCTCATGCGGCGATCGACGTGGATGGGCTTGGGCTTGCACACCTTCCGTCTGCAGCCAGCAGCGACGAGTTGATACACAGCAACCTGCGATCTGTCTGCGAGAACTACCGAGCGGCCGGAGTGCAGCGATTCTTGTTGGCGTGCGCCATAGAAGACCGCGCCCAACTGGAACTCTGTCGGGCGGCGGCCTCAGCGACAGAAGTGGTGGTCTGCCGCCTGACTGCCAGCGTGGAAACGATGCAGAAGCGCGTGGGAATGCGCGAATCCGGCGTTTTGCATCGGGAGTTTGTGGCTCACGCTGCGAAATTGAATGGCATCCTCGACGGTGCCCAGTTGCAGGATTTTGTCATTGAGAATGAGGGCCGTGCTCTAACCGACGTCACAACGGAGATGCTGGTGAAAGCTGGGCGGATTGCAAACTGAACGACTCCCATCCGCTGCGCCGGGGCTCCCAGGACTCCCCACGGTAAAAAACTCGTCCAGCCGTACGCGGACAGGCTTACACTGTCGGTGTCAGTCGGTGACGCCATGCCCGTCGCTCATCTCACACTGGAAATCCGCATTGAACACGCCCAGTCACTCAAGGACCGGCGCCAGGTGGTGCGCTCGCTGAAGGACCAGTTGAAGCAGGGATTCAACATCTCCGTGGCAGAGATGGATGAGGCCGTTCAGTACCAGTCGGCCACCGTAGGCGTGGTGGCCATCTCCCGTTCTCGCGACTACCTCCACGGTTTGATCGAGGAGGTGGAGCGCGCCGCGCGCCGAATGCTCAACGAGCTTGGGGCGGAGCTTGCCGATTCCTTCTGGGACTACGTCGAAAGCTGAGCAAGTTTCTGCTGGAGCGCTTCTCGGACCGATTCAACTACTGGTTGCCGGTCCCCGGGTGTCGCCTGGCGAAAGAGCCTCACTGTTGGATACCAAGGACCGTCTTCACGGTTGATCATCCAGCGCCAGTCATGCAAGTAGGACAGCAGGAGCCTTGTTTGCTTTGCAAGGGCCTAAGCAAGATGAGCAACTTAGGTGCCCCCAGTGAGAATCAAGTCCAGGTGAGCCATTTGCGCAGCGGCGTAAGCCATGTCCTCAGTCGCGGGCGCCAGGTCAGTGATATTCGCTTTGATGTTGGCCAGGTCCGCTGCGGTAGGACCCATCTGCAGGGAGAAGAAGTAAACCTCGTGAAGATTGAAGAGCGGTTGCAACAGCGCGAGAAGGATGGAACGTGCCCAGTTTTTGGGGTGGCTTGCATTGCTCATCCACGCCAGTCCTGCGCGTAGTCCCCTTGGCGGCCAGTGCAGCCTGGCGGTTTTTTCAGTCTGCTACGCCGACTGCGATGCAATTGAAGAGCCACCGGAGAAAGACGAGATTAGAAAAATCTGATGCGATCGCGATCTGGTGCCAGACCGCAATTCAGCCCTGCAACTCCTGAAAGTTCGATTTGTCTCAGCCGGACCAGTTGGGTTTGTGCGGGCTATTGCGGCTTTTTGAATTCGAATGTTGCCAGGTTCATTTGGCCACCGGTGAGAATGTGAACCGTGAGGACGTTCTTCCCTACGGGGAGATGCAACTTCAGAATGGCGGGCGCCAGGTTCCAGTGGTGCCATTGACGCCAAGCAAGGGGATCTGAAGCGTTGAAAGTCGAGACGATTATCAGAGGCCCGGTTCCTGGCACGCCGTTCACGTCGAGCGAGATCGTTCCACCGCGATTCGATGTGTACAGGAGGTCGGCCCTGTACGTGCCGGCTTCTGCTACCTGAACTGTAATGTTGAACCACTCGCCCGGCTCGGTCCAGCCGACATAGAGAAGGTTTTCCGGAGGCTGAACCAGGTCATAGGGGTTGTTGTCGATCTGGTCGTGAAACTTGGTATAGGACGTGTCAACGCCCTCGCTGATTCGGAACTCGTTCAGGTAGGTTCCGTCCGCAGGGTTGAGCACACCGCTCCCATTGTTTTTGGCGTCGGAATCATGATATGCCACGCCTTCTCCACCGAGATCGTAGAGGGCGCAGTGTACGACTCCTGGAATCTTCTGCGCGCCGCCCAGATAGTGGCTGTCGTGAAATGGAGTTCCCTTGTACTTGCGAAGGAAATCTGATTTCGGTGTTCCAACAGCGGCCGAAGTCAATAGGATGGCTACGATCGAAAGCTTCAAGCAGAGTTGCAACGAACGAATTGTCACAGGATCTTGTCTCCGGAGATGGAAATGCTGGCGGCAACCTAGAGCGACATTCGACGATCGTGCGCGGCAGCACCACCCATGGTACGCCTTCATCTTGGAGCCGAACACTTACAAACGCTTGAACTGCATTCGGGTGAAGGAACGGGAGTATATTGGTCCAAAGCTGTGAAATCGAAATGAAGGTTCCAGAACGCATCTTTTGACCCCGAGTGCGCTGGAGCATCTTCCCTGTCCATCGTGTTCTATAGAGACGTTCCTGTGCAAGAAAGACCGGGCTGTCCACATGATCAGCCGATGAAGCAAACTCCAGCGAGGCCGCTTATGGGGGAACGGTCGACAGTATCGAGCCCTGTGAATCCTCGTTCCCGCGCGCGGCTAGCCGCGACGCGCGGACACTGGGGAGCCGCTGCTCTAAGGACGAATGCCGGGCTGGGAGTTGCGTTCGTTTTTGCCATATCGGTTTTCCCTGCAAACGCTCAAGAATCCCGCTGGCGCCAATTGACCGAGCAGGTGACGCTGCTGCGTCAGCAGGGGAGAACTGCCGATGCGATTCCATTGGCGCAGGAAGCGGTGAGAGTTGCGGAATCAACCTTCGGTGCAGACGATTCGCACGTTGTTGTGTCGTTGAATGAGCTGGGTCTCCTGCTAAAGGATCAGGAGAAGTTCGCCGACGCTGAATCCTTTTTTCGCCATGCACTTGGTATCAGCCTGAAGGTGGAAGGACAGGAAAGCCGGAGTACTGCGTCGATCCTGAACAACATTGCGGATCTCTATCGAATTGAGGGCAAGTACCCCGATGCCGAGAAGCTATTTCTTCAGGCAATGACAATCCAGGAGAAAGTGCTCGGCCCGAACGATCCCGCCGTGGGGGTGGATGCGAACAACCTGGCGATCCTCTATGTGACTGAAGGACGGTATGCAGACGCCGAGCCGCTTTATCGGCGGGTGATTGCCATTGATGAGAAGGCGCAAGGTCCAGAGGGGGCCGATCTTGCAAAGGACTTCAATAACCTTGCGGACCTGTATGAAAACCAGGGCAAGTATTCCGATGCGGAGCAGCTTTTTGCCAAGGCGCTAGCCATCGATTTGAAGGCACATGGCAAGGACCACCCTGCGGTGGCGATTGATTTGGATAATCTGGCCAGCGTTTACATGGATGAAGGGAAGCTCTTGGCTGCTGAACCGTTCTTTCTTCGTGCATTGGCCATTGATGAGAATTCATCGGGTCCTGCAGGTGCCGCCGTCGCGGCGGACGAAGACAGCCTGGCGGTTCTGTACGACAAGGAAGGCCGGTATCGCGAGGCAGAGCCGCTGTATCGCAGCGCCTTGTCGAACCGCGAGAAGGCCCTTGGTCCTGACCATCCTGAAGTAGCAAGAATCTTGAACAATCTGGCTGCGCTCTACGCAGAAGAAGGCAGGAACGGCGATGCGGAGGCTCTCTATCTTCGCGCCATCGACATTCGCGAGAAGAAGCTGGGCCCGATGCATCCACTTGTTGCCTTAACCGTTGGCAACCTGGCGCAAATGTACAAGACGCAGGGAAAATGGAGCGAAGCGGAGGCGATGTACCGGCGCGCAATGGCCATTGATTTGAAGACGGTTGGCCAGGAGCATCCGCGTGTCGCAGTGTTGCTCAATAACATGGCAAACCTTTTCGCCGAGGAAGGAAAACTACCCGATGCCGAGCGGCTGTTGCGCGGTGCGCTGGCCATTGACGAAAAGGCGTTCGGACCAAATCATCTCATCGTTGCGCAGAACCTGAACAACCTGGCTGAGGTCGAAGAGGATGAAGGCAAATTCGCGGATGCGGAGCCGCTTTACCAGCGAGCTCTTGCTATTACGGAAAAGTCTCTCGGTGCAAACCATCCCGACGTGGCAGCAGATCTGGTAGGGTTGGCCTCGGTCTACGAGCGGGAAGGGAAATATGCCGAGGCGGAGCCGCTGTTTCGGCGCGCGCTGACCATTTATGAAAGTTCTCTCGGACCCGATCATCCGAAGACTGGCGAGGCTCAAATGAATCTTGCAGTCTTCTACTACGATTGGGGCAAGCCAGATCTCGCTGCGCCATACTTCGACAAGCGGCTGGGAAACTTGATGGACCAATTCCGGTCCAATGCCACTTACATGAGCGAGAAGGACAGGCTGATTTTCCTTGGCACCGTTCCAGGCGCTTTTCCGTTGTTCTTCAGCTTCGCTCTTAAGTATCACGATCGAGATCCAGCCCTGGCGGGGAAAGTGTATGACGGGTTGCTGCAAGAAAAGGGCTTCATCGCGGCAAGCTCCGCCGCGCTGCGAGCTAAGATTCTGGCCAGCGGCGACAAGGATACGCTGGCGCTGCTCGACAAGCTGACGGCAAAAAAAACTCAATTGGCCGGGCTCGTCTCCTCCACGCAAGGCGACCCGGCCGACAGACGTAAACAAATCGCTCAACTCGAGCAGGAGACCAACCAAATTGAGCAGGAGATCGTGAAGCGATCCTCTGCTTTGGCCGAGCAGAAGACTCTGTCGACTGTGACCTGGCGCGATGTTCAAAAGGCGCTGAAGCCGGGCGAAGCAGCTGTCGAACTCACACGGTTCCAGTTTCACAATGGGAAGAGTTTCACGAGTACCGTCTACTACGTCGCGCTGGTGGTAAAGCCTGAATCGAAAAATCCGGAATTCATCGTTCTGGGCGAGGCGAAGAAGCTGGAATCGGCTCCCATGGCCGACTATCGCGCTCAAGTTGGGCTGACGCGCGGCTTATCCGCGGAGCCCTCGCCGGAAGAGGCAGCAAAGCCAGGCTCAGGAGCGGGAAACACGAGCGCCGCGTACGAAGCTTTCTGGAAGCCCCTTGAGTCGGCGCTTGGGACTTCGAAGCGAGTTTTCATCTCGCCAGACGGAGTTCTCAATCAGATTCCGATTGGGCTTCTTGCGGACAGCAGCGGAAAATTGCTGCTGGAGAAATACGAGCTGCGAACGGTCAACAGCACCAAAGACCTTCTGAGACCGCGGCATGCGGCGATATCGAAGAGCGCTGTGCTCGTCGGCAATCCGAAGTTCGATTTGACTGAGGCGGAGCAGCGCACGGCGTTGGCGGGGTTGCGGTTGGGTGTTGCATCGCCTTCGGGAATTGCGGCGCCCACCGCGGGCACGGCTCAATCAGGACACCGCTCGGGCGATGTTCGCGGAGACAAGTTGAACCCACTGCCCGGAACCGAAGTGGAAGTGAACGCGATTAACGGTTTGTTGAGAAGTTCAGGATGGCAGGTGACTCCGTACACCGGTGATCGCGCACTGAAGGAAGTTGTGAGCAGGCTGCGCGGCCCCCGTGTTCTGCACATCGCAACTCACGGATTCTTTCTTGCGGGTGCGGAGAATGCACAGAAGACGCAGAGTTCCCGCAGCCAGCATATGGCTTTTGATGACCCAATGTTGCGCTCGGGGCTGCTGTTTGCTGGAGCAAATCGAACAGAGTCTGGGGCAGCGCCGACAGCTGGACTGGATGACGGCGTACTGACTGCGTCTGAAGCGAGCCAACTCGATCTACAGAACACAGAACTCGTTGTCCTGAGCGCATGTGAGACAGGTCTGGGTCAACAAACCAACAGCGAAGGAGTATTTGGATTACGGCGCGGATTGCAAGAGGCCGGTGCTGACGCGGTGATGATGAGCATGTGGTCGGTCCCCGACCGCGAGACACAGGAGCTGATGGCGTTGTTCTATGCGAAATGGCTCGGAGGCCTGGAAAAGCCAGAGGCACTACGGCAAGCGCAGTTGCAGGAGCGAGAGACAGTTCGCCAGCGCTACGGAAAAGACCTGCCTTACTACTGGGCTGCTTTCGTCCTGGTAGGCCGTTGAGGATGTGGCCGGTTTTCAAGCCGGTTGCGCCAGGCACACGGAGGCTTCGCGAACCTTGAGATGTGGTTCGAGGGCATCTTCTCGGCACTGCGACTCCCCCTCTGCTATCCTGAATCGTTTACCCCCATTGGGTTGGCCCTTCGAGGAGTGAAGTTCATGCCAGAGCACAGAGCACGAAAGCATCATCAGGACCGTGTCGCGGAGACGTTGCGGTTGGAAATAGGAACCATGATCGAGGGCGAACTGGTCGACCCGCGAATCGCCAACTGCTATGTCAGCGAAGTCTCCCTGAATCCCGGTGGCAAGTCGGCGCGGGTTTACGTGGCTGTGGACAGCGCGGTAAAAGACATCGTCAAAGCCGAAGTGGACACGATTGCCGGTCTTGAAGCCGCGAAGGGCTATATTCGCTATGAACTTAAGGAACGAATGGGAGTTCGCCACGTTCCTGACCTGAGCTTTCTTGCTGACCGCTCGGGACGTTTTCAGGCACGCATTGAGGAGTTGATGGACAGATCGCGCAAGCGTCAAAAAGTGCCAGCGCAGCAGATTCCTGAAGCGGTGCAAGCAACGAGTTCATTGCCTGAGGGCAAGGTTGAGCAGCGACCATTTGGACGATTTGACTGCGACCTGAAACTGGATATGGGACTCACCAGAGTTTGCCAGGGCAATGACCTAGAGAAATGAACCAACGCTGGAACCATGACCTCTTGAGATTCCGCCCGAATCTGTTAGCCTTGTCCCTGTTGAGGCGCGGGCAGATTCTCCGCGTTTTTGTAGGCGCAGACCGTAACCCGGCCAGGTCGACCCCCCAAACGCTCTGACCCAAGCCGCATTCGTTTCTCTACGCGGGACCGTCGCTGGCCAACTGGAGAATCACTGGAACTGGAGAAGCGCTGGCAGTGGAAACGACCCAAGAACCCTCTGCTTCAGACTTACCACAGAGCAAACGTAAGCGCCTGCCCAAATGGGCGACTGTTTGCGAAGTAGCTGTCTTCCTTCTATTTACGGTCTTCTTCCTAGCCTATGGGCTTACGCCTTACTTTGGCGGCGATGGGTTGGGGCTGGTGGGCGCCGACGAGCCACGCTACGCTCAGATTGCCCATGAGATGCTTGCTCGGGTTGACTCCGCCCCCACGATTAAAGAAAAGCTCAGCGCCTGCGTAACGCCCTATCTCTACGGCCATCCCTGGCTGGAGAAGCCGGCCCTCTACTACTGGCGGGCCATGCTCTTTTTTCAGGAATTCGGCGTTCACGACTGGACAGCCCGCCTGCCCTCGACAACCTTTGCCTTCATCATGATCGGCTTGATCTACCTGCATATGCGCAGATTCCGACCTGGAGGGCACCTGGACGCTGCCCTGATTACGGTGGCCTGCGCCGGCATCATCGGCTTTTCCCGTGGTGCTTCCACTGACATGCAGATGGCTGCGCCCTTGGCGATCGGTCTATTGGGCTGGTATGCGTGGTACGAGACCGATTCCAAGTTCTGGCTTTACGACATTTACTTTTTCACCGGTCTGGCCACCCTCGCGAAAGGACCGGTTGCACCATTTCTGGCATTCGTCATCATTGCCGCTTTTGCCTTTCTGCGGAAGGAGTGGTCCATCCTGAGGCGATCATTCTGGTGGCCGGGGATGCTGCTCTATTTCGCCATGGTCCTCCCGTGGTTCATTGCAGTGCAACATCAGAATCCCACCTTCTTCCGCGAATTCTTTCTGGAACACAACCTCGAACGTTTCGCCACCGACCGATACCAGCACGTACAGCCTTTCTGGTACTACCTAGTCGTGGTCATCCTGGCGATGATGCCATGGACCGTTGTCGCCGTACGTGCACTGGTTGACGGAATTCTCACCTCGGTGGCGGAATGGCGGCTCCGCCACTCAAAAGGCTCCAAGCCGTGCGCCAGTCGCCCCGGGGACGCCTTCCCTGAGTTCCTGGTCCTATGGGCGCTCATCCCCATCGTCTTTTTCACGTTTTCCAAGTCCAAACTGCCTGGATACATTCTGCCTTCCATTCCGCCGATCGGCATCCTTACAGGGGATTACCTCTTCCGCAGACGCCACCAGGGACTCAACCGCTGGGAGCTTCTCGGACACGCTGCGCTTTGCGGGATCATGACCATGTTCGCGCTGTTGCTGCCCTGGTTTGTGTCTCATCGCGCAACTATGCCACCTTTTAACGCCCTCACGGCGGGATTGCTTGCCTCCTTTGGCGCGGCGGTATTGATTCTCATCGTGGTGAAGGGCTTCGGCGTCGCCCACCTCCGCCTCGTCACGACAGGGGTGCTCGTCGTCCTTGTCCTGTTTCTTTATGGCGTGGGCCCGTTCTTCGGCATACCCGAGATCGGCGCCACGAAGCGGGTGATTCACCTGCTGGACCGCGCCTATTCCGCACGCCCCTTGGCCGATCGCCTGAACTATTCCCTAGTGCCCGCCGTCCAGACTGTGGCTGTCTTTGGTGTCCGCCGGGACATTGAATATGGGCTCTCCTTTTACCGCAACAGCGAGGTTATCAACTATGAGGAGAGCGGGGTGCCCGATGAGCAACACCTTCTGGCGGTGCGAGTAACGGGACGACGCGGTGTAGACCTGCACACACCTGCCGCGTTGGAAGAGTACCTTGAAGGCCGCCACTATGAACAGGTGTTCACTTGGCCCGAGCAGGGACTTGTCGTGTACCTTGTCGGTAGTCGTTAAGTTAGTAAACTGAACTTCAAGTTGCACTTGGACGCAACTCGTGTCAAAGTGACCAGAAGGCGCAATTCGCTTTGTGTTCCCGCTGAAGCCTCACCTGATTCGGGCCTAAGCCGCTTTCCGGCTTAGGCCGCAGCCGTCTCACCCTGGGGGAGAAGCATGGCATCCACGGCTTCCATCGAGATCCTCGACCTGCGGCATTTCGCAGCTCCGGTGCTCCGCCCCGTGCTTGACGCAGAGGGCGAGGTCTGGAAGCAGCGCCTCCACTGGGATTACCGCACCTCCGCCAGGCTGTTGATGCAGTATCTTGACAGCCACATGCTTCCGGGATACGCCGCTCTCGAAGATGGCCAAGTTACCGGTTATGCTTTCTGCGTTTACGAGGAGACCAAGGCGGTCATCGGCGATGTGTTTGCCTTGCCAAGTCCACCGCCCGACTCACCGGATCATCATTCGACAACTGAACTGAATTCCGTCGACGGGGCGCAGACTTCAGCCAACCGGGTTGCGCCTTCCGCGCACCAGATTGAAGAAACGCTGCTGAAGCATCTGTTTGAGACGCTCCTCAACTCGCCGCAACTGGACCGCGTTGAATCGCAGTTGCTCCTGCACCCTTCAGGCGCACATGCGCAGATCTTCCGGGAGGCAGGATTCCAGGTATTTCGCCGACTTTTTCTGGTGCAAACGCTTCAGGGGCTCTGGAACCCACCCCGCATGGACCTGCCCGGCGGCTTGGAGGTGCGCGCATGGCGCGACGAGGACCTGTCGCCGGCAGGCCGTCTGATATCGGAGGCCTACCTCGATCACCCGGACAGCATCATCAACGACCAGTACCGCTCGGTAAATGGCTCGCAGCGCTTTTTGAACAACATTGTCCGATACTCTGGCTGCGGAGTGTTTTCTGCACAGGTCTCGTACGTCGTTGTGGAGCGCGCCAGTCGCCGATTGGTGGCGCTGGTGCTCGGCTCCCGGGTAAGCCCGGAGAGCGGCCACATCACTCAGCTTTGCGTGCACCCGGAGTTCCGCCGAGGCGGCTTGGCTCGCCTGCTTCTTTCTGTCTGCGCCTTTCACTTCATGCGGCTCGGGGCCACCGAGATCTCGCTGACTGTGACCGAATCCAATAAACAGGCCATCGATCTTTATCGGAGCGAGGGCTACACTTGTGCGCACGCCTTCGACGCGGCGGTATGGCAGCGAGAGATGATCTCCTGAAGAGTGCTGGGAGTCTGCAGGATGAGCCTGGAACTTCAGGGCATGCTTGTTGGGATCGGGAGATCAGTTGATCTAATTTCTAAATTAGCGCGCAATCAAGAACATCACCCAGCTGAGCACGACCGCCGAACCAGCAAACAGCACAAAGCAGTAGATTCCGTAGTGAACCATGCGCCGCGGCGTTTCGCGCTGTGTAATCCCGAAGACCACAGAAGCGAACAAGGCGAAGAACAAGACTGCCGTAAAGTGGGTCACGCCTTCCTCCCGGTGCGGAGATTGTGCGCGTCCACGGCTGAAATGACGTTCAAGAGTCCAGCAACAACAATGAACCGTGTGCCATAGTCGGCGGTGGTCACCTGCACCTGTTCGGCGCCAAGGCCCAGTATCCGGCCTACAAAGAAAAGCAGGCCATTTCCCAGATCACCGGCCAGGCCCAGAATGTCCAAAATGTCGTGAGCGCCGGAGTAGAGCTTGCCCTGCATCTCGATTCCCATGGCAAACATGCCAAGAATGGAAGCTGCGAGCAACGCTCCCCTATACCATTTGCCCAGCAGAAAATGCCCCGCACCCGGCACCAGCCAGCCAGCGATCAGGGGAAGATAGACAAAGCCTTGTTTCAAGTCTTGTTTTGCTGCGGCATTCATGTTCGGCGCTGTTGCCATTCCTTTTTGACTATACCGTATGCAGGCGGGGAACTGGGTTCAGATGGGCAAGGATCAGGGTCTTCTGAACTGGCGCCCTGGCCGCTGGCGTAAGCATTTCTGTATAGAGTGTTCCCAGAAATGACGTCTCACGGCCAGCGCGAAATTCATCTTTCAGTTGTCTATATGCGCACCAGCTCCCGCTGAATCTTTCCCGTCACCCAGGCTTTGCCGGGGGCGGCCAGCATGTCTACTTCGCTGCGAACACCAAACTCTGGCAGATAGATTCCGGGCTCAACGGAGAAGCAGCTGTTGGGCAGAATCCGCCGGATGTCGTGGGTCTCAAGGTTGTCGAGGTGTGCACCGGAGCCGTGGAGCTCATGGGCTATATTATGCCCCGTTCGATGAGTAAAGTAATCACCAAACCCAGCTGCCCGGATCACTGCCCGCGCCGCATCGTCGCCTTCGTAGCCGTAAATTACACGACCCTCGGCAAATGCCTGCTCCACAGTCGCAACGGCGGCGTCGCGTGCGTTACGGACCGTCTCAAAGACCAATTGCTCGCGATCCGTCGGTTCGCGGCCGACTACGCCGGTCCAGGTAATGTCATAGTAGATACTGCCTGGCTTTTCCAGCCGCCCCCAGATGTCGATCAGAACAAAGTCGCCTTCGGCAATGGCTGCCGATTTTTCGGCCGTCGGTTCATAGTGCGAGTCGGAGCTGTTTGCGTTTGCACTTACATTGGGCCCGTTCTCCCAGACAAGGCCTTCGCGGCGCATCGCCTCACTCAACCAAACGACCATGTCCCACTCGGAAAGCGTGCCTTTGCCGCCGCCACTTGGCCGGAGGCGGCGCCCAATCTCACGCCAGCACTCGGCGAGGATTTCGTCGATTGCCTGCTGGGCGGCACCGTGACTGGCTAACTGCTCCTGGTTCAACACGGCTTCAAACTGGCTTACCAAGTCGGCTGAACTCATGATGTTCTTGCCCAGACCGCGCAGAAACTCAACTGTCCCCGCATCGACCATCGAAACATACATAATCGCGTTATTGGGCGAGTACTGCATGGCGATCTGCCGCGCGTCGAAGAGCATGGCCTCAAGCCCCGCCGCCAATTCCTGCCAGCTCGAGTACAGTCCCTTGACTCCGGGAAGCGAATCCAGGCGGCTCTGCTCAATCCGGTGGACCAACTTGCGCGGCTCGCCCACAGCCGGTACATAGTAGTACCAGCGGCGCGTGATGTGCGCCTTCTCATCGAGGCCAAGAATGCGCCCGCCGACTGGGTCGCGATGATGATGGTCGTAGAACAGCCAGCCGTCCATGCCTGCGTCACGCAGAGCACTCTGAATCGAATCGAGTTCCATACCGGCCATAATACGCCGGCTCATCGGGACGTCCGCAAACCTAAAGTCATACCTCTGAAACAATACCGGGACTGCGATTCGGTATCATGGCGAAGACTGGAGACGTGATGAAGGTTCATAGCAGGTTGTGCGGTGGTTGCGGGCGCGTTTTGATCCTTTTAGTGCTGGCGGGGTCGTTTTCGAGGTCATCGTCGGCCCAGGCAGGCGCTGTGCCGGACCCGGCAACGGTCTCGGCGGTGATGCTGAGCGATCTGCACCTTGATCCCTTTCACGATCCGGCGAAAGTGCCGCTGCTGGTGAAGGCGCCTGTCGAAGAGTGGGGGACGATCCTCAAGTCTCCCGACTCTCCCACTCAGGAGGCAGATTTAACCGCAGTGCAGAATGCGTGCGGAGGGAAGAAATCGACGGACGCGCCTTATGCGCTGCTGAACAGCAGCCTGCAGGCAGCCCGGAAGCAGGCGCCCGATGCGCAGTTTGTCACCGTCAGTGGCGACCTGCTGGTGCATGAGTTGGACTGCCGTTACCGCGCCGCGATGAAGGTGCCCAAGGCCACCGGAGACAACCAATCCGCGTCAGCCGCATTTGCTGAGAAGACTACTGTCTTTGTGATCAAGCAAGTGGAGTCCGCTTTCGCCGGCATTCCGGTTTACATGGCGCTAGGCAACAACGATTCAAGATGCAACCACAACCGCCTGGATATGCACGATGCCTACCTGAAGGCCACCGGGCGGGCGGTCATCGACGGGCTGGCAGGGATCTCCGAGGAGGAACGCAAACGAGCCCTTGTTACCTATGAATCAGCCGGATACTACTCAGTAACTATGGCCGCGCCCATGGAAAAGACGCGGCTCCTGGCGTTGGACGACATTTACATGATGTCGTCGTTTGCCACCTGCGAGGCAGATGAAAAGGACCGCACGGGAGCGGATGAGCAGATGGCCTGGTTGACGAAGGAAATTGACGGTGCGCGCCAGCGCGGCGAACGTGTGTGGGTGCTTGGCCACGTGCCACCGTCGGTTAACCCGAAGATCTCGATTTCAAGGTGGTTGAAGTTGTGCCCTGATGGTCATGTAGATTCGTTTTTATCATCCGACAAACTGGCCACTGCGCTGGCCGGCAGCGCCGACGTAGTGCGGCTTGCGGTCTTCGGACACACGCACATGGATGAGATACATCTGCTTGGAAGCAAAGATGCGGGCGTTCCGATGAAGGTGGTAGCGTCGGTGTCGCCGGTGGATGGGAATACGCCTTCGTTCACGGTCGGCAAGGTCGCGCCAGCCTCGGCGACACTTGTCGACTACAAAGTCTACGAAGCATCGAACGCGACTGGAGTGGGGACAACGTGGCCCGAGGAGTATGACTTTGACGCAACCTATCACGAGCCGAACTTCTCGGCCAAGTCACTCGCCGCACTAATTGGACGGTTTCGTGTGGATACTGGAGGCACCAGTGCAGAGAGCCAGGCCTATCAACAGCACTTCTTCAAGGGTATTTCTGCATCATTGCCGGGACCGCTGTGGGAGGGATACGTTTGCAGCCTCGATCACCCTACGGCGGAAGGATTCAAAGGCTGCGTCTGTGGGGGCAACTGACGCAGGTCAACTAGAGCGCAGCCAACGCCTCCGCCTGCCCTGCGAACAATCCCGCGTACTTGGTAATCCCCACCATCGTAAAGACCTTGGTGAAGTGCGCCGACAGCCCGAATGCATACACCTTTTGCGCCGAATTCGCGGCCTCGATGAGCAACTGAATCACGAGCGCAATCCCGCTCGAATTGATGTAGTCCACCTTGGTAAAGTCCAGCAGAATAAGTTTGGCAGTTTGTTTGGGCAGAGCCTGGTAGGTGCCCAGCACCGCATCCCTTGAAGTGCTCGCGATGTCGCCTTCAAAACGCAGGACAGTTACCGGATGCCCGGCCGGGGAAGTGAGCTGGTCAACATGGGACTTGGTCTCGCTTTGCACGATCGATGATCTCCCTATTCTTGATTGTTCTTCAGTTTAGCTATTCAGCGTCCTTATCCAACCTGATCATGAGCCGGACATAACTGCTCTGTCCGTTTGACCCGGCGACCCATTCGGCCTCATCTACAAGAGCCTGGATCAGGAACATGCCCATCCCGCGGGGGTCTTCTTCGCCATGCATCTTGCGGTCGATGTCAGGCTTGGCCTGTTGCTTGCTCATCCCCTTGCCGTCATCGATCACCTTCACTTCCAGCGAATCCGCTCCTGCTGAAAGAACGACTCCCACGCTCAGCTTTTCGTTCAACCGGTTGCCGTGCTCGATGGCATTGATGCAGGCCTCTGCTACCGCCGTCTTGAGGTCCTCTACACGATCTTCGCGGAAACCCATCAGCTTGGCCACTGAGGCGGCTGTGCTCATCGCTACCTTCTCGAATCCCATTCGCGAGGGAAGCCGCACTTCAACGGTTGTTGTTTTCATTTCGCTCACGCCGGCATCTCCGTCTCGGTCGTTGCCCGGCAAAGCGTTAGTGCGGTCATGTCGTCTCCCTGAGGGCTCCCTTCAGAGAACTCCTCAATGGCTCCCCACAATGCATCGAGAATACCATCGGCCTTCTCTGCCCGGCACCGGGAAAATTCATCTAATAATCGTTCGGGCCCAAATTCCTCATCCCCGCGGCACGATTCAGTCAAGCCGTCAGTGTAGAACAGCAGGCGCCCACCCAATCCGAAGCCGTGCCGCTCAATGGAGTAGCGCATCCCCGGCATCATCCCCAGCGGCGGCCCAGCCGCGTCAAATTGGTGCGGCGTCATTCCCGGTTCAATCAGGAACCCTGGATTATGTCCCGCATTTACAACTTCTATGTCTCCTGACTCCGGATGAAGCAGGAGAAAGATTGCAGTCACATACCTCCGCCGAGCCTCTTCACCCTCTGCCCAATGGTGCTGATTCATTCGCGTGGCCAGCTCGTCCAATGGCACTCCACCCGCGGCCATAGCCCTGAAAGCTGAGCGAAAGCTGGTGGCCATCATGGCCGAGGCCAGCCCCTTGCCCGCGACGTCGGCCACGGCAATGAGCAAATTCCCGTCCGGTTGCTCCACAATGTCGAGGTAATCTCCGCCCACTTCATAGCAAGTAACGGAGCGAAATCCCAATGAGTATCCTGCAATTGACGGCAACTTGTGGGGCAGAAGCGACATCTGAATCTGGCGCGCCGCGTCCAAATCCTGCTGTACGCGTGCAAACTCGACATTGCGCTTGTGATTCCGAGCGTTCTCAAGTGCCACCGCAGCCTGCAGCGCCAACCCCTCAATAAAATCCGTCTCGTAGAGGGTCAACTCCCGTCCATCCGGCGCGGCCACGCGAAGCTCGGTCATTAGCTTGCCGTCGCGGTCGTTCAGGGGATAGCTTGCCAGCGCGGCGCCGACCGAGCCGTTCGCATCAGCGAGCAATTCGTTCCCATAGGCCATCCCTGCCGAAGGAAACGCCGCCCCTGCCATCTCCAACTCGCGCACCACGATCCGCAGGACCTGCTCAAGCACTTCATCCTCACGGATCGTCGAATGGACCTGGCGGCTCGCCTCAAGGAGCGCCTGCAACCGCGCCACCTGCTGCTGCAGGTCGATCGTCTCGTCGTTTCCCGGGATTTGGATACCGGTTGCCATCCGTCGCTGTCCTCCGTGGTTTTCCACTCTAACATGCCGACAATGCTTTTATCTCTGCACCACAGCCCGTATATCTTTGGTTTCAAGCACTCGCTTTTCGTAACCGTGCTCGGCAACCGCAAGCATCGCGTGGCCAATTTCGCGCGTGGATAGCACGTGATTCGGCAGAGCCCAGCGCAGCAGCGGGAGCAGCGGCCCGAGGATCGTATATGGGATTTGGTACGCGGGAGTCTTCGACTTGATGCCGTCCATCGGTTGAATGACCCCCGGCCGAAACATGTAAGAATCCAGAGGCAAACGGAGCAGCGCATTCTCCGTGCGACCCTTTACGCGCGCCCACATGATGCGTCCTTTCTCAGAGCTGTCCGTCCCTGAGCCCGAGACATAGATGAAGGTCATCCCCGGATTGATTTTGCTGAGTGCCTCTGCCGCCGCAAGTGTAAGGCCGTAGGTGATTCGATCGTAATCCGCCTCCTTCATGCCGCTTGACGATACTCCCAGACAGAAAAAGCAAGCATCCAATCCCGCCAGCTGGTCTTCAATCGGAGCGCAGTGCGCCAAATCCGCGTGGACAAGTTCCCTGATTTTGGCATCACGCATGCCTGATGCGCGTCGTCCCAGGGTCACTGCCAATTCCACTGTCGGGTCACGCAGGCATTCCAAGAGCACCCCTTGCCCCACCATTCCCGTGGCTCCAAAAACCAGCACCTTCATCGCGTCCTCATCCTGTTTGTCCTCTCGTTCCAAGCATAATGCCAAGTTGATGGTGGATACTCTTGGTGTGCGCGCCGCTCTCTGTATTCCGGCATTCGTAGCTCTTCTGGCTGCACCTTGCCTCTGCGCTCCACAAGCCGCCACCAACTGGCCCTCGGCGGCCGCCCGGACTGCCAAGTTCTCTCCTGATGCCCGCATCGTCGTCGTCGATGTTGCGACCGGTCATCTGCTCGCATCGACCCGCCTATCTGAAGCGGCCCGTACTCTTGCGGAACCGGGGTCCACCCTTAAGCCGCTTGTCCTTTACAGCTTGGTGACCTCCGGCCGCTGGGACCCGTCGCGGCGCATCGGTTGCACACGCAAGCTCACCATCGCCGGCCGGTCCCTTAACTGCTCGCATCCTCCTGCCGACCCCATGGATGCGCGCCAGGCTCTCGCCTGGTCCTGTAATACCTACTTTGCGACCGTGGCCGGAACCGTTGCCCCTGGCGAACTCCGCACGCTCCTCGCTCCCACTGGACTGCTGAGTCCAACCAACCTTGCTCCCGACGGAGTGGCGGCAGTTTTTCGCAATCCTCGAACCTCGGATCAGACGCGCCTGACATTGCTCGGGGTGGAAGGCGTTCTGGTCACGCCGCTTGAGCTGGCCTCCGCTTACAGGTGGCTGGCCTTGCAGATGGCGCAGAACCCCGACACGCTGGCCACTAAAGTGGTGGAATCCGGGCTGCAAGACTCAGCAAGCTTCGGGATGGCTGGTGCGGCGTCGCTGGGCGGAGTCCCAATTGCCGGCAAAACTGGAACCGCAAGCGGCCCGGCGAATGCGCAATCGCACGGGTGGTTCATCGGACTCGCCCCTTCCAAGGCGCCCAGCGTCGTAGTTGCGGTCTATCTGCCGGCTGGCCACGGATATGACGCTGCCCGCGTTGCCGCGGAGCTCCTGACGCATTCGCCTTTGAGGCAGCCGCAACCATGAGAGCCCTTGTGCCAGGGATCGTTCTTGCGCTGGCGCTCTCCGCCACATCAAAGGGCCAATCGCCCGCAATGACAGATGTACGCTCGCCGGCGACGCTCCGAATCGGATTGTGGACGCTATGGCATGACAAGGAAATCACGATTACTCCAACATCAGAGGCTCCTCTAACTCTTCGCTTCTGCGAATCATGTGCCCCGTCGATGCTGACCCATTCCTTACAGATTCGCGCAAACGGAGGCCGGCTCGCCCTTCCCGATGACCAACAAGCCGCTACCGTGATCCTCACCGGCCAAGTAACACTCACTGCGCACGGGGAGACTCTCACGCTCCGCAATCCCGTCAGCGTGCGCGCACACGCCGATGGACTTGTGCTGGCGGTAACGCTTCCCGTGGAAAGTTATGTTGAGCGTGTGGTCGCCAGCGAAAGCGGGCCCGCCGACACTCCCGAGTCGCTCAAGGCGCTGGCCATTGTCGTCCGTTCTTTTGCGCTACACCAGCCTCATGGGCACGCAGAATACGACCTGTGCGACTCAACTCACTGCCAGCTTCTTCATTGGGGTGGGAGTTCGGGACGGGGGCCTGCAGCGCATGCTGCCACCTTGGCAACTGCGGGCGAAACGCTCTTCTTCAATGGCAAACTTGCGGAAGCGTGGTTCCATCAGAATTGCGGCGGCCGGACTGCTTCACCCCGGGAGGTCTGGCCTGCGAAGGGCCAGGGCAGGGAACCGGTCGCAAAGCTGATGCCCTGGCTAACATCTCACATTGACACCTATTGCACCGCCAATGGCGCGCGCGAGTGGTCCGCCGATTTGTCTCTCTCCGAACTGACCGGTGCCCTGGCCAAGGCCGGACTTGCCTCACCCGGCTGGGCCAGTCTGACTATTGTCCGGCGCGGCGAATCGGGTCGCGCAATCATGCTGTCCGCGGGATCCACCCAAATCTCCGGCGAAGATTTTCGTCTGGCCGTTGGCCGAGCCTTTGGCTGGAGCAAGATTCTCAGCACCTGGTTTGAAATCTCGCGTCAAGGCGACCGTTTTCTCTTTCACGGGCGTGGTTCTGGCCACGGCGTGGGTCTTTGTCAGGCCGGCGCTGCCGCAATGTCTGCCCAGGGGCGCGACTCCACCCAGATCCTTGCGCAGTATTTTCCGGGCGCCAACGCTGCCGATGAAACTACTGGTCTGTCGTGGCTGACTTTGCGAGGACAGGGCTTTGTGCTTGAGACGGTCAATTCGGCAGACGCTGCGTCAATGCCCGAACTCGCCCAGGCGCTTGCCGAGGCAGAATCAAGTTCCAGCCTGCGGCCGGCCGGGCCCATCACGGTCCGCGCATTCCCGTCCACCGCCGCTTTTCGAGACCGCACCCTGGCGCCTGGATGGGTGGCAGCCTTCACCGAGGGCAACTGGATCGCCACACAACCGCTCGCCATTCTGACAGGCCGCAAGCTGTTGGCCTCGACTCTACGTCATGAGTTTTTGCACGCTTTGATTGAAGCTCAGGCAGCGCCGGGTACGCCCCTCTGGTTTCGCGAAGGGCTTGTTGAAGCAATAAGAAGTGATTTCAAGCCGGCCGAAGCGCCACCCACGCTCAAGCTCGACCAGGTCGACCGCGCTCTGGCCCACGCCGCTACAGAGTCTCAGTCCCAGGCCGCTCATCGCGCTGCCGCTTGGTATGCTGCACGACTTTTGCGCCACTATGGCCGCGCCCAGGTATTGAACTGGCTCAGGACTACACTCCCCGCCAGCGCCCTCGCCGAATTGAAGTGAGCCCGCGGCAGCACCCAGCCGGTTTATCCTTGCATCGATGAGCCAGACCCTTTCAATTGCCATGATTGCCATGAACGAGGAGGCGAACCTGCCTCGCACACTGGAAAGCGTCCGCTGGGCGGACGAAATCGTGATCGTCGACTCCGGGTCGAAGGACCGCACCCTGGAAATTGCGCATTCTTTCGGCGCCAAGACCAAATTCAACGCGATCGTCGGCCACGGCGAACAGAAGAACGTCGCTCTCGACCTTTGCACATCAGACTGGATACTGCTGCTCGATGCCGATGAAGTGCTCACACTGGAGTTGCAAAACGAAATCCGTCAGCTGTTAGCATCCGAGCCCAAGTTTGGCGCTTATTGGATTCCCCGGCTCAATTTGATTTTTGGACGGTGGGTGCGGCACGGAGGGTTTTATCCGGACCATAAGCTTAGGCTGTTTCGGCGCGGGGCCGCGCGGCTCAGCGAAGGCGTGGGCCCACATAGCACGCCGCAATTTGCGGGTCCCAAGGGCAAACTCAAGCACGACATGCTTCACTTCGCCTACCCGAGCCTGACGATTTATCTGGAACACATGAATCGCTACAGCTCTGAAATAGCCAAGCTACTCCAGAAGAAAGGCCGCACAAGTAACTCCCTGGGGGCCTTTCTGTGGAACACGGTGGCGAATCCGGCGGCAACATTTATTTATAACTACTTTTTCCGGCTTGGATTCCTGGATGGGCGCGAAGGATTGCTGCTGCACTTGAATCATGCGGTGTACATCCACTGGAAATTCATCAAAGCGTGGAGGCTCGGGCAAGGCAAAGAGTAGAAATCCTGCCAAGCCGCGTTCTACGACAGTCCGCCAGGCGGGTACTTGGGATGCCGGTTGTACGGCCCGCCTTCGGTGCCAGGGCCCTCGTCGGGATCGATTGGCGGCTCGGCTTTCGCGGATTGCGATCCCTTCGGCGGCCCGGCGAGCACAGGTGCAGACACGAGCGCTGCATCAGGGGGAGGCGCCTGCCGTCCAAACAGCGTAGCAGCCCAGCCGAGCAGAAAGACCCAACATCCCACCGCCAGTACATAAGCCGCACCAAGCTTAAGCCAGACGTGCCAAAGCTGCGCGGAGACTGAGCCGTGCGGCAAGCCGGCAAACAGCTTGCTGGGCAGCCACACTGACAGAAGCGCAGCAATGATTGCAGCGACCCACCACTGCCAGTTCCAGAGAATGCGCAAAACGCGTCGCAATGGCAGCCGCCATCCCCAATGGGCCGAGGCGACGGCGTAGGGAATTATCTTGGCCGGGGCGATGATCCAGCGCATGATCCATTCAAGGAGCATGAGGTCGCGCGTGATGTGCTCGAACGACAGATATGTGACACGGGCGTGAGGCGAACCCTTGGAGTTGAGGTAGCCGGCCCAGAGCGGAAATTGATCGTCGCACCAATCCAGGATGGCCCAGGTCGCCCAGGCCATGGCGATCCAGATGAGCAGTGACATTGCACCCCAGACCAGCTTGACGCGCTTACCGTCGTCGTCGGCGAGTTTGCGCATCGTCCCAGCTTCGAGTTCGAGCGCTGAGATGATGAGCAGTACCGGGATGAGAAGCGAAAGCGCAACTTGCCAACCATGCTTATCGGGCAGGCGGGTCCACGCCAATCCCGCAACAATCAGGAGGAGCGTCCCGCCAAACTGACCCGCTACCCAGCCCCGAGCCACCCACAACCGGCTAAACAGGCCATCCAGAATCTTCACTGTTGCACCTCCAGAGTTGCAGGGTCGGTTGTGGTCTGCACACTTGTCTGATACATCGGTCCGGCCTGCGCCGGACTTATCGCGAACTTGCCGGGAGTTACCACCTTCAGCAGGTAGACATACTCGCGCCGCTGGCTGAATTCCGTGTTGAAGAACGCAGCCCGGTCGTCGTGGAACTCCTTGCGCGTAAACCAATCCGCCCACCAATCGGGCTTGTTATTGAGCGTGTAAAGACCGGTGTTCGGCATGAACTCGGTACCGGCTGGGATCGGGTCTTCGGCAAGCAGATACTTCCAACTGGTGCCGTTGACCGCGAGTTTGACGGCCACGATATCGCCCACATGCACCGGGCCGGTGAGCGGAACCAGATCGTATGTGATGGGATCAGTAGGTGATTTCTGCCGCTTCTGCAGCAGGAAGTAATCACGGGTGATATTCAGCGCCAGTTGCTCTTTCTGGAACTGCTTCCTGTCGGCCGAATACCACGCGTTTTCTGTCGACCAGTAAGTAATTCCATTGCCGCTCTTGCGAATTGTTATCTGGCCCCCTCCTGCTGCCTGCGCTGACGGAACTGAAATTTTCCACGGCATTGCGAACCCGTCACCGACGCCGAAGTGCCGCTTGCCAACGCTTGCTCCGTTTACCAGCACTTCTACATCCGACGTGTTGGATAGTTCGCCGCTGAGTGTCAGGTAATCGGTAAGGCCCTGGATCACCATTGCCGTTTCCTTTGTTGATTCCCAGTAGTCGCCGTCGCGGTTCTTGCCCAGCCATAATGCGGCCTTGGGCAAAAGACCGCTCGACCGGTCCTGACGCGCAATCAGCTTAAGTGCGAACGCGGTTGTCTCGGGCGAAGTGTCACCCCAGTAGTCGAGCAGCTCATCGTAGTTGCCTGACCAGTAGGCATCCGTATCGGTGATCTTTGCCTTCTTTTCAACGAGCGTCGCTGCTTCCTTTGCACGACCGTCGCTGCTGGCATCGAGTGCCAACCCGATCAGAGCAAGGCCTTCGTCGCTCACTTTGCTTCGACCGTCCCAGGCCTTGTCAAGAGCATCCTTCGGTGCGCCGCCCGTCGTAGCCAACGCATACACCGAGTACGCTCTCAGGTCGGCGAGCATGTCAGGGTGTGCGGTGAGTGCAGCCTGTAACCAGGTTCTTGCCTTGTCCAGGCGATCGCCTGAGATGGTGTAGCCGGCATCTTTAGCGTGGCCCAGCCCGCTGACAACGTACGCAGTCATGAAGACCCGGCTATCATCATCCGGCCACCAGCCCCAACCGCCATCGTCATGCTGATAGCTGTAGAGCCGCTCCACCCCAGCCTTCACTTCATCATTCAATGTTGCTCGGTCAATCGGCGATTTCAGATGAAGCTTGTCCACGGCCTGAGCCACGATGACGTCTGGCAGGAAGCTTGACATGGTTTGCTCCGTGCATCCCCACGGATAGCCCGTCAAGTAGTCCAACGCCTCAAATACCGTCCCCGCAACACTTGGCGCAACTGTAATTGTGAGACCGCGCGATCCCGCTTCAGAATTCGCTGGATAGTTATAACTCCAACTACCCTGACCGGCTCCGGAGAAGACAACCCCCGACCCAGTCGCTCGCTGCTTGACGCCATACGGCAGCACCGGCAGGGTCATCTCGAGCGCGTCTGACTCTTCATTGGTAAGTGCCTTTGCGGTGAGCACGGCATTGCCAGTGGTGTGTGCCTTCACACGCCAGTCCACATAACTTTCGCCCTTGGCTGGAATGTTGATCTTCTGCGTTTGTCCGCCAACAACCTCCAGCCCAGTCACATCCAGCGCGAAGGTCACGTCTTTGGCTGACTCAAGGTAGTTATGTGCAATCACGCGCAGAGTTGCCTCGTCGCCCTGACGAAAGAATCTCGGCGCGGCGAGGCGGACTATGAGGTTCTTGCGCACGAGCACACGCGTCACCACTCCACCGGCCTTGCCGTCATCCGTCATCGCGCGAATTGTGGTTCGCCATGTAGTGAGCGAATCGGGGAAATTGAACTCGACCCGCGCATGTCCGTCGGGACCCGTACGCACGTTGGGATTCCAATACGCTGTATCCGGAAACGCCTTCCGGACCTTGGGGACAACCAGATCCGACCCGGGCTTTACCTGCGCCATGCGGGGATGGTAAAGCCCCGCCGCCTGCGCCAGCAGCGGGCTTTTGAGTCCGGCTTCCCCTGAGAAGTAGAAGGTGAACGACGTCTGCGGATCGAGTTCGACATAGCGCTTCGGATAGAACTGCGCGACAATGTCCCCACTCTCATCCGGACGCACAGAGTAAAGCGCCTCATCAACCTCACCAAAACTCAGATCCGCTTCAACCGGCTTGCCCTTGTAATCTACCGCGAGAACATCGAAGTTGCCTTTCTCGCCGGGAAGATAGGTTGCTTTGCTCGCCTTGGCTGTAATCGTCAGGGTCCGCTCCAGCAGTGGAACTTTCAGGCTTTTCTCAGCCGTGATGAGCTGGTCATCGTGAACGATAATCGCGGTGATGACGAGATTGGGTTGTGCGAGCGCGGTGACGGGGATGTCGAACGCAAAGCTCTGACCTGTTGCGTGAATCAACTGCCGCGACTGTATCGAGTCACCTTCAGCTGTGATTACAGCCCATGAATCCGCGAGGGGAGTGACCAGGAGAAGATGCGCAACATCGCCCACCTGATAGGTCTTCTTGTCTGCGACAATCTGCGCCTGGGTGTTCTGGTTGTACCATTCGCCTGCACCAGTCCAGATCCAAACCCAGGTCTGGCCTTCCACTGTCCGACTCTCCGGAGTCTGGGCGCTTGCGGTCACGTTAAAGTCGCCGCTGCCGGTGATCGCCAAATCAACCAGCGCGGTTCCGTCCGCCCCCGTCGTAACCTCACGGCTGGACACTGGCGTATCGTTCCGCGCGTGGATTGTCGGGTCCCAATTCCATCTCGTGGTGGCGATATGAATCGCCGCATGCACGGGCTTTCCGTCGTAGTCCAGGGCTGTGACTTTCACCTTGGGGGTTTGGCCCGGCTCGAAGACATAGCTTGTGGGCTCCACGCTTACCCTGAACGATCCATACGTTGCCAGTACCGTTGAGTGCCCGCTGACCTCACGATTTGCCGCATCGGTGACCCTTGCTTCGATGCGGTAATCCTGGTCAGTATGCTTGCCATCAATCGCTGTCGGCACCGTAACCGTCAGGCGGCCGTTTGCGTCCAGAACGCCCTCGTGCTCCTGCTGCTCCGTCTCGTCGTAGCTGTAGTCCGACTCTCCTGAATCATCGGCGGCTCCTTCTTCGCCGCCAGCATCGCTGTCATCGGCCTGATCTTCATCCCACCACCAGTGCTGCGAGGTGTGCACGACATACTTGACCTTCACGCCGGCGACCGGCTCGCCAAAGAAGTATCGCGCCTCAATCACTGCTTGAATCGAGCCGCCCTGGAGCACGCGCTGGACTGAAGGCTTGACGGTGACCTGGTACTCGGGCTTCTTGTACTCCTCGACATAAAAGCTGCCGCCGCCGGCATTGTTCGCGTCGCCGCCCAATAAGACGCTGTAATAGCCAAGGCCGGCATCGTTTACGAGTGTGAGGTCAGCGGTGACAGTACCGTGTGCGGAAACAGGGAGGTCTTGCTTGAAGACCGTCTTGCCTTCCGCATCATTGACCGTCAGGGTCAGTGTCTTTTCCTCTGGCAAATCCAGAGTGTCGTTGATCTCCTTACGAACCACCGCCTTGATGTGGACCGTATGACCAGGCCGGTAGACAGGCCGATCGGTGTAAACATAGGCCTTCAGCGTGGTTCCTGTATTACTGCTGAATCCATAGCTCCATGGAGTTACCAATGCCGCGTCGTCCCCATGCCTGGCAAGAATCCAGACGTTCTCAGGTTCCGCTCCCTGAGCAGCTCCCCGGACCTTCATGGTGAGGGAAGCCAAGCCGTCTAAGCCGGTTTTGCCTGACGACTGCAGGGTCTGACCTGTCCACAACGCCACATCGGCACTGCCGATGGGCGCGCCCGTCTTTCGGTCTGCAACATACAAGCTTGTATTAGCGCCATTCGACCGCTCGACCATTGCAATGCTGGTCACAATGGCCACGGTGTACGCCTTGTAGGTGCCATCGGTGGCCTCAACGAGATAGACACCAGCGGCAAGGCCGTCAATAGGCAACTGCTGCGTCTCGCTAACGATGGCGGGGGGCGTCACGAGCTTCCAGCGCGCTACGAGTTGGCTCTCGTTGAGCAGGGGAATCTGCGCGAATTCAGTGGTTCCCACTACCTGACTGCGCTTGCCGAGCTTGCCCTGGTTTTCGCGGAAGCTGTCCCGAGCCTCGTCGGTGAATTGGCCGCGGAAGAAGTGGCGGACGCGCCACCACAAATCAGCCTTGAAGTCGTGCAGGCGCTCGATCCACGTCCTTTCGTCGATCTGCTCGCCGGGCGAATAACTCTTGACGCCATAGCTGTGCACGTCTTTGAGCCCCGCGAAAAACTTCTCCGCGTCGCGCACTTTGTACACCCGAAATTCCAATGCCGGCACGTTGCGCGCGAAGAGTTGGATCTTCACGCTCTCACCGGGCGCAAAGGTCCTGTTTGTCGACAGAGAAAACGATCGAGGCGCATCCTTGGTCGCCGCCAATCCGGAAGTACATGCAAGAAGAAGCAACGATAAAGCAACCAGCAGCGACTTACGCAGACTCATAAAGTCCCTCGCAGAATATTCCACCTGTAAACGCCGAGGAAGTTAGGGTTAGAGGCCACCGGCCTCCATTGTGGTTGGGGATGGTCAAGCAACTCTGCCAGGGCCACGCGCCGCAACTCGCCGGCGTTGCCGTGATCCGTTCCCGTGTCGTAAACCACCGCCGCCTGTCCGCCGATGCGGGTCACGATCATGGAGTGCCATGGAGAAGATTGTCCAAACTGGCGGTAGAACAGCAGGTCCCCAGGCTGAGCCTCGTGCACATCGCGGCCCACAAGATAGGCGTTGCGTTCGACGAGAGTCTTTGCATCCGCAAATTGAGCGAACGCGCCGTTGCTGGTGTCGCCTGACTCAAAGCTGCCAGGGTGCACACGAAAGAGGCTCGCGCCGAGCGGAGTATCCGGATAGCGCCACGCGTGAATCTCGCCGGGCAGGGCTGCAACCTCAATTCCCGTGGCTATGAACCAGGAGTCGTCATGGCGCTTCAAGGCTTCGCGATAAGAAAAGCGCAACAGGCTCGCGCAATCCGTGATATCCGGCGGAACTTCGGTCTTAGGCCGAATCGCCTGGTAGTCGGCGATCAGCGTGAACCACTGACGGAAGGCGGCCTGGTCTGCCGGATCGGTCAGGCGTAGGAAGTCGGGTGTGCCATCGCCAAATCGGTCCGTCCAGGCTCTGCGATTCCAATCTGCGGCTTTGCTGTATTCAGGTCCGTAAGTGCCGTTCGGCGAAGCTGGCACCGCTGTCGGCGCAAACTGCTTTGCACTTCCTACCCTGCGACCCCCGTGGCCGTGAGCAAAAACAAAGAGCCGCAGCAAGAGCAGCAATACGAAAAGCGCAACAATGCCAGCCAGAACCAGGCTCTGCAACCGCGACTTAGTTTGGGAGGTCATGCGAAGGGTCGATGCCAAGCGCACCCATCTTACCGCGAATCCGGCGGCATCTGCGCGGTTCCGAATGAAATGTTTTTGGTTGCACTGCGATCAAAGGAGAGTAACAGCCGGTTTGCCGGGGCGCCGAATGCGGAAAGGCCCTTCAGCTTGCGCCGAAGGGCCATCAAAAAGCATAAGACCGCGACTAGAGCCTGTTATTAACATTGCGTGAGTTGGCGAACGAGGTTTGCGAGCATGAGGATGGCGAACGCGAGGTAGTGTAGCCCCGCGAGGGTTTTTCCAAGCCGTTCATAGTCTCTGGCCAGTCGGCGGAAGCGGGCTGCCCAGGCAAAGCTTCTTTCCACCACCCAGCGGCGCGGCAACAGGACAAATCCTCGTTTCGCCTCGGTATGTTTGACCACCTCCAGCCGCACGCCGTGCTTCTCTGCCGCCTGGGCCGCGTTGTCGCCGGTATATCCCTGATCGACATATGCCAACTCGATGGTGTCACCGGTAATCTCCTGTACTGCTTCAGCCAGTCTCTCCACCTGCACTCGGTCCTGTTCATCGGTTGCCGTAACGTGCAAGGCCAGCAGATGTCCCAGCGTATCTACTGCCGCATGAACCTTCGATCCCTTGCGGCGCTTGGCCCCATCGTAGCCGCCGCGCGCACCCGACTCTGGCGTCGACTGCAACGTGCGGCTGTCGAGGATCATCGCCGTGGGCTGGCCTTTGCGCCCTGCAAACTCACGCAATAGAATGCGCGGATCCTCGACCGTGATTTCGAAACACCGCGCATCGATCCATCGCCGCATCTGCTGGTACACGACTGTCCATGGAGGAAGATCGTTGGGCATGAAGCGCCACTGATTGCCCGTCTTGGCGATGTAACGAAGACTATTGAATACGTCGCGCAAAGGATAATCTCGCTGCGCTGCATCCTCCCTGCACAGCGCCAAATAGGGAGCCACAAACGACCACTCCTCATCCGTCACATCACTCGCGTACCCCGACCGGACTCGTTCTCCCATGCCTCCATCGTCAGCCAGCCAACTCTTTACCCCTATTCAAAGGCAAACAAAGGGACAAAGTTAATAACAGGCTCTAGGCAGTAATTGTTCGCGTGGGCTTGGAACCGACAAACCCGTAATAGGCAATGTAGAGATAACACAGCACCGGCAGAATCAGCGCAATCTGGTAGCTGGTGTTGTCAACCAGGTAACCAATGACCACGGGTATCACTGCCCCGCCGAAAACAGCCGTCATGATTAGCCCCGAGCCTTTGCTCGTCATCGGCCCCAGGCCCACGATGCCCAGGGTGAAGATGTTTGGGAACATGACCGAGTTGAAGAAGCCCACAAGGACGAGGCATCCCACGGGAATGTAGCCGGCTGTGAAGATTGCAACCACAACCAGCGCCGCCGCAGCCGTTCCAAAGATCCCCAGCAGTTTGCCGGCCTTGATCTTGCTCAGCAGCCAGGATCCGAGCAAGCGGCCTATGAGAGCGCCAAACCAATAGAACACGACCAGCTTCTGCGCCTCCGGCTTGAGCAATACGTGGAGGCCCCCGTGCTTGAAATCGCTGAAGTAGAGCACCATGGTGGTGGCCAGGCCCACCTCAACCCCGACATAAGCAAAGATGCCCAAAGCACCGAGGACCGTGTGCTTGTAGCTCCAGATGCTGCGGCTCAACAGCGGATCGCCTTCCTTTGCGGGGCGGAAGGACTGCGTGGCCTCAATGTGCGGCAGGTGCAAGAAAGCGACGACGATTCCCAGGATGATCAGCCCAAATGCAATCACAATATAGGGAATGCGCACGGTGTCCGCGATGCCTACCTGGTAGGCATGTTGTTCCGCAAGGCCTTTGAGAGCAACCTGGTCCGGGTTGAGCACGGCGGCGGTCAGGAAGAACGTTCCCGCGACCCATGGGGCGATCGATCCGCCGATGGAATTGAAGGCTTGGGCCAGATTCAGTCGGACGGGAGCGCTGCTTTCCGGCCCGAGAATTGAAATATACGGATTGGCTGAAGTCTGCAGCGCTGCCACGCCCGCTCCCACGACAAAGATCGCCGCCAGAAAGAGGGGGAAGGAAACGAATCGGGCCGCTGGCACAAACATGAGTGCGCCGATGACCTGAATGAACAACGAAACGACGATGGTCCGCTTGTAGCCGATTGTCTCGATCAGCTTCGAGGTGGGTGCAGAGCAAACGAGGTATGCGGTAAAGAATGCCCCATTCGCGAGCATTGCCTCCCATACCTGGAGCCCCTGAACCTCGAAGATGTTTCGCAGGTAAGGCACCAGCCCCATGTTCAGGTTGGTGATGAACCCGAAGATGAAAAACAGGGCGGTGACGATGATGAACGGGACGAAGTATCCAGGTGAGGTGAGAGCAGCCGGCTTTGTCGAACTCGTTGCCATAAGATTTATTTCCCGCTTCCTTGAAGAATTCGCCCAGTTTGGGCTTTTGATGCGTACTGGCCAAGGGACATATCCGGGACAGAGACGGTGGTTGCCGCCGCTCGGGCTAAACCCCAATTTGTTTACCGTTGCCCCGGAATCTCGGCATTTTGCTGGACACAACACTATACGGAAAGCCCCTCGCTGGGGAAGGGTCGAAAGAAAACGATTGAGCATCAGGCGCCTGTCGCTTTCCATGCGCACAATCTTCTTCAGCCGAATCTGCGCTGGCAGGTTGGCAGCCGAATCAGCCCGAAATACCGTATTCTCATATCAACGCGAGGAGACATAGTGGCAACTGCAACCATGACCGGCCCCAAGTTGAAGAAGGTGCTGGCTGCCCTGGAAGAAAACTGGCAGGCCGAAGTGGAGGCTTATCACACCTACCTGGCGTTGGCTGAGCGTGACACCGACCCTGTCCGGGCCCAGATTCTTCGCCACCTGGCCGGCGCGGAGTGGGAGCACGCGGCCCTGTGGCACGGCCGGATCACCGAGCTTGGCGGCCCGGAGCCCGTCTATCGCGGCAAGCCAGGGGGCGAGGCCGATTCTCTTGCCAACCGTGCGGGCGGCGTACGCATGGCGCTGCGCCGACTGGAAATCGAGGAGAGCCGGCACGTCGCAAACTATGGCGAGCAGCTGAAGGCCCTGGGCGACGAGGGCTCAATTGCCATCCTCGATCACGTTATCGAGGACGAAAAGGATCACTACCGCGAGCTGGGTTCGCTGATCCGCGGCCACTACACCGCCTCGGCCAGCGGCCCGAAAATCGATGCACAAGCGGTTCTCAATGAACTCCTCGCCAAGCGCAACCAGGGCCGCAAGCAGCCCGGAAGCTGGATCGGCGACGCGATTTACGGAGTGAACGACGGCCTTGGCGCTATCTTTGGCATCGTGTCAGGCGTCTCCGGGGCAACGGCCGGAGACAGCAAATACGTGCTGCTTGCCGGTCTTTCAGGCATGATCGCCTCTGCGCTTTCCATGGGCTCCGGCGCTTATCTGGCAGCCAAGAGCGAGCGCGAGATTTACCAGGCCGAGGTGGCCCGTGAGCGCGAGGCCATCCAGATGAACGGGCCCGAAGCGCGCGAACTGCTCTCGCTCTACTACCAGGTCAAGGGCCTGCCCGAGGAAGACGCGCACCACATGGTCAACCACATCGCCAGCGATCCCGAGCAGTTGCTGCGCGCGCTCTCCAGCGAACGGCTCGGCTCGTCTGAAGAGGCACTTTCCAACCCCCTAGTCTCGGCCAGCTCTGGCGCGCTTTCAACGGCGGTTGGCGCAACCATCCCGATTATCCCGTTCTTCTTCATGACCGGGATTGAGGCCGTCATCGCCGCCGCAGTCATCTCACTGGCCGCGCACTTCGCAGTTGGTGCAGCCAAGAGCCTGATTACTGTTCGCTCCTGGTGGTCGTCTGGATTTGAAATGACAGTGGTTGGCGCAGTGGAGGGCGCGGTCACTTACGGGATTGGAGTTCTGCTGGGTAAGGGCGGGGTGTAGCCAATCAGCCCTGAGATCACAATCTGACTTAACCCATCCCAACTCCAAACCGCTCGATTCGGTCGGCAGCCTGTTGCGCTCCGCCAAATCGCTTCATAGACTCGGCAACCCGTTGTGCCTTGGCACGATAGCCGGGCTCGTTCAACACGCGGTGTACCTTGGCCCTGAAATCGGCTACATCAATCTGCTTTTCGCCGTCCGGGCCTTCAAGGGGCATCGCGATCTCTCCGGCGCCCAAGGCTGTCAGACGGCGCGCGTTGCTCTCCCGCTCGGTGCTGGTGGGGATCACTACGGCTGGAGTTCCAACCGACAAACCTGTCATCACAGAGCTGTGACCGCCATGATGCACCATCAGATCGCAGCGCTCAGCCATGGCCAGGCCCGGCACATAGGCGGCGTGACGGAAGTTTGGTGGCAGGGCGCCAACTTCCTCGGGTACTTCTTGATAGCCGGTTGTGAGGACGACTTGAACGGGCGCATTCCCCAGGGCGGCGATCGCCGCGCGAATAACCACGATCGAGTCAAAAGGATTCGATGCCGCAGCGCCGGCATAACGAGGATTGCCGGAATAGACCCAGATGACAGATCGATCGTGGTTCAATTCAGCAACCCAGTCGGGCAAAGCGGCATTGCCTTTTTGCCAGATGATCTGACCGACGTGTGTGACGTTTGACGAGCCGGATACCGGGTCGGTTTCCGGCGTCCCCACGATCAACGAGAGATCGCCCGCCAGCAGATCGACTGAGCGGGCTACCGGAGGCAGACCATATTCAGCAAGAACCGTGTTGACGGCAGGCGCGGGGCTGGGCAATCCTGCTGGACGCTCGCCCTTCCACCATAGAAACCCGTCACTTCCCGGATGGAAATTGGCTTGAAGAACAGTTGCGAGTGGTACTCCGACAATGCGAGCGGCCATGCAGGTAAACAGCCCAAAGGAATCGACGACAACATCGGGTGCGTAGTCGCGCACCAGGTCGACATGGGCGGCCGTGACTGCGCGCACGGTGTCCACGTCTGAAAATAAGGCTGCAAACATCTCTTCGACATCCCATGCTGCGCTTGCCTGTGCCATGTCGCCTCCGATTGCCGGCATCGGGCGGGAAGGCATGGGCAGGTTGATCAGCCCCGCATCTTCGATCAATTTTGCGGGTGCAGGTGCGGGGTTGAACATCGCCACTTCGTGGCCACGATCCGCGAGTACCCGCGCAATTGGCACAAGTCGAGTGGGCAAGCCCAGGTCGTTCGCGGGCAGCATGGTAAACAGGAATTTGGCCATCGGACCTCTCCGTGATCTTAAACGAGCTTCATCGCCTCCGGGTCCCACTTCACAATTGTCCCGCGGTCGATGCTGAGGTTACTCAGCAAGGCGGCCCCGGCGGCGCGGAAGCCGAAGACCGCATCTTCCACCACAGGCTGGCGCGACCGCACCGCCGCAAAGAAGTTCTTGAAGTGGTCATAGCTGTCACTGTATCCAGGCGGCGCTACATATTTCTCGTAGCCTACGGGCGGCGCACCTTCAGGGGGCAGCATCGGGTACTTCTTTTTGTATTCCGCCACGATCTGCTTCTGCGTGGCTTCAGCGAAGCTTTCGATGGTGTAGCCTGGCGCTTTTTCGCGGGGCACCCGGTTGACGCTTACGGAGTTGCCGGCAATCTCCATGGTGCCTTCGGAACCAGTGAAGATGAGGCCTTCGCTCTCTTCGCCGCCGTCGACAAAGTCTACATGCAGGCTCAGGTTGAAACCCTCTGGATAGTCGAACAGCCCCAGCATCACATCCGGCACATCGCGGCCATCCTTCCAAAAGCGCAGTCCACCGGTTGCCATGCCACGCGTGGGTCCGTGCGATCCGGTAATGAAGTGCGTTCCACTGAAAAGATGCACAAACAGGTCGCCGGCCACACCACTGCCATAGGCCTTCCACTTGCGCCACTGGAAGAACTGTTCCGCGCTGAAGGGAATCTTGGGCGCAGTGCCAAGAAACCGTGGCCAGTCGCACGTTTCCGGCGATGCATCGGGAGGAACCGTATAACTCCACGCGCCCATGGTCGAATTGCGATCCCAGCGCGCGGTCACCATGTTCAGTTGACCGATGGCGCCCGCGGCTAGCAATTCCTTGGCCTTGGCATAGATCACTGAACTCACGCGCTGGCTTCCCACTTGCAGAATTCGATTTGTTGCACGCGCCGTCTCAATCATCTCCGGACCGTCGGCATAGAGGTGGATCATCGGCTTCTCGCAATACACATCCTTGCCCGCCCTCATTGCATCCACGCTGGCTTGTTTGTGCCAGTGGTCGGGCGTCCCAATGATCACTGCGTCAATGTCCTTGCGCGCAAGAATCTCGGTGTAATCGCGGGTGGTAAAAATGTCGTCGCCCCACAATTCCTTGCTGTGTTCAAGGCGGCCGTTGTAGCAATCGGCTACCGCGACAAGCTTTACCCCGGGAACTCGGATAGCGGTCTTTGTATCTCCCTGGCCCTGACCGCCCGCGCCGATCAAGGCAATCTGGATGTGGTCGTTGGCCGCAACCTGTGCAGCCGATCCTTTACCAAATCCTGCGAGCGCATGAAGCCTTGCCCCCAGCAGTGTTCCCGTTGTTGCCGCACTGGCCGTCTTGAGAAAACCCCTTCGATTCAAACCCTGCACTCCAGCACCTCACCGGTTGAATTTTCCCCCGTCAGCAACAATACACTGCGCAGGGAACTACCCTCACCTGTCATAGAAGCCACTAGAATGGTCTCGACCATCGCCGCTGAGGAATCGAGTGTCCATGTTGAAAAGAGCTTTTTGGCTTCTTGCCTTCACCGCTACCTTGTTGACCTCCAGTCTGGTAATGAGCCAAACTGCGCCGCAGATCGTCGTCGAGAAAAACATAGCGATGAAGACCCGCGACGGGGTAACCCTTCGAGCGGACATCTACCGTCCTGCTGCTGACGGCAGCTATCCGGTTCTGCTCACGCGCACCCCATACAACAAGGACAACACCGCCTCATTTGGTCAGGAGGGCGCCGCGCGCGGCTTTATGGTCGTGGTGCAGGATGTGCGGGGACGTTTTGCTTCTGAGGGTGAGTGGTATCCCTTCAAGCACGAAACGGACGACGGCTATGACACCGTCGAGTGGGTTGCGGCGCTGCCCCACTCCAACGGAAAAGTCGGCATGTTCAGCGGTTCCTATGTAGGCGCAACGCAAATGCTCGCCGCCATCGGGCATCCACCGCACCTTGCGGGAATCTGCCCTGTGGTCACCGCGAGCAACTACCACGAAAACTGGGCCTACCAGGGTGGTGCTTTCGAGCAGTGGTTCAACGAGTCATGGACCTCGTCGCTTGCCCAGGACACCCTCGACCGGCGGGTAGCGGAAGCAAAGAATGCACTCGTCGGAAGCGCCGTTCTGCCGCTCAGTCAGTACCCTCTCTTCAACGTGACCAAGGCAATGGATGGGGCCGGGCTCACCCGCTCGCTCGCACCCTACTTTCAGGATTGGCTTGACCATCCCACGTATGACAGCTACTGGAAACAGTGGTCAATTGAGGAGAATTACGAAAAGATTCAGGTTCCCTCGCTGACCATAGCCGCCTGGTACGACATTTTTCAGGGAGGATCGATCCGCAATTATCTTGGTCTGAAGGCGCACGCGGCCAACGAGACTGCGCGCAAGGAGCAACGACTGCTCGTCGCCATTGGTGGGCACTCCGGCTGGGGACGAACGATTGGCCAGGTCGATTTTGGCCCAAGCGCTCCGTTTGACGAGAACGAAATCACCCTCGAGTGGTATGAATATCTTTTCCTTGGCAAGCAGAATCGCTTTGCCACCGATAAGCCGGTCACGATCTTTGTGATGGGCAAGAACGAGTGGCGCAATGAGGCCGCCTGGCCGCTGGAGCGCGCGAAGGAGTCGCGCTTCTACCTCCGCTCTGACGGCAATGCAAACTCCATTTCGGGTGACGGCAAGCTCATTCCGGCGGTCGCGCTCCCGCACGCCGAGCCACCAGACAGCTTTGTTTACGATCCTGCCAATCCAGTACCAACCGTGGGCGGTCCCCTGTGCTGCGACGTGGTTCACCTTGCCCCCGGCCCGAGAGACCAGCGGCAGGTGGAGGCTCGTCCGGATGTGCTGGTGTATTCGACGCCACCCCTAAAAGAAGACCGTGAAGTGACCGGGCCTGTAACTCTGGACTTGTTTGCCAAGTCGTCGGGCATCGATACCGATTTCACCGGCAAGCTAGTCGACGTAGCTCCGGATGGCACTGCGATCAACCTTACGGAGGGAATACTGCGCGCCCGCTATCGCGAATCTACAACCGTTGCCAGTCCCATCGTTCCCGGCCAGGTCTACGAGTACAAGATCGATCTTTGGTCCACGAGCAACGTGTTTCTGAAGGGACATAGAATCCGGCTTGAGGTGAGCAGCAGCAACTTTCCCCGCTTTGACCGCAACCTGAATACAGGCAAGGACGCGAGCACGAGCTCGACGATGGTCAAAGCCACCAACACCATCCTTCACGACGGGACGCATCCCAGCGCACTAATTCTGCCTGTGGTGTCGAAATAAGGTGATTCGATCGAACCGTGATCTGTGATCTGAATGGGAGGCCGTGACGACCCGCTGACTAGTTGACTTGCTGAATACCCGACTTGGTGTGCGCAAGCATTTCCTTCGCAGCATTCCGTCCGAGTCGGATGCAATCCGGAATTCCGATCCCGTCATATGCATTTCCCACCAACCGCAACCCAGGCAAGGCTGCGACTTGCGCTTGAATCTGGTCAATCCGTGCCTGGTGGCCCACTGCGTACTGCGCCATCGCCCGTCGCCACCGGGACACCTGGGCGTATTCTGGCTCAACAAGCGGCCCGATCACAGCGTCGCCCAGAATCTCCGCAAGTTCTTTTCGCACCGTCGCCACGAGCGCCTCGTCTGAATCCGCCAGCAGCGCCTCGTTCTTCATCCCGCCCAGGAACGCTCGCAGCACTACTTTGCCGGGCGGCGTCCGGCCCAAAAACTTGCGATGCACAAACGTGCAGGCCAGCATCGCCCGGCCCTCGCTAGCTGGGACGAGAAAACCAAATCCATCCGGCAGCTGGCCCAGCTTTGCCATGTCGTAGACCAGATTCACGGTAATTGATGACGAGTAGGGGATCGCGCTGAGTTCTTTACCCAGTAATGCGTCCACCTTCCCGAGCAAGACTCCCGCCGCCCATGCGGGCGACGCAACAATCACAGCATCATAAAACTCAGTATTCCGTCCGGCCGTGACCATCCAGCCGGCTGCAACCTTTTCAATCCCGTTCACTGGCGAACCCAAACGCACCCACGCCGGATTCAGCCGAGCGGCAAGAGCGTCAATCAGCTGCTGCAACCCGCCCCGCAGCGTCGTAAAGATTCCCCTGGGTGCGGCAGGCTGGGCACCACTTGCAGCGTTAATTGGGCGAGGATTTCCGTTCTTCTTGGGAGCTGATCTCGCGCGCATCTTGCGGTGTGCTGCCAGCATCCCTCGCGTCAGGGAACCGTATTCGCTCTCCATCTCTACGAGCCGAGGCAGCACAGTCCGTGCGCTCAATTGCGCCGCGTCACCGCCGTAGATCCCGCTGAGCAGCGGGTCGGCAAGTCTGTCGACAGCCTCCGAGCCAAAGTGTCGCTCGACGAGCGTCGCCACTGCTTCGTCCGCTTGGCCAGTCGGCCGCGGCGGGTGCAGCAACTCCATCGCCATCCGGATTTTCGTCTTCAGGCTGAACAGCCGCGTGGTCGCCGTGGGAATCAGCTTGGTTGGCACCAGAAACATCAGGCCATCCGGGAGAGCGACCAGCCTGTTTTTCACGACAATATAGGTCTTGCGCGCCGCATCGTTTGACGGAATTAGATCGGCTCCTAGTCCCAGTTCCTTGCAGAGCTCAGTCGCCGCTGGTTTTTCCGTCAAGAAGGAATCCGGCCCACGCTCCAGCACCGCACCGTTCACAATTTCTGAATTCAAGACGCCGCCAAGGCGCTCCCCACCCTCATAGAGGGTGTACTCCACGTCCGCGCCGGCCGCGCGCGCTTTCTCCAGGTCAAAGGCAGCCGCAAGCCCCGCAATGCCCCCTCCAATGATTGCTGTCCGCATTCCCTGTGTCCGTCTCCCTGACCTGATGCCCTCATTACACCAGTTCTTGCGCCCCACGGGCGAGCCCGGCTTGTCAAACTTCCAAATTTCCCAAAATTGAGTGGCCATGGATTGAGGATGAGGGAGTTAAGCCTAGATGCAAGTGATTTAAATCACACCAAGACAACTGTCCCTGCCTTGATTCCGGCGGGGCGACTACTCTCCCGCTGCCGTCGCTCCGGCCAGGATGATGGGCGCAGTCGGGGTGCTTGCTCCCTCAGCCTTCTCAATGGTCACGCCAAATGCTTTGGCTGGGACGCCTTTAGGAAGTGGCGGCATGATGACATTGGCGTCGCCCGCTGCGTCAGGACGGAATAGCCCAGCCGGGATTGGGTTTCCGCTGACGGGAATGACCCAGAGCTCGTAAGTCCTGTCGGAAGCGAGCATCTTGAGATGATTTGCCTGGAAGATCAGGCTGCCTGATTCTGCCAGATAGACGGCGCGGCCAGTTGGTTCGACCGATGCATTATTGGTTGTAAGGAGCACGCGCTGGGCGGAATGAGAAGTAAGAACATCGAGCACCTGCCGGGCCTGGGCAGATTGAACAGAAAGACTTGAGATCTGGCTGGATGCATCTCGCAATTCCTGATTGAGCGTGTTGTTCTTCACGCCAAGGAAAACGGCCACAGACGCGAGTGCTGCGGCGATTGCCCATGGAATCCAGGCCCGCGTGGGGAACGCCACGACTTTTCCGCCCGATTCATGCATCACAGGTCGCTGTGCCGAAGCGGCTTCCGCGGCTACTCGCTCGAGGAACCGGTCGCGAGCGCCGGCAGGCAAAGGCTGCTGCGGGACACTCAGCCCTACGAGCGCAGTGTCCCCGGCAAGCCCCGCGAACTCATCGCGGCACAAGGCGCACTGGGCCAGATGCGCGCGAACCGCCGTGGCCTCTCCTTCAGAGAGAGTCTGCATGGCATGCAGCGCCAGCTCTTCCTGCGAGATGTGTTCGTTGCCTGTCATGTTGCAAGTGCCTTTCGCAATCCAATTAATGCGAGTCTGATTCTTGTTTTCACTGTACCCAACGCGTCGCCGGTCTTCTCCGCAATTTCCGAGTGGCTCAACCCTTCAAAGTAGGCCAACTCGAGTGATGTTTGCTGCTCCAAAGGCAAATTCTTCAGTACACCGCGTACCTTCTCCATGAGCAGGTTGCGCTCGGTCTCCGATGCCAGATTTGTCTTCGATTCGAGCACTACATCGTCGGGTGAGTCGGTGGGCTTTCTACGGCGGATCTTGTCAATCGCGCGGTTCCGCGCCATCACCAAGAGCCATCCGCCCAGCGAACCGCGACCCTGAACGAAGGCATCCGGCTTTCTCCAGAGCTGAAAGAGTATCTCTTGCATCACATCTTCTGCCTGCCCCGGATCATTCAGCACGCGCAGTGCTACGGAGTACACCATGCCGCCATAACGATCGAAGACTTCAGCCATGGCCTGCTCATCGCCTCCGCCTAGACGCTCAAGCAACAGGTCATCAGTTGGATCGTGATCGTTAGTAGGAGTACGCTCGAGGGCCATGTTTGGATTGAGGGAAGTGCCGCTGATGAATGAAACAGCTCTCTTTATACTATTCGCGGTTTGACCCGTCCACCGTGAAGTAGGTGGTCTGCCGTGGCCATCGAACCACTCACCCAGGTACATTCCTGAGTTATCCACGCCGTGTAAATACGCATCCATTGCGTTCCATATCTGTGCTTCGCTCGCAGCTTGTGTACGAAGCTAGTGGCGATGTTGGATTTGCTCCCACCCGGAATATTTCCTTGTTGTGCATGAAACCGTTCTGCGTCGCCTGGCGTTCAGGGAGTGCAGTAAGTAAATCCAAAGGGAGCGAGAGGAAATCATGATGAAGAAGCTTTATGGAATCAGCCTGGCGGTTGCGATTGTGTTTTCATGCGTTGCAGTTCAGGCACAGAGGGACCCTGATGTGGGCGGCGCGTCGATGTACCCAACCAAAAACATCGTCCAGAATGCAGTCAACTCAAATGACCACACCATACTGGTTGCAGCAGTGAAGGCAGCCGGACTGGTCGACACACTGCAGGGCGTGGGGCCTTCCACAGTATTTGCGCCAACCAACGAGGCCTTCGACAAGCTGTCGGCGGGCGCGGTGGACGCGCTGCTGAAGCCGGAGAACAAGGATCAACTTACCAAGATTCTTACTTACCATCTGGTGGCAGGCAGATTAACCGAA
>Ga0182018_10000690_pt1 | contig 42250 bp, 43 predicted proteins | sample 812P2MmetaG_FD_120490 | JGI IMG/M metagenome (GOLD analysis project Ga0182018, IMG submission 120490) | Permafrost microbial communities from Stordalen Mire, Sweden - 812P2M metaG | ecosystem: Environmental > Terrestrial > Soil > Wetlands > Permafrost | place: Sweden: Stordalen | collected... | reverse complement strand
CCGGTCTTGCCCATCGCCAGCCACTTGCCGATGTCGAGCACGCGCCGGACCAGATGCGCGTGCTGCATGAACGCGACCATGTCTCCGTTGATCGCGAACTCCGGTATCCGGTACATCATCGCGAAGATTCCGTGATGGTGGCGCGGTGGAACCGGTCGCAGAAACTTCGCCCAAACTTCGGCGGGTGCGGCGAGAGCGAATAATTTCGTGCCATCGCCCAGTTGCACATGGCCATCGACGAAGTCGAACGACATGGCGAAATCTTCGCTTTCGATCGCGAAACAGATCGACCAGGCGCCAGCCCAGACGTCCAGCACCGGATCGTTCGCACAGGCGGCACGCCACACGGCGGCGGAGGGGAACTGGTTCATAACGGGTCGATCACATTCAACACCACCGGATGATATTCATCGCCGAACCCCGCCGCCTCGGTCTGACGCAGCCGTTCCATCGTCAGCTTCGCCGCCTTCATGTCGAGGCCCGCCGCCTCGGCCATTTCCAGCGCGTACGACAGATCCTTGATCGCGTAACGGGTGGAGAACGCGCGCAACGGAAAATCCCGTTTCAGCATCGATTTCATCCCGTGATTGCGGAGAACAAAACTGTCGCCGGAACCCATGGCCATGGTCGGCAGCAACACCTCGGGCGGGACGCCCTCGCGACGGCCGATCGCGATCGCTTCCGCCAGCGCGGCGCAGTGTTGAAACACCAGCATGTTGTTGAGAATCTTCACCACCTGGCCGCAGCCGACCGGGCCGCAATGGGTGACGTCGGTGCCCATCGTCTCCAGGATCGGGCGGACATGAGCGAAGGTAGCGTCCGTCCCGCCGACCATGATGGACAACTCACCTTTCGACGCCGCCTCCCGCGTGCGGGCGACCGGGGCGTCGGCGAACAGGATGCCGCGGGCGGTCAGCCGCGCGCCGATCTCCCGCGTCAGCGCGACCGAGGACGTGCTGGTGTCGACCACGCACTGGCCGGGTTTCAGATGCGGCTCCAGCGCCGCGACCACGCTTTCCATGGCTTTGCCGTCCGGTAGCGACATCAGGATCAGGTCGGCCTCGGCCGCGATCCGCGCCACCGAGGCGGCGGTCACCGCGTTGGACGCCAGGCGTTCCAGCGGTTCGGGACGAAGATCATGAGCCAGGATCGGCTTGCGGGAGCGGCGGGCGAGGTGGCCGCACATCGGCTCCCCCATCACACCAAGGCCGATAAAGCCCAGAACGGAGATTGGATCAGGGGTCCGCGGCATTGGGAATTTCCTCGGCGAATGGCCTCGCGCCGTGGTAAGCGGCGGTCAGGATGCTGGAAGTGATCGCGCCTTTGGGCAATACTGTCATGGACAAATTGTCCGCCGCGACATCCCGATCCTCCGTCCGCCGGTGGCGGGCTGACACGGTGGGATCGGGAAAAGGATTGACTTGCAATGGAAGACGGCACGGCCCGTCCGCGAGCCGGAGATGTGTTGGAGGAAATAATCTCTAACGAGAATTGCGTTCATGTGCTGCGTGCCGACAGTGGTCCCAGGGAATTCGCGCTCAATAATGTGCCTTCCGAAGAATGGGGCTTCTCATTAATCGACGGCGTTTCCTGCCAGCTCAATGCCACCAACTACCCTGGCCCTCCGGCTGAACTCGTGGCCGAGATCGATCTCTCCGGACAGAATGTATTCGATTCTGATGTCATGGTCGACAGCCCACTGGGTTATGGTGTAACCTTCGGGGTCTCGCTTTACGACCTGGCGGGTGGCCGTCTCATCACCGACGCGAGTGTCGACGTCGCGGCGGGCAAACGGCAACGGTTGGCGTTTCCGACGGAGACGCTTCATACCCCATGCAGGGTGACTTTATGGACGCGCATGGCCCCGGGCTCGCTGACACATCATCAGGTTCGGTCGTACTGGATAGACCCAAGGTTCCATGGCGAACTGACCGAAGAGGTCGTCACCGGGGTCGCGGACGTCGTTGTTGGGACGCGGCCAGGCTCTTCGCCGGCTGAAACGGTGGATCCCTGGGCAGACCATGTGTCGCCAGCACTGGAACGTGGCGCCGGGGCGGAAGCTCGAACCTATGTTCCAGTTCTTTGGTCGGCGGCGCACCGGGACAACCTGGGTCGTATTTCACGCAATGAAATCGCGTCGCGTACCCCCGTCGATCCGCCCCTCGCCGATGCGCTGATGCTATGTGCGGAAGGAAATTTCGCGGAGGGGGAGTGGAAGATCCGCGATCTGCTCAAGCGAAATATCGATATTTGCCGCGAGGGTGGTGAGACCTTCATCAGCTTCCTGGGGGCCCTGTTCACTGTCCAGAGCTTCGATCTCGTGGCGGCGTTGCTGCGCGCCCGTTATGGTTATGGGCGCGAGCTGGAAATCGACGTCCAGCCGGGAGGACCGGGACGCGCACGGGTACGATGGGACATTTTACCGTCAGGCAACCATCGCTTTGTTTTTGACGCGAAAGCGTTCGAAGCCGATCAAACTCACAATGAAATCCTGCTGTTCCAATGGGAGTTTCCGCTCTTCGCGGCCTACTCCCGGCTCCAGGAGCAGGAGATCGGTTCGGTTTTCATCAATCAGGGCGACGTCGGCCAAACTCCGGGGCTGGCGTATTGCGATAGCCGGCCGGACTACTTTCTGATTCCAGATTACATTTTCATGCCGTCAAAAGGGTATCGTTACGCTCGTAAGATCCTTCGCGACAATCGTATCGCCTGGCAAGATCGAATGCCGGTGGCGTTCTGGCGCGGCGCGACGACCGGTGTCCCGGCATCGCCCAACGATTGGCGATCGCTCGAGCGGATTAAATTGTGTGAGTTGGCCCAGAGGCACGCCGATACGGGGCTGATCGATGCCGGCATCAGTTCGATCGCGCAATTCAAGGATCCTGGGATTGTGGGGGAGATTCAGGACTCCGGCCTGTTGCGTGACCCAGTACCCTGGCAGGACTGGGGCCGCTTCAAGTATCAGATCGACATCGACGGTAACTCCAGTCCCTGGTCGAACTTGTTTCAAAAGCTGTTGACCGGCAATCCGGTGCTGAAGGTGGAATCGTCGCGCGGAATGCGGCAGTGGTTCTATGACGAGTTGGTGCCTTGGCGGAACTACGTCCCGGTCGCCCCGGATATGTCGGACCTTATGAGCAAGATCTCCTGGCTGGCACGCAACGACACCGCGGCGCGCCGGATCGGCGAGGCGGGTCTGGCACTGGCCGAGACCCTGACGTATGAGCGGGAAGTCGAACGGAGTGCGGCGGTGATTTCCGCCGCGTTCCGGTATTTCGGTGGACAGTCAGAAGGCTCGGCGCCATACGGACGTCCGCCAGCGGAACCGGTGAATCCATTGGCGGCACCGGCATTGTCACGTGCCCAGGACCGGGAAATTTCCCCGTCGAAGAATTTAGCAAATGGGAGTACTGGTATGGTCGGCGTCGGAGATAATGTTCGCCCGGACCTCGGCGGAAATTTGCATTATGGCGACACACACACAACCAATCCGGTGCTCTGGCGCTACCTGGTGGACAGGTACGCCCTCAGATCGGTACTCGACGTCGGCTGCGGTGAGGGGCACGCCGTCTCATTCTTTCATCGGCTGGGCGTGTTCGCGCACGGCATTGAGGGTCTGAAGAGAAACGTCGATCGCGCCGTCGTTCCCGTCGCGTTGCACGACATCCTCTCGGGACCATACTATATGCCGGTCGACCTGGTTTGGTCATGTGAAGTCGCCGAACATATCCTTCCCGAGAAAGTCGACCATTATCTGGATACGCTGGCCAATGGAAACATTGTCGCCATGACCCACGCTCTCCCGGGTCAGGACGGCCATCATCATGTGAATTGCCAGCCGCCGGAATACTGGATCGAACGGATGAACACCCGCCGCTACCAATTGGCGACGGATTATATGCACTTCCGCGAGGTTGCGAAACGCGAGTACTCCGGAAACTATTTCGCCGCTTCGGGGTTGGTGTTCGTCCGGTTATGATTCTACTCCGAACACACCGCACGGAACTGGCGTAGCATGAGTGTGCCGCAACGTTATTCGGTCAACGCGAAGCGCTACGCGGAGCGCGGCGGACTGATCCGGCCGGCTGAGGATGCGCGTGGCTTTCTCACCGGGAAAGATAACGCGGCTGACATGGCCCGGTTCTGGTTCTTTTGTTTGGCTTTCGATCAGATCATCAAAGAAAGACTGACTGGCGACCTGGCGGAACTTGGCGTCTATCGGGGCCACACCGCCAGCCTCCTCGCGATCATGGCGCGTAGACTGGGCTCGACCGCCTGGCTCCTGGATACCTTCGAGGGCTTCAGCAAGTCCGACCTGAAGGGTGTTGACGCGGGTATTGAAATGGGTTTCGCGGACACCTCGATGGAGGCTGTGCGCGCACTCGTTGGCGACCAAAATGTCCGGTTCATCCCAGGTCATTTCCCGTCATCGGCGGAACAACTTCCCCCGGATGCGTCGTACTGCCTCGTACATTTGGATTGTGACCTCTACGCTCCAATGGCCAGCGCGTTGGCGTATTTTTACCCCCGCCTTGTGCCGGGTGGCTTTCTTATCGTGCATGATTACTCCAGCCTCCATTGGGACGGCGCCGAGCGAGCGGTGCACGAGTTCTTCGCCAATAAAGCGGAATCAGTCGTGCCGATGCCGGACAGCGCGGGTTCGGCCATCATCCGAAAAGTGCGGACCCCAAATCGATTTGACAATTGGTACGTGCGGCGCAACGCGGGCTTGTTCGGACCCGATTGGGTGAGCGCGGCGAACGGCAGTCTCGCAACGGTTCTCGGTGAGGGATGGAGCGCACCGGAAGGCTTTGGGGTGTGGGGTATCGATGAGGTGCATCAACTTTTCGTATTCCTGGATAAGCCGCCGGCCGGCGATATCGAATTAGAACTCGACGTGACCGCCATGTTGCTTGAGCAACGCACGCGGCGAGAAATCGAGGTATTCGTGGATGGCCGGCAAATCGCGAACTGGATTTTCGTGGCCAAGGACAACAGGTCAGTCAGGTCACTGCGCATACCGGTGGCCGATCTTCCCGGCGGAGACGATAGCCTGCCGGCGATTTTGGTTGAATTCCGTCCCAAGCTGATTGCCTCCGCGATGGAGTCCTTTCCTGAAACTGGCGACCAGCGGCGGTTGGGCCTCGCGCTTCATCGCGTCAGACGAATCGCGTGACGTTATGACGGTATGTCTTCTCATTCCCCGTCACTGGGCTCGTAATACCGGCGCGCTTAACCATCGACCCATGCCCCTCGTTCCCCGTCATGGTCCTCCCCCGACTCGTATGGGGGATCACCGGAGCATCACTCTCGCCATCGCGTTGATGCAGATGGTCCGGCCAGGCCGGATCATGACGAGGATAGTACGGAGAGTCGGATGTTAGGCAGGCTGGTATAACGTCCTCCGCAACAGCGGCAGCATCGTGGCGACCGGGTCTTCGAAATCGGCTTGCACAACGGTCGCGTTCTGATCAGTCGGCAAACGCCCCAAACGATCGATCACCATATGCAGGCGTGGATCGGCCGCCGCCAGATCGGCGGCGAGCACCTCTCCGGCGGCCTTCGCCATCGCGTACTCCGTCATGTCCTCGGGCCGCTCCACCACGGCCACCGACGACGGCCAGAAAACATCGAGCTTCGCCTCCGCGGCGGAGCCGAGCAGCAGTGCTGTCAGCTCGGCGAAGGCTCGCACATAATATTGCAAGAACTCATCGTGAATCGCCGGCACGAACACCGCCGGTTTCTGCCGCCGCGTCTGTGGGGTCGCGAAATAAAGCAAACTTGTGAACCGTCCCGGAATGACCCCGAGTTGCGCGGCCAGGTCCCGGGTCACGTCCATCGGATAAACGGCACACGCGGGGGCCGTCCGATAGGCGTGAATATCCGCCGCCACCTCAGCGGCGTCAGCCGCGCCGCGTGCATAAGTCAGCACGACCTCACCGCCGCCCGCCGCGACAAGCCGCGCCGATAAGGCACCCAATCCGCGGGACCCGCCCACGATCAGCACCCGCTTGCCGGCGAATTCATCTGCCGCCACCAGATCCACGGCATCCGCCATTCCCGGCATGGTCATCGGGGGCATGCGGACAAACGCCGACACGGTGGCGCGCAGGCCGCTCCCTTGCACCGCCATGCGCACGACGCGAAACCGCGGGTCGGCGATACGGACATAAAATCCGATCCCCTCGCGTTCCACCGTGCCGTCCACCAGTTCCGCCTGAAACGCCGTGAATATCGAATGCAATCCTGGGCAGGCCATCCCGACCAGGGTCGAAAGCAAGGCAAGCCCGACAATTCGTTCGACCCCGATCGCACCCGTCAACGCTGGGAACGCCGCCGCCAACTCCCCCGCATCCTTGGCGGGGTCGAGCCAGCCTCGCGCGTCCTTCAGTTCCTCGGGCGTTTCCGCCGCGCAGGCCATATTCGCCGGCGGCATGGCCAGGAACTCGCCCAGAGGAGCGGCGCACGCGCGTGGTGCGAGCTTCAGCAGCAGAGTAATCACCGTCACACCGTCGGCGACGACATCCGCCGCCACCCCGGTTTCGCTCCGCCGCGTCAGCCGCACCGTGACCGGGCGATCGAGATAGATGAAACGGTTAAGTGAAACGGCGATGTTGGCGAGCGCGCTGAGGTCGATGTCCGCCGCCAGTTGGTTCAGGGCCCAGAGCACCGCGTGCACGCCATGTACCACTGGAGCGCCGGCCTGGGTTCGGCGTGCCGCCAATGCATCCATGTGCATCGGGTTGCGATCGCCGGAGAGACTGGCGAACAGAATCTGATCGGCCTCGCTGAAGCGATGGTCCGTTGTCGCGCCGATGCCGTTCATCATGCCGTCAGCCCATACGGCGCTCGTTGATCGCTTTCAAGCCCGAGCAAGATCGCGCGTCGCTAAGGCGGTGCTGAACAATAATCGAACCGAGTGGAACGCTCCTTCTAACGTCATCCCCGGGCTCGACCCGGGGATCTCTGTCAGCACTGTGCCTCGACTGATCCCCGGAGCAAGAGTCCGGGGATGACGACTGAGGGAAAGTCCAACCGAAGCGATTATTCGTTCCCGTCGCCTAAGTTCCCGCCGCCCGCCAGGCCTTCTCACAAACCGCGGTCCAGGCGTCCAGCGACAGATCGGGCGCGTTTTCGTTGGGCGCGAACCGGTCGACGAAACCACGCAGCAAGCCGGGCAACAGGATCTCGACTGTTCCCGCCGGGTGTTTTTCGTCGGCCAGCACGACCCACAGCAGCCAGTTTCGCGCCTGCTCGTTCAGCGCCACGTAGAGCGGCAGAACTTCCTCCGGACGCAGCGGGGGGGTGCGCTTGATGACGAATATCTTCCCCGAGTCCGTTATGTCGTCGACGAATTTCCGTTTGAGGAAGCCAAGGCGCGTGTCGTGTTGCCGCCGAGCCGTTTCGAGATCGAGTTGATGCGCATATTGCCAGGTATGAAACGTCATTCCAAAGGAGGTGTCGTGCACCACGTACTCACTGTCTTTTTCGCTGACCTTGATTTCCGAGGTGCCGGGATCGCCCAGTCCCTGGAACCCGGTCCGCACGCCCCGGATCACGTGCGCGAGTTCGATGAATGTGAAGCGTAAAAGGCCGAGAGGCTCGGCGCCGAGGCGGCGCTGGACGAGGCCGAATTCGCAGTTGTCACCCAGACTCTCGAACCGCGTGATCATCTGATCGAGCGGCGGTTCTGGACCGCTGATATGGGCTGGACGCGCCAGTATGCGGTACAGCCGAAGCGACAGTACGGCGAAGGACAATTGGCGATCGTCCGTGCCGGTTCCGATATCCACGGGCCGGCGGAAGTCCGGATGAAGGAACAGAATCCGCACCGGACCCGGGGCCTCGACCGATGCGGCGGGGATGTGAAACCCCAGCACGCCGCCGCGCGATACGCTGATTTGCGCGACGGCTTTGTTACGAACACCAACAATCAGCCTCTGGGCGGGGGGGTCATTCCCCCCCGACATAACGCCCGTCCCGAGTTCGAGGATCAGGTCATGACCCGTGCCGGGGTGTTCTATCCAGAACTCGCTGCCCTGACCGATCATCCAACGGCAGCCCGGTTCATCGCCGGACCAACCATTTCCTAAATGGTTGGTTTCGTTACCTTCTTTTCCGAAGGTGAGGTTCAGAAGCCGCTCCAGGCCGCGATTCATGCGGCGCTGTCTAAAGTCAAATGGTGATGGAATCCAGGTCTTTCCCGGCATGATCCGGGGTGAACAGCCAGATTCCGGCGCCCATCAGTACCATGGCGACCGGCACGATCAGAAACGACGCGGCGAATGATCCAGTCCGCTCGGTCAACGCCACCGTTACGAACGGCCACAATACGAAGCCGGCCAGCCAGGCCGTGGCCCAGGTGAAACGGTTGCCGGCGCCGCGAATGTGGGTGGGACAGATTTCGGCGGTCAGGATCGTGCTCGGCCCCCGGAAGCCCAGGAAGCCGATGCTCCACAGCAGACCGTAGACCCAGAGTTCGGTGTTGGTCTCGGCGTAAACCCAGAGCGTGAGGAAAATCGCGCCCTCCGCCAGCATGACGTAGAACGACGGCCGCCGCCCGAAGCGGTCGGAGATCAGGCCTGATGTGAGCAAACCCAAAAATCCGATCAGTCCCCACCAAATGTAAAACGACCCGTAAGCGGAAGCGGACCAGCCGCGTTCCTTCGCCGGGTAAAGTGGCATCCAACCGCCTACGGTTCCATATATGACGGTTGAGCAACACGCCACGAATGTCGCCGCGGCGGTATTTCTCCACATGTCAGGCATGAATAATTGCCGCGGCGGGATTTTCGCTGTCTTTTCCAACCATTCCTGGTCTTCGGAGGAGATCGTGCCGCCGGCGTCACGTGTCGCCTTGATCCGCCCTTTGCGATCCTGGTTGCGAACCCAGTAGGGAGACTCCGGACATTTTGCCCGGACATAGATGGCGATCAGCGCGACCACCGCTGGAATAACGAAAGCGACGCGCCAGCCGTAGTCGGTGAAAATCCAGGTGGCGATCGCTCCGGCCAGGGCGGCGCCGAAGCACCAGGTGCCGCGGTTGATGCCGATCACCCGGCCGCGCAGGCTGGCCAGGTTTCCGCCACCAGCAGGGAGCCAAGCGCCCATTCGCCGTTCAGCGCGAAGGCGACGACGGCGCGGGCGGCGATGAAGGCGGCGAAGGTGGTGTACAGCGCGACGATCGGCATCATCAACGAGAACAGCGCGATATTCAGCGCCAGCAGGCTGCGCCGGCCGACCCGGTCGGCCAGCCAGGGCCAGAAGAAGATTCCCGCGATGCCGATGAACAGCGCGATCTGCAGGCCGGAGCGCCATCGGGGAGAGTAACGCCGAACTCCTTGATCAGCAGCGGTGTGGCCTGCGCGAAGATCACCCCGTCCATGCCGTCCATGCCGTCGAAGCCCCAGCCCAGGCCATTGGCGATGGCGATGTGGAGGTGCGTGGGGGTGACGCGGGTTTGGTCCGAGGCGGCGCGGAACGCGGCCGAGTGCCGGTAGCGTTCCTCCAGCGGCCCGATGACGGCGTCGCTCACGGCGGTTTCCTCGGTGTTGTTCGTTTCGGACGTGGGGTTAGCTTAGGGGGTGTCGGAATGGTTCGCGAGTCGGCTGATGGGAAGCGTGACGGGGTTCGTTCGCGGATCTGGCAGGATGTTTATCAGCCGTGCCGAAGTCCCCCATCGGGGCATTATGTCATGCTGGTCGGTGTCAGTGCGCAAGGAGATAAACAGAATGGGGAATTCTGTTTACGCGCGGGACGGAGGCTCGTCTGGCGATAGTTTCCGGACAAATCAACGTTTGGTGGCCGAAGTGACTCTGTTTGTCACCTCTGAAGTTGGCGCAAGAACGGACCCGTATCGTAACATAAGGACGCTATGTATCCCAATCAGAGAAATGTCGTACTGAGAGGGTATTTGGGATCTGCATGCCGATATCGGAGTCGAGCATAAAACCTTCTATGCCGAAACTAGTCATTACAATCTGCGTTCCAGTAATGTTGCGCCGTCGCCAAACCATAGGAATCCACACGTCCTTTAAAAGGAAGATCACCTTCCTTGGAAATGGGGAATCGTATGAAGATATATAGGGTAACGACGGACTGCGAATAGAACATGACCCGACTGCTAGCGTATAGCCTGCGAATTTGGAATCCCACAGATGGACGCTAATTTTGATATTCGACAGCATTATGGAAAAATGACTCCGCGTGAGCGGATCTCGTAGGGCCCACACAGTAAGGCATGCGGAAGTTCCACAATTGAGGACCACCCAGATCGCGAACCATCGGGAAAACCATCGAGACCGAGAGCTGTGCCAACCTCTTCGAAAGAGCCGACCGCTTTCGCTGAGGATATACACTCCTCTCATTACGAAAGTAGTTGCGAGAATTAGCCATGCCAAGATAGCCGTCCGGACGAATATTGTCGGCGTTGAAGCAGTGAAGTCTATATTAAAAAGCTCCGATATCGCTGAAATCGTGTTTGCGATGCTAGGCGCTCTCCTGGTTATTCTATTTAGGAAATTCTGATCTGAGGCGATTAGTGCGATCACCGTACAAGTAGCAACATAACACGAAGACAATATGGCAATCCCAACAATTGTGACATTAATATAGCGCGCTACGCTCGTTCTTTTTTGTGTTGACCCTTCAACCAACCACGTAGTGGCCAAACCGAAAGCTGAAGCTGAAATGCCAGACAGAATCCATGTCACTGCGTCGATCTCAATACGGGAATATGCACGTTCAAGGAACGGTTCGGAGATCGATGCGGCGACGGCGGCCAGTAACCAACCCCACACGCCGCCGATAACCGCGCCACCAATGCCCTGAGCAGCCAAGCCGATCACGACGCCGAGGGCGGCCGTAGTTGCTTCCAGGTTCAGGGGAGTTGCAAAGATGGAGGCAAGCACGTCGATACCAGCAGCAACAAGCGTTCCGGACAGGACGGTTGCCGCCAATTGGATAAGCAAGCTCTGCCCAGCAAGGATTTGGAATATGTGAGCGAGTGACGTCTTTGACAAATGCTCCGCGGTCCATGAAATTCCAGTACGAACTGGCACTCGACGCCACTCATCGACAGTCCTAACAGCGTATGATTGTTGGAGGACATATGACATGGCGAGATTTCCGATTCAGTTGCGTCGCCGTTCAATCGGTTGGTGGTCGAGCCCCCATGAAGCCGTCTCATGATCAGAGGTGTCGTCAGGTGTGGTTATCGGTAATTTACGACAAGATGTCGCAGATGACTTCATTTGTAAATTGGCGACACTCTGCGCGCTACCTTAGCATACCGGAACCACCATGAGAGACGGAACACCGTCCGACATAATCAGAGTGCCTTCCAGAGTAGACTTGCGATCATTTGTTCCTCCGGGCCAATGGCCTCGGCGTAGATTTCCGTCGTACTCAGTCGTGAATGTCCAAGCCAACGCTTGACCATAGTAATGGGTACGCCGCCTTGAAGCGCTGTTACCGCGAAGCCGTGCCGAAGCCCCTTTGGTGTAGCCTGCGGGCCGACAATGTTGGCCGCGACCATTCCTTCCTTGATACGCCGCCACGCGATAGTTCGGCACCAGGGCCAAATGCGGCGCGTTGAAGATCCGGGATAACCGCCGCCGCCTGAGAGATGATGCACTCGGTCCAATTCGTCGAGAAGACTGGCCGGAAGTGGGACAGCCCGAAATACACCGCGCCGCCGCTTCTTCAGACATTCCAGGACTACCAATTGGGCCGAGGCGTCAATATGCGCGGGAGTCAGCGCGAGTACCTCAGAGATACGGGCACCGGTGAAGGAGAGAACTCCGCAAAAGGTGCGCAACTCTGGCGCCATATGCTCGATGGCGTGGAGGAAGCGACGGCGTTCGTCCACGGTCAGATATTTCCGATTTCCAACTCGGTCATAGACCAGCGATGCCACCGACTTGCCGTCGATGTCTTTCTCGCACGGAAGGCGAATTTGTGAGTTGACGCCGTGAACAGTATTCCCCATTTTGTTTATTACATTCTGGACTCGGAATGAGATTGAATGCCCGCCTGGCGGGATGGCAACGTCTCACTGGATGAACCGCTGTCAGGGCTCGAGGTTAGCTGGCGACGCTCCAACAAGTCCGCTCCCAACCCCAAACCGCCCCTCCCGCTCCCCCACCGACAATGGCATGATCACCCCCACGAAACCCACTCCCGAGTCGCGACCATGCTGCACATCGCCAAACTCGCCGTTGGGGTGCGGGATATCGACCACATCCGCGCCCTGCAGGCCGACCGCATGCGGACCAATCCGCCGCTGCGCCACCGTACCCGTAACTTCCCCCGCCGCGGCGAGGAGATCAAGAACGGCGGCTCGCTGTACTGGGTGATCAGCGGCTCCATGCTCGCCCGCCAGCGCATCCTGGACATCATCGAGGACCAGCGCGACGACCAGACCCCCTGCACCAGCTTCATCCTGGACCCCGACGTCGTGCCGTTGATCGGCCGTCCGACCCGCCCATTCCAGGGCTGGCGCTACCTGCAACCCGACGCGGCACCCGCCGATCTCGATACCTCGGTCATGGCACTGGGCGAGGACGCATTGCCCCACCCGATGCGGCGCGAACTCCGGGCATTGTGCCTGATATAGGAACAAAATCACAGAATTAACTTGACGCCAACCCGCCGGATCCGCATTCTGGCCGGCCATGTGATGTGAGTTGATTTCAGCCGATGCCGCCACTTTCGCCTCCCGACTACCCCTACCGGCCCGACGCGCCGCTGCTGTCGTTTGGCCCGGTCTTTTCCGAATACATCTCTCATTCCACGATGGCGGCCGTTTGGCCGGACAAGAACGAGGACCCGCACTACGCCAACGTCCGCATGGCCGCCGCGCTCACGATGCTCGAAGGCTTCCACCCCCGCGATCATCTCGAATGCATGCTCGCCTCACTGGGCGTTGCCTTCTACGTCGCGGAGATGGAGTGCCTCGCGGACGCCATAAAGTCCGACACGCCGCTGGCCGACGCCTGTAAACTGCGCGCCAGCGCGGCGCAGATGCACCGGTGCTTTTCGAGGAATCTCATCGACATGGGGCGGCTGCAGGCCCGGAAGCTGCCGGGCCTGCCCGGGGACGAAGAGCCCCCGCCGAATGGCCCGGCATCGGGATCCGGGTCGCGGAAGCCTCGCGCCGGCAAGCCGCGCTCTCCCGCCGCCGCGTCTTGCCCGGCGAAATCCGCATCGGTGGCGGTGGAACCCGACGCTCCACCGCTGGCCCAGATCGGCGAGTCCGGGAATGACGACGGGGTGGCGGTGGAACCCGACGCTCCGCCGCCGGCCCAGATCGGCGAGTCCGGGAATGACGACGAGCCGCCCGAACTGATTGACGAGTCCGAGTTGGAGCGGGACATGGAGACCCGGCCCGACGGCACGCCCGGCAGCCTCCGCGCCTACGCGCCTAAGCCGCCGGAACAGGTGTCCATGGGCGGTGAATCCCCGATCATGATAGCACTGGCGACCCGCGAGAAGTTATGGCGGATGGTGAACGCGCCGCCGGATGAGACGGACGAAAACGCCGCTCCCCCGTCTGGGCCAGCAGAAGCGGTCAAGCCGCCCCTGGATACGCGCCTGCCGCTCGACCTGAGTGAGAAATATCTGGTTGGCGACGCGTTATCGAATCTCCTGACGGCGCGATTTGACCCGGACGCGCCGGTGCCGCCTCCTGATCTCGAGGAAGACACGGTCGTGGAACTGGAGCTGATCAGCACCGGCGGCGACCCCGAACTGGAGGCGGAAAAGCAGGCCCTGATGGCGGCGCATCCCGAGGGCAAACCGATCCGGGTCATCCGGCTCGCCGGTCAGGCGCCATCGGATGAACCACCGGATGAACCACCGGACTGACGCGGTCGTCGCGTGCCTTGGCGCATGGCCCGCGACCGATTATAGCTTCGCGCGATACGCGGGCGTGGCGGAATGGTAGACGCAACGGACTTAAACGAGACTTGAGTGCTCCGCGGGAAACCGCGGATGCAGAACTGCTCAAATTCGGGGAAACCTGTGAGATGGCAATCCCGAGCCAAGCCCGGAAACGGGAAGGTGTAGAGACCAGACGGGCAGCGCCTAAGGCCAGATTGAGTGTCCCACGGCTATGGCGAAGGGATGGTCCAGACCACGAACGCGCTGGCGGCATTAATGACCGCCGCGCGGCGGCGAAAGCCGTGGTGGTATGAAAATCCGTAGGGCGTAAGCCCGTGGGGGTTCGAGTCCCCCCGTCCGCACCAATTTGCCCTCCGGGCGATCGCGTCAGGCGCGCAATCCCAATAACCGCGCCGCGTTACCGCCCAATATCGCCGCGCGGTCCTCGGCCGAGAGGCTGGGTGAGGATTCGATGAAACCGATCGGATCGATTTCCCCCATGTCGGCGGGATAGTCCGTCCCCATCAGCAGGTGATCCGCGCCGTATTCCCGTACCAGATACTCAAGCTGCGGATGCGTGTACACCAGCGTATCGAAATACAGCCGCTTCAAATACGTTGTCGGCATCTCGCTTATCAGTTCGCGGCAATCCGGACGTGCGGACGCCGCGTGATCGATGCGCCCGGAATAGGCGGGCAGGTAACCGCCGCCATGTGCCAGCACCAGCTTCAAATTGGGACACGCCTCCAACACGCCGCCAAAGATCAAATGATGCACCGCGACCGTGGTATCCAACGGATTGCCGATGACGTTGGTGAAATAGTGATCGCCAAAACGCCGTGCCTCGGTGAAGCCGGTCGGGTGCATGAACAGGGTCAGCCCAAGCGCCTCGGCTTTCGCGAAGATCGGCCGGAAGCGATCTTCCGACAGATCGGCACCGGCGACATTGGTGGCGATCTCGATACCGCGCAATCCGAGCGAATGGTGCAAACGTTCCAGTTCCGCGACGGCCAGTTCCGGCGCCTGGAACGGCACGGTGCCAAGCCCGGCGAAGCGGTCCGGATGCCGCGCCACGATATCGGCGATGTTGTCGTTGATGACCCGAGCCGTTTCAATACCGAGATCGGGCGGTGTGTCATAATACGTCTGATTTGGCGCAGGTGTGATCGCCTGAATGTCGATGCCCATCACATCCATGTCGGCGAGCCGTTGCTCGATCGACGTGAACTGTGTCCGGTTGCGTCGTGCCTGCTCCTGGTTGACCGCGCGGGTGCGGGGGTTGGCGAATACGTCGCGCGGCCGGCGTTCCACGAGGCCGGCCGCGTTGAACATCGCTTCCGCCTTTTCCGTCAGCACGTGACAGTGGATGTCCACGGTGAAGTGCTTGCCGCGCGGATGCGGTGGGCCGGGAAACCGGCCGGGGATGCGCGCGCCATCAGGCAGGCAAGTGAACAGCATTCCCGTTTTCTCCTGTTGGCTGGCGGGGTCAGGTCAGATCGAGCGTCGTCAACGCGCGGTCCAGGGTTTCGACGATCTGGTCGCATTCGCCGCGGGTAATGACCAGAGGCGGACACAGCGTGATTGTGTTGCCGAATCGACGTCCGCCGCCACCGCGGCCAACGAGCAGGCCATTGGCCCGGCAGAAATCGACGATCGCGGTGATCTTCGCCGCCTCGACCGGCTCCTTGCTGACACGGTCCTTCACCAGTTCCACACCCAGAAGCAATCCCTTGCCTCGCACATCGCCAACGATCTTGTGCCGCGTCAGGCCGGTCAGACCGTCGAACAGATATTTCCCCATTTCCGCCGCGCGCTCGGTGAGCATCTCGGCTTCCAGGATCTCGATGTTACGCAATGCGACCGCGGCCGCCGCGGGATGACCGCCGTAGGTATTCACCTGCACGACCTGCCGGTTCTCCGACGGATCGCCATAGAAACTGTCGAAGACGTTGTTCTTCACCACGGTCGCCGCGATCGGCAAATAGGCGCTGGATATCCCTTTCGCGATCGCGATGATGTCGGGTGAGACACCGTAATGCTGATGCGCGAACATCTTGCCGGTGCGGCCAAAGCCGTTGATCACCTCATCGACGTGCAGCAGAATGCCGTACTTGCGGCACAGGCTTTCGACCTCGGGCAGATATTCATCGGGCGGCACGGCGACGCCGACGCCGCTCATGATCGGCTCGACGATCACCTCGGCCACCGTTTCGGGCCCTTCGCCGAGAATCGTGGTCTCCATGTTCTTGACACAGGCCAGACCGCAACTCGGATAACTGAGGCCGAATGGGCAGCGATAGCAGTACGGCGGCGCGACATGCACGAAGTCGCCTGAGAACGGCTCGAACTTCGCTTTGCGTTCGCCCATACCGCCGGCATCGAGCGTGGCGAGCGTGGTGCCGTGATAGGCGAAATAGCGGCTCACGGTTTTGAAGCGGTATTCGCCGGGATATTCGTGTTTCATGTACTGGCGGGCGATCTTGAACCCGGCCTCGTTCGCCTCGGAACCCGAGTTGACGAAGTAGGTGTGATAGCCGCCTCCCATCAGTCCGTTGATCTTGTCGGCAAGTCCCGCGGCGGGTGCGTTCATGGCCCAGTGCGGAAAGTAGGACAATTGCCGCATCTGCTCGGCCGCCACGTCGGCGAGCTCGGTGCGGCCATAGCCGATGTTCACGCACCACAGGCCGGCCATCGCGTCGAGATAGCCCGTGCCATCGGCATCGTAGACGGTGGACCCTTGCGCGCCGGCGACGACGAACTGTTTCGTTTCCAGAGTCTTATGCTGCACGATCGGATGCAGGACGGTTTTCAGGTCCTGTTGTACCACGGCTTCGCGGATCGCCGGATCCGGGCTGTTGGTGAGCGACATGTCTTCCTCTCTCGCGTCTGTTGGACCGGTGAACCGCCGATCGCGACCGCTATCGTCATGGCATGGCCTGACCCGGCCATCCGTGGCAGCATGGCCCCGGGGAACAAACATTCGGGTCTGACCCGGCCATGAGACGCCGGTAAGGATCGCGACCCTGCCAGGACAACGGATCGGAGGAAAGCCATGGGCAAAAAGATCGTCATCGTTGGCGCGGGCGCGGTCGGCGGATACACTGGCGCGCATATGGCTCGTGCCGGGGAAGATGTGACGTTCGTCGATCCCTGGCCCGAGCATGTCGAGGAGATGAAACGAAACGGCTTGCGCATTACCCATCACCAGGGCGAGGAACCATTCACAGCGAAACCGCGCGCGCTGCACCTCACCGAGCTGCAGCATGTCAGCAAAGAATCGCCGTTCGACATCGCGTTCATCTGCATGAAATCCTACGACACCGCATGGGCGGCGCGGCTGATCCGGCAATATCTGGCGCCCGGTGCCTATGCCGTATCGTTACAAAATTGCATGAATGAGGCGACGATCGCCGAGGTCTTCGGCTGGGGCAAAATATTGGGTTGCATCGCCAGCAATATCAGCGTCGGCCTGATCGAACCGGGTCATATCCATCGCGGCGGTCTTAAGGGCGGCGCGGCGCACACCGTTTATCGTGTTGGCGAGGTGCATGGCGGCAACACCGATCGCGCGAATGAGGTGTGCCGTTTGGTCTCCCACGCCGACAGCGCCAAGGTCACCGATAATCTGTGGGGCGAGCGTTGGTCGAAGCTCGTGACCAATTCGATGGGGAACGGGGTGTCTGCCTGTACCGGGCTGTCGGGTTTCGAGATGGCGCAAAATGAAACGGTCCGGCGGTTCCAGGCGCGGCTCGCCGCCGAGGCGATCAGGATCGGTCAGGCTTTGGGTTATCAGCTTGAGGAAATCAATCATCTACCGCCGGACGTGGTCGCCGGTGCCGGAGAAGGCGATCCGGCGGCGCTGGAGCGGTACGAGGAACGGTTGCGCACTCAGCGGCGAGGCTCGGCGGACCAACGGCCCTCGATGGGTCAGGACATGATGAAGGGACGGCGCACCGAGATTGAGTTTCTGAATGGCTTCGTGGTGCGGGAGGGCGCCAAGGTTGGACTCCCGGCACGGGCCAATGAAAAGCTTGTCGAACTCGTCACGCAAGTTGAACGCGGCGAATTACGGCCGGACCCGCGTCACATCACTGAGTTGAAGTTGAATTGAAGCAGGACAAGTCTGGACGGCGCCCCCGCGATTTGCGACACAGGCCCGGAATAATGATTGGGGACCCATGCCATGCGTGAAACCCGGGAGGGCGGCTGCCATTGCGGCCAGATTCGCTTCCGCGCCGAGTTGGATCTTGACCAACTGTCGCAATGCAGTTGCACGATTTGCACGAAGAAGGGGATTGTCCATTTGCCGGCCGTGCCGGCCGACTTCACGTTGCTTCGGGGGAAAGACGCACTGACCGTCTACACCTTTGGCACCGGTGTTGCGCAGCACACGTTCTGCAAGCACTGCGGCATGCATGCGTTTTACATTCCGAGATCGTCACCGGACATGCTGTCGGTGAACGCGCGATGCCTCGACGACATCGATGGGCCGGCGTTGAAACCGGCGCGGTTCTTCGATGGCCGTCACTGGGAGGATGCTCAACGCAACAGGATCGCATCCGGGGGACACGTGCCACCGGCGGGATTGAATGGCGCCGTGACGTTGAAGGGCATTCTGGACAGGGCCCAGGGATAACGTGGGGATGGCTGGATCAAGGATAGGATTTTGACTGTCCCCGATATCGTCGCGGTCGCGATCCGTCTGGCTCCCGCCGTGCGGGCGGCAAGTGGTGAGGCCGAACAAACACGGCAAACCCCACCCGCGCTCGCCGCGGCGATTACCAAAGCTGGCATCTACCAAATGTATCTGCCTCGCTCGATGGGCGGGCCGGAAACACCGCCTCTGACCGCGTTTCGCGTCGTTGAAGAACTGTCGAAAGCTGACGGTTCGGTCGGTTGGTGTGCGATGATCGCCACCGCGATTTCATTGAACGCCGGACGGCTGCCGGTTGAGGTCGGGCGAGAACTGGCGGGCACACCGGCGGATTATCGTGGCGCCGGTTCGGCGCGAGTGGGTGGCAACGCGTGGCCGGTCGAGGGTGGGTATCGCGTGAAGGGACGCTGGAACTTCGCCAGTGGCATCCAGAACGCCAACTGGTTGTATTGCACTTGCGTTATGATGGACGGTGACACGCCGCGCGTGACAGTTGCTGGCGCGCCGATGCTGCGTGCGGTTTGGGTGCCCAGGGAACAGGTGACTATCGTGGATACCTGGTTGGTGATGGGGATGCGCGGCACCGGCAGTCAGGATTTCACCGTCGATGATGTCTTCGTGCCGGCGGACCGCGGTTGCCTGCCGGACGCGCCTCCGTGCGAAACGGGACCTTTGTTCAACCAACGCGCATGGTACGTCACTCTTTGGACTCCTTCCGCCGCCAATGCACTGGGGATCGCACGTGGCGCGATCGACAGCCTGGCCGAGATCGCCACGACGGAGGCCTCGACCCTTTCGACACAATTGTTGCGCGACCGGCCCATGGTACAGGCTCGCATCGGTGAGGCCGAGGCCATCGTCAACGCCGCGCGTGCCTACGTGTTCGACACGGTCGGACGGTTGTGGGACACGCTGTGCGCGGGGAAGGAGCCCTCGGATCGGGAAATCGCGCAGGCGCGGCTGGCGCTGGTGCACGCGATGCATGAGTCGGTCCGTGCGGTCGACAAGGTGTTCCACGCGGCGGGGACCAACGCGATCTATACACGCCTGCCGCTGGAACGCGCGTTTCGAGACGTTCACGTGGCGATGCAACACGGCGCGGCGCTGCCGGTTTATTTCGAAGCCGCCGGCAAGCTGCTGATGGGGTTGCGGCCGAGCGAGCCTGGTTGGTGATCGCTGACGTTGACAGTGGCCGCGTGGTGTGCGCCGCTGGTATGGACAGAAGACGGAGGATGCACATGGTTTCGTCGTCTCAACGGGCTTCCGGGTCCAACACACCGGTCGAGGTCGTTCCTCTCACGTTGCACATTGGCGCGGAGATCAGGGGGGTTGATTTGTCGCGGCCGCTGTCAGCGGAACAGGTGAAGGATGTGCGGGACGCGTTTGTGAAGTGGAAGGTCATCTTCTTCCGCGGACAACAACTTGATCATGCCCAGCATGTCGCCATGGCGCGCCAGTTCGGGGAGCCGACGATCGGCCACGCGGTATTCGGCCATGTCGAGGGGTATCCTGAGATCTACTCGGTCGCGAAGAATCGGACCGCCAACGAAAAGTACGACGCGATGACCGTCACGCCGTGGTTTGGTTGGCACACCGACGTAACCGCCGCCGTCAATCCGCCCTGCGCCTCCATTTTGCGCGGCGTGACGATCCCACCTTACGGTGGCGATACGTTCTGGACCAACCTCGTCGCGGCTTACAACGGCCTGTCGGAAACGATGCGGGGATTTGTCGATGGGCTGCGCGCCGTTCACGCGTTTGAACCGCGCGGCGATGGCAAGGCGGGCGGCACATACAACGAACGCGTCAAACGCCGTGAGTTGAGAAGCGAGCATCCGCTGGTGACCGTCCATGCCGAGACGGGGGAGCGTGTGTTGTTTGCGAGTCCCTCATTCCTGAAGTCCATCGTCGGGCTGTCACCGCGCGAAAGTCAGAAGATCCTGGAGATTCTGTGGGAGCATGTCGTTCGTCCGGAATACACGGTTCGCTTCAAATGGAACGAGGGCGACATCGCTTTCTGGGACAATCGCTCGACCGCGCACCTGGCGCCCCGCGATATCTTCCAGTCTGACTTCGATCGCCAATTATACCGCATCACTCTGGTTGGTCAGCCGCTGGTCGGCGTCGATGGCAAACCGTCACGACCGATTGAAGGCGTGCCGATCCTTTCGGCGGCGGAAGAGTTGCGGATGATGGCGGCGGAGTAAGCGATCAGTGTGCTTAAATCACCCGGTTCTCCGCCAGAATGGAAAGCTCGCCTTGGGATAAACCAAGTTCGGCACAGTAGATTTCCGTGTTGTGTTCGCCGATCAGTGGCGCGCGCCGGCTGATGTGCCATGGCGAGTCGCTGAAGATCGCCGCCTCGCCTGGATAGACAAAGCTTCGGCCGAGTTCCGGATGTTCCACCTGTTTCCAGAACCCGCGATCGTGCAAATGTGGATCATCGAGCAACTCCTCCGGCGCACGCACCGCTCCCCACGTAAACCCACGCTCCTGGGCGGCCTGATAGACCTCGTCCGCCGGCAGGCTGGCGATGAACCCGGCGAGCAGTTCGTCGATGATGTGCGATGCGTTCGCCGCGACCACCACCGGATCCTGGTACTTAGGATCATTGAGATCGCCCGCCATACCGAAACTGTCCATCAACGCCGCGAGGTTCCTGACGTTCCTGGGATTGAGTCCGCCCGTAATCAGCGCCGTGACATAAGAACCATCCTTGGCGCGGAACTGGGTCCGGTTCGTTACGCCAGCCGCGTGATGGCGGCCGGTTTGACGGCGCAACACCTCGCCCCGGTAAACGTAGTTGGCGATCGCCGCCTCAGTCGTCAGAGCGCAGGCTTCATGGATTGACACGTCGATGTACTGGCCGAGGCCAGAGATAGTTCGATGCACCAGCGCGGCCATGATCGAAATGTATGCGAAATGACAGCCCATGTGCCAGGCGTTGCCGCCTCCAGGAGCGATGGGAGGGGCGTTCGGTACGTCCACTTCGTCATAACCGCAGGACGCCATTTCGCCTCCCGCCGCCATGTGCAGCAGGTCGGAAGACAGGTAATCGCGCCATGGGCCCGTCTGACCGAAGGGCGTCAGGGAACACAGGATCAGCCCGGGGTTTTGCTCCCGAAGCGTGTCGAAATCGAAACCGCGGGATGCCAGGTACCCTGGCCGGAACGTTTCCAAAATGACATCGGCGTTCGCCGCGAGACGCCGAAAAAGCGCGCGCCCATCCGCGGTGTCCAGATTGAGGGTGATGCCTCACTTGGAGGTGTTGTAATACCAGAACGACAGGCTTCGTTCCGGGTCGGGGATGTCGTCGAGGAACGGTCCGAAGTGGCGGCAGGGTTCGCCTCCGGGCGGTTCGATCTTGACCACGTCGGAACCAAGGTCGCCAAACAGCTTGCCGCAGAACTGGCCCTTTTCGTCCGCGAGTTCCAGCACGAGCAGGCCGGTCAGTGGTCCTGGTGCTTCGGTCATCGCAACATCTCGTCCATGTAGTCAAACCGCGGCCGCTTCGTGGGCCAGAACGTTCCGTCCTCGAAGCCAGCGCGCAGGTCCTCGTGGTTGTAGCCCAGGAGGCCTTCGATAATGTCGCGTGTGTGTTGGCCGATCAGTGGCGCGGGGAGGTGGTTCACCGCTGGTGTCGCCGACATTTTGAACGGAGCATTCTGCACTTTGTACGTCCCGAGAGCGGGATGCTCGATCGGCAGATACATGTTCCGGTGGCGCAATTGAGGATCATGCTCCACCCGGTCTTCGGCGCTTTGCACCGGAAGGGCGCGAACACCGGCGGCCTGACAACGTTCGGTCAGTTCGTATTTCTCCAGTGTCAGGCTCCAGCTTTCGATATTGGCGTCGAGTTCTTCCTGATGCTCCAGACGGCCCATGATGGTGGCGAACTTTTCCGCCGAGGCCCACGGCGGATCGCCCATCACCTGCACGAGAGCGCGCCATTCGTCGTCGGTGTGGCAGACGATCACGCACCAGTCGTTGTAGCCGCCGGGGTCAGTGCGATACGCGTTGTGCGGTGAGACCGTTGGGCCACGGTAATTATTGACCAACGGCGTGCCAGGCCAATGCGCCCGGTTCCCCGGTGGAAATCCTGGGCGTTTTGAACCGCGGCCATTGACGGTGAAGTCCAGCAACGCTGGCCCGTTGAGGGGAACACTGGAGACCATCTGGGACTGGTCGATATGCTGGCCTCGTCCGGTCATGTTGCGATGGTAAAGACCGGTGAGCGCGCACATCGCACCATACATCCCACCGGTGTCGTCCATGTACGACCAGCCCCAGCCGGCCGGCGGCTTATCCGGCAATCCGGACAAATATGTCAGTCCCGCAACGGACTGGGCTACCGGACCAAACGTCGTGTAATGGTGATTGCGCCCGGTGTGGCCATAGCCTGACATCGAGACGTAGACGATATCAGGCTTGATTTCGCACAATTGCTCGTAACCGAGGCCCCAGTTGCGCAGCACACGCGAACTGAAGTTCTCGATCACGATGTCGGAAATGGCGATCAGGCGTTTGACGATTTCCAACCCCTTGGGCGATCGGACGTTGAGGGTCAGGCTTTTCTTGTTGACGTTGGTATCGGCGAAGTTGCCCGAAGTGTTGAGGTTGACGTCTAAATGCTGGGGTGTGGTGGTGCTTGGAAGTCTGCCTCGTTCGGATTCCGGCCATTCGATTTTGATGACTTCCGCACCGAGCGCGCCCAGCCAACGGGTGGCCCATGGACCGGCACGGACCCAACTGAAATCGACCACGCGGATGTTTTCGAGGGCGCGAGGCATCGCGTCAACTCAACCCGATCGCTGACTACGCGATCGGATCCAGCACGACCACGGGAATCTCTCGTTCGGTCTTCTGCTGGTAATCGGCATAGGGCGGCCAGAATTCCAGCGCCTTCACCCACAGCCGTGCGCGTTCCTCACCGGTCGCGGTGCGAGCGTGTGCCTTCAGCTTCTTGGTGCCGACCTGGACCTCGACCTCGGGATTGGCCTCGATGTTCAGGTACCACTTCGGGTGTTGGGGCGCGCCGCCTTTCGATGCGACAATGATATAACTGTCGCCATCGGTGCCGTAGAACAGTGGGAACATGAATTTCTCGCCGCTCTTGCGGCCCGTCGTCGTCAGCAGCAGGGATGGCACCGTCAATGTCGGCCGTCCGGGCATGTTCATGGTGTACATGTGCCCGTCGGTCCCGCCACTGGCGAGATAGCGGTTGGAGTGATCGATCATCCATTGCGGCAGGTTGGGTGCGAGCTTCGCCTCGGCCATTGTGATACTCCGTGCTGGTTCGGGAGTACGAGCATAAGCCCATCCGCCCGCGCCGCCTAGCTCATCGTGATGTGCGTGAAGTCCTGCGACCAGCTTTGCGCGGGATGAAAGTTCGTCACACTGGCGCTCATCGCCCGTGGGTTGAGGTCGTGGCAGATGTAAAGCCACGCCGCCTCATCGACCAGAATGGCGTGCGCTTCGGCCAGCAGCCTGGTCTGTTCCGTCACGTCAAAGCTGGTCTGCGCCCGCGTGGTCAGTTCATCGAAGCGAGCGTTGCTGAAGTGGCCCCAGTTCGTGCTGGCGGGCGGGAAGCTCGGCGTCGCGAACAAGCGATAGAGCGTGGATGGATCAGTATAGCCGAGGCTGTTGTTGATTCCATCGTCCCCGTGCGACGTCGCCTGACTGGGCGTGCTGCGGCGCGCGATCAGCATCGTGCCCCATTCGACGACGTCGAAGTCGATATCGAAGCCGGCCGCCGCGAAGTTCTGTTGCAGGAACTCATTGATCGGAATCGGCACCATTTGGCCGGAGCCGGAGGTCGAAATCATGATCTTCGCGCGCGGCCGTTTGTTCGGTCCGTATCCGGCCTGTGCCAACAGCTCTTTGGCGCGTTCTGGATCGTAGCCGTAACGGAGTTTTGGTTGGCCGAATAAGGGATGCTCGGGCGGGTAGAATCCGTAAGCGGGTTTCGCGGTGCCATTCAGCATCCCACAAAGTCCGTCGCGGTCGATGGCGAAATTGAGCGCCTGGCGCAGCCGCACGTCACTGAACACCGTGCCAGGCGCGCAGTTGAGCACATAAGGATAGGTGTGCGGATACGGCCAGAGGCTGATCTGGAAACCCGCGGCGCGCAGCGAAGGGATGGCGTCCGGTGGCGGTACCTCGATCCAGTCGACCTGGTGCGAGCGCAGCGCGGCGACGCGAGTCGTCGCCTCGGGCATCGGGTAAACGATGATCTTATCAAGTCTGGGAATGCGCGCTTTGTTCCAGTAATTCTCGTTGCGCGAGAGTTCCGCGTATTGTCCAGGCTGGACCTTGGTGATCTGAAACGGTCCCGTACCGGATGGCGCGGTGCTGAAGCCGACCCAACTGCGTCCCATCTTCTCCCATTGCCGCGGGCTGACGATCAGGAAGACGGTCAGCAGATTGTGGAAGAAACTGAATGGGCTTTTGGTGTAAAGCGCGATCTTCCCCTCATCGACCTGTTCCCATCGATCCAGCATCGTAACCGTCGCGCGCACGATCGGTGCGCTCTGGGCGTCGTATTGCGGCGAGCTCTGATCCCAGACGCGCCGCAGATTCCAGATAATGTCGTCCATTGTGAGCGGCGAGCCATCATGGAACGTGACACCACTTCGCAGCGCGAAGATCCAGCGTGTCGGATTGCCGGGGTCGATCGTCCAGGACTCGAACAGCCCAGGAGTGGCGTCCGCCGTTTGATCGACGTGGGAGTAGTCCCAGTTGATGACGCCGTCATACGCGGGATAGCCGAGGAAGCGGAAACCCTCGCCTCCATTGTTGGGGATCCCGGTGACGGTGGGCAGATCCGACGCGGTCATCGCGATCCGCAGGATTTGTGGCGGCGCCGCCTTCGCACGTTGGGTTGAAACGGCGGCCGCGAGCGGGGCGGCGGTCAGCAGGGATCGGCGGTCCAAACGGGCCGCGTGGGCGATCGGCGTATTTTGCTGCATGTTCGGCACTCCGGTGACGGACGCTCGACCCACGCGGTTCCCCGAAGCAAGATTCGTGCCTTCGTGGGAATCCCCGATCGCCGATGCCCGTTCCGATCCTCGAAGCCCGCGTTTTAAGCAGATTGTGCGAAATCGCGGCGGGCCGTTAAACTCCGGACCGAACCGGAGGCGCGAGGCCAAGAGAATGAGCGACTGGAGCAAAGTGACCCGCCCGATCCCGGTCCCGAACGAATGGACCAGGCCATTCTGGGACGCGGCGAAGCGAGGCGTGCTTGAACTGCAACGTTGCCAGAGTTGCGGCCATTTCCAGCATCCACCGTATGCGACGTGCGTGCAGTGCATGGGGATCGAACTGAAGTTCGAACCAGTGCGAGGCGCGGGCGCGATCTATGCCTACACGATCATGTATCACACTGGGGACAAACGCTTCGCCTCCGCGGTCCCGTATGCCAGCATCGTCGTGGAACTGGATGAGGCGCCCGGCGCTTTGCTGGCCGGCAATCTGCTGGAGGCGGAGTATACCGAGGCGAAGGTGGGCCGCCGTGTCGAGGTCATCTTCGAGAGACTGAACGACGACATCACGCTGCCGCAGTTTCGTCTCGCGCGCGCATAGGGGGTCAATCGCATGTGGGACAATCGTTGCAAAATCGCCGTCAGCGGCGTGGGTTATTCCAAGGTCTCGCGGAGTGCGGACATTCCACTGGCGGCGCATGCGCTGACCGCGGTGAAGGAAGCGGTCGCGGACTCGGGATTGCGAATGGAGGACATAGACGGGCTGGCGACCTATCCGGAGTTGCCGGCGACCGGGCACGCGGAGGTTGACGGTATCTCTGTCGTTTCGGTCAACTGCATGATGGCGATGCTGAAGTTGCCCGCTCTGACCTGGCATATTCAGGTGGGCACGACGAATATAGGCGGCGCGGTGCAGCAGGCGGTGAATGCTCTGCTGGCGGGGGTGTGTAAGTACGCCGTGGTGTGGCGGGCGATGCATAACCCGAGCGGGACTTACCAGAACCTGCCGGGGGCTTACGCCGCTGGCGCCACGCAGTTCACCGCGCCGTATGGATTTGGCGGGCCGGGACAGGGGATGGCGGTCGCGTACACGCGGTGGCTGGAGAAGAACGGGCAGAGCCGCGAGAAGATGGCGACTTTGGCGGTTACGCAGCGCAAACACACACAGCACAATCCGCACGCGTGGTTCTATGGCAAGACGCTGACGCGGGAGGATTACTTCGCTTCACGCATGGTCGCGTATCCGTTTTGTCTGTTCGACTGCGACATTCCGGTGCAGGGCGCGGTCGCGATCGTGCTGACAACGGCGGACCGGGCGAGGGATCTGAAACCAACCCCGGCGTATATCGCGGGTTATGGTCAGCGGCTGCACTTCGAAACAGCGGGCCGGATCGGTAGTTTGTCCAGCTACATGGAAGGCGGTAGTTCTTCGGCGAAGCTGACCTGGGAACGGTCCGGGTTCAGCCCCAAGGATGTGGATGTCGCGCAGATCTATGACGGGTTCTCGGCGTCAGTGATTTACGGGCTGGAATCGTACGGATTTTGCAAGGAAGGCGAGGCGCTGGATTTCATTCAGGATGGGCGGATCGAACTGGACGGTGAGCTGCCGTTGAACACATTTGGCGGTTCGCTGGGCACCGGACGGATCCACGGGCTGTGGCACATTATTGAAGGTGCCTTGCAGGCATCGGGGCGCGCGGGGTCTCGACAGGTGAAGGATGCGAATGTCTCGTTTGTCGGCGCGAGTGCGCCGATCGTGACGGGGACGACGTTTATTTTCGTTCGTGAACCGTATTGATATGGAAAGCATATAATGAGCAGATAACCGCTTCATGCTGTCGTGGCGGCCATGGGAGCCGCGCCGGACGTCCATCTCCGCCAGACACTCGGTTACAAGATTATACGCTTCGGTGACTCGGCGGCTCGCGTAATGTCATTGTTGCTATCCTAGACCGGATATCGAGGCACCCAAAAAATAGCTCCAGCGATCTGAGTCAAACTCCCCCCAATGAACCTGAAATGGAGGCCCAAGAGTTTTGGTTACCTCGTCGGCATATCCAGTACGATATCTGATAACGTCACGCCCATGATGCCTATAGGGGTCCACCAGCGACATCAGAGAGTTGATATCGATATTCGGCACAAACCTCAACTTTTCAGCACGAAGCAAACAATAACGATGTCCTCCATACAAGTTGGGCCGCATATCGACAGGCCAATTGGCCTTGAATACATTCCTATCAGGTATTCTTTCAAAGACATTCTGCCAAACAGGCACATCGCCTCTGATATGAGACCACAAGTCTTTCAGCCTCCATGAGGTTCTTCTTCATCGCGGAAGCTTCCTCGTTGGTCCTGCGCTCAATCTCGCGATTGAACTTGTCCCGGAGATTCTCAAAGTCCGTTGCCATGGTCAGACCTCGGATGCACGCGCCAGCGCATCAAGCCGATCCAGAACCGCCAATGCCTGCTTCCGATCCGCGCCCGCCGCCATGGCGCGGAACCGGACCTCCGCGTCGTGCGCGGTGATGGCGGCCGTGCTGAGTTCCTCCAGCAACTTGTTCAGGCTCATGCCACGAGAGGCCGCCAGTTGCTTCAGACGCTGGCAAGTGTCGTCGGGGAGCCGAAGGGTCACCGTGCTCATGCGAATTTCTCCGGACATTCAGACGGCGTCAAAACCATCAAACCGGGCCACAGGAGTTCGCCTCGGCGCAGGTCGCGAACGTTGTGGCTAATCACTGCTCGTGCTCCCCCGGCCACGGCCAGTTCGACCAGATAATCATCCCCGGCGTCACGTAGATTGGGGCGCCAACCGTAGTAAATTTTGACCCACCGTCCAGCCGCGGCGAGCGCGGCCAGCACCTCAAGGCGATCCTCTGTTGAGGTTTCTTCGGTCCAGATAGGACGGCCTAGTACATCTTCGTATTCCAGCCACAGAGCGTTAGAAAACAGCGGCAAATATGTCCCTTCCAGCGCACATCGCAATACCTGCCGCGACGCCCCGCCGCCGGAGCGCAGGCCCGCGACGAAGACATTGGTGTTGATCACGACGGGGATCATGATGATAGCATATATGCTGTCAGCGGCTCGCATTCAATCTCCTGTCGCTGGGAGGTGCGTTTCGGGTCGGTTTCCCGAGTCCGAGCGGTCGTGCGCTCTCGACCGATTTGTGCCTGGCACCGAAGATGTGGTGTGGTCCGAAGGGGCCGCGCTGCGGCGATCGCGAGGGCAACATGAAAGTCGGCATTTTACAGTTCTTCGGGTGGCGCGACCGGTCCGTGCCACTCGAGTCCGTCTATGAGTCAGCACTCGAGCGCTTCGCGATCATGGACCAGACCGGCTACGACTGCGTCTGGCTCGCCGAGCACCATTTTTCCAGTTTCTCGGTCTGCCCATCGGTGCACCTGATGGGAACCATGGCGGCGGCGCGAACCAAAAAGTTGCGTATCGGCACGGCTGTTTCGCTGGCGCCCTTCTACAATCCATTGCGACTCGCCGAGGAAGTGGCGTTGCTGGACATCCTGTCGGGTGGCCGCGTCAACTGGGGCGCGGGCCGCGGCTTCGAACGCAGTGAATTCGCCGCGTTCGGCATTCCTGGCGAGGAGAGCGGACCTCGCTTTCACGAAACTGTCGACATTGTGCTGAAGGCCTGGACCAATCAGAAGCTGACCTATCAAGGTCAGTTTTACCAGTACGACGGCGTCGAGGTGTTGCCGAAACCGTTGCAGACGCCACATCCGCCGGTCTGGATGGCCGCGTCCTCCACGCCGGCCATCGAATGGGCCGCCGGGCAGGGCCACTCGATCCTGATGGACCCGCATTCGTCGCGCGTGGACCTGATCGCCAAACGTCGGCACTACGCGGCGAAGCTGCTTGAGGCCGGTTTCAGCGATGCCGGCCGCGTGATCCCGATGTCCCGGCTGATCGCCGTTGATGATACGGAGGAGAAGGCGCGCGCGGTGGCGAAGCGCGTGGCGGAATGGACGATCGCGTCGTACATTGGCCAATTGAACAACGTCCGCCAGGGGCCGGTTCGCGATTTCGGCGGCAAGGATCCGGTGGATTTCTATTTGGAAGACGTGATGATCCACGGCACGGCGGAGAGCGTGGTGGACCAGATCCAGTCGTTCGGCGAGGCGATCGGAATGACGTATCTGATGGCGGCGCCAATGAGCGGACGATCATTCCGGTTGCTAACGGATAAAGTGTTGCCGAAGATTGGCGGGTGAGGACCGATGACCTGGGCCTGGCCGCGGCATTCGGAGATCATTTCGAAGGCGAGAAGGAGACTCCGCGGTGACACATGCCGGGCGCGACCTTAATACCCTTACGGAAGGCGAGCGGTTGCTTATGGAAGAAGCAATCATGCAGGCCGACCTTAGTTTTCTGCGGGAAGGTGTCCCCATTGGCGCGATCCTGGCGCGGGGGAACGAACTGCTCGCACGGGGCCACGATCAACGGGTGCAACAAGGAGACTCGATCGCCCATGGCGAGATGGACTACCTTCGTAACGAAGGCAGATTGAAAACCTACCGGGACTTAACGCTGTTCACAACTCTTAGCCCATGCATGATGTGTGCGGGGACCATTGTGCAATTCAAGATTCCGAGAGTCATCGTCGGCGAAAACCTGACATTCGGGGGAAATGAGAAATTTCTCAGCGACCGTGGAGTTGGGGTGATTGTCCTGGACGATCCCCGCTGCATCGCCCTGATGGAAAAGTTTAAGCAACAATATCCCGCTGTGTGGAACGAGGACATCGCGGAGTAGTCTCGCGCGGATGGCGTAGCTTTACAGAAGTTCGCGGATCTGGCCTGGTGGCTGCTCGCGCGGTTTGAGGCCGATGCCGGGCGCATCGAAAAACTCATCCCAAAGGGGAATCGGCCGGCACGATGATCCGCCGCTTGCCATCACGCAGCACAGTCACTTGCTTCACGTCGGTCGGGAAGGCGACGTCCTTCGGCAGCCGGACTGCCTGCGAGCGGTTTGACCGGAAAACGGTGGTGCGAACCATGGCGAGACTCCTTGGCTGGAACACCTAGGAATGCCGATGGGATATGTCAAAGGAATATCCCGCTCAGAGCCGTTCCCCGGTTTCAAAGACCCAATCGCGGTGGCCCCTCATCGCCATACGCCGCCAGTTCCGACAGCAAGTCCGCCAGACCATAGGTCGGTTTGTAGCCCAGTACGCGCACCGTCTCGGAAATGTCGAGCCTGAACGGTTTCGTGACCGGATCGAGTCCGTAAGAAACCGCCAGATCGTAATACTCCCTGTAGTATTTTCGGAATGTGGAACCCGCGCCATCGGCGTCCCAACGCTCCAGGTCGGCGTCCGTGTAATCATACGCACCATCCAGCGTCAGTTTGGGATTCCCATCGACTTTCTGGTGCGACAGAAGCTCGACGCTCAGCATGACCGCCGAGGCGACGTCGTCGATGTGCACGGCACCTTTCCAGAACCATCGAGCCCAGTCGCTGTATTTGGTGTAGACTTCATGGTTCCAGTAGGGGACGAAGCCGCGTGGCCGCAGCGTGATCACGTTCATGCCGGCGTGTTTCGCGAAGTCATCGGTGATCTGCTCGGCCAGAATCTTGCCGCGGCCGTACAGCGTATCTGGGTTGCGAACACTGGTCGTGGAAATGTGGACGATCTTGTCGATCCCAACCGAGCGCGCGGCTTCGAAAACCTCGAACGTGCCACGCACATTCAGGTCGAAGAAATCGTAAGCGTCTTTGCCGCCAGGAACCTCGTGGATGCCGTGCCAGGCGGCGATATGAACGATACAGTCGCAGCCTTGGAAATACCCGGGCAACTTCGGCCGGTCCAGAATCGACCCCTGGATAAACAGCGCTCCCGGCCGCGCAACCTCAGGCGCGCGAATATCCAGAATCACGGGCGTATCGCCTTTGGCGAGCAACCGTGGCATCAGAGTTTGGCCGAGATCCCCCGACCCTCCCGTCAGAAGGACTTTCATGCGGTTCGCTCCGGCTCGTCTTTGTGCGTCATGCGTGGAATGGATACAACGAAGCCACCGGACAGCGAACACCCAGGCGGACGAGGACACGATGAACGAACATTCATTCCGTGCGGCGGGTTACCCCTGGCGCCTGTATTGCGGCCGTCAGGTCATCGAGCAAAGCCTGAAGGAAGCCGTCGACCGGGCCGGCGCGAAGCGGGCCTTCGTGGTCTGCTCCCCGTCCGTTAACCGGCGCACCGATACCGTACGCCGCATCGAAGCCGTGCTTGGGCAACGTTACGCCGGCGTCTTTGATGGCATTGAGAAGGACTCGACCTACGCTTCGGTGCGCGCGGCCAAGGAAGCGGCCATGGCAGCGACGGCCGATCTGCTGATCGCCGTTGGCGGCGGCAGCGTCATCGTCGCGGTTCGCGCGGTGGCGATCTTCATGGCGGAGGCGGGTGATCCGTTCCAGATCATGACCCAGTATCCGGAAGGGAAACCGGCCTACAGCCCCCGGCTGCTTGCGCCCAAGCCGCCGATCGTCAACATCCCGACCACGCCGAACAGCGCCATGAACCGCGCCGGCACGGGCCTGAAAAACCCGGACCTTGACCATCGTATGGAGTATTTCGATCCGAAAACGCGTCCCCACTCCATCTTCCTCGACGAAGACGCTTTGCTCAGCGCGCCGCCGGAACTGATCCGTTCCACCGCCACAACGGTGTTCGCCGGCTGTGTCGCCGCGATGTCGCAAACCGAGATCAACCCGCTGGCCGAGGGCGACCGCGACCATGCGTTCCGTCTGGCGCACCGGGCCTATCCGCGTCTGGCCGACGAGCCGGAAAACCCATCGCACCGCATCGATCTCTGCGTCGCCGCTTTCCTGCAGAATCGCGCGGAGGATGACGGGGCCCGCCGGTTTCGCGGCGGCGTCTTCTCAGGCAACTACGCGGTCTCGACGGCGTTGCATGTGCGTTACCCGCATGTCGGGCAGGGCGAGTCGACGTCGGTCGTCCACGCGCCCAAAATCCGGCTGTCCGACAAGGTCGATGCAGGCTCGGCGCGCCAGGTCGCGGAAGCTCTTGGAGTCTGGCACGGCAACATGGACGCGCGGCAGGCGGCGTTGGCGGTGGCCGATAAGCTGGAGGCACTGTACTCGCGCATTGGCGTGCCGACACGATTGCGTCAGTTGAACATTCCGCGCGACGACTTCAGAAACATCGCCAACGAAACGGTAAAGAACTTCAACGCCAATGCCGGTGCGCGCTCGGCCGAGGATCAGATCGACGACGCGATGCGACTGCTTGAGGCGGCGTACTAATATCCAGAATTCGATGAATCACGCCACATCGCCCCGTGTCATTGCGAGCGAAGCGAAGCAATCTCCATCAAAGGGGACCGGGAGATTGCTTCGCTTCGCTCGCAATGACAGGGAGAGCGACGCTAACTTGTGTTTCAGCGACAGCGGGTACTAAGACCCAAACGCCGGCATCACCTGTTCGCCAAAGCGGCGCATCGAAAGCAGGTTCTGCTCGTGACTCATGTCGCCGAAACCGGTCTGGCACAGCAGGTGCCGCACACCGGCGTCACGCAGTTCCACGACCTGCTCACGCACCCGTGCCGGCGAGCCGAACAGCGAGCCGGTGGACAGAACGAACGACAGCGCTTCAGCGTCGCCAACAGCAGGATTGGTCCACGGATTCAGCATGACGGGATCGATGACGAAATCCGGCGGATTATACTCGTGACGTACATGCATCATATGTGCTCGCGTCCGCAGCAGCAGCATCGAAATCTCATCCTCCGCCTGGGCATTCGTTTCCGCGACGTAAACATTTCGCCACAACGCCGCCTGTTCCAATAACCGTTGACATGTGGCTTCGTCGTGACCACCCTCGGCGAGACCCGCCGTGTAAAGCGTCCAGCGTTCCTTGATCCGCTCCACCGGCAGGCGAGCGGTCAGGATCGGAATCCCCAAACGCCCACACTCGGTGAATGAACCCGGCGAGATCACACTCCGCCAGATCGGTGGCCCAGGTTGTTGCACCGGTCTGGGCCGCAATTCCGGTACGTGAAGGTTGAAATATTTTCCTTTATACACAAGAGGTGTTTCGCGCCAGGCGCGTTCCAGTACCTCGATCGCTTCCTCCATGCGCTCGCGGCTATCATCGCTGCGCAGACCATGCCCGACGAATTCGTATTCGTTGTAAACCGTGCCTTTGCCGAGTCCGACGTCGATCCGGCCCTTGCTCAGGTTGTCCAGCAGCGCGAGTTGCACGGCGAGGCGGATCGGATGATGGAACGGCATTTGCAGCACCGCGAACCCGATGCGGATCCGGCTGGTTCGCATGGTCAGAGCCGACGCGAACAGCAACGCGTCGTTGTAGACGCTTTCGCCGGTGAAATAGTGCTCGGTCAGCCACACATCGCTGAAGCCTAACGCTTCCGCGGCACAGACCTGCTCGATCTGCTGGTCGATGCGAATGGCGTCCTCATCGGGCGATGGTGACAGCGCGAGGGTGAGCCAGCCAAATTGCATCGCCATTTTCCCGGTCCTGGATCAGACAGACTGCCGGTTCGCCGTGACGCGATCAAGCGGCGGCACGGGAACTTTATTCCCCCGATTATCGCAAAAGCGATTTGCACGGCTCGTCAATAGTCGAATGCCTGTTGGATCACAATTTGGCGGTCATCGGAGCGAGAGAAAAACGACCGCTCCGAGCCAAATACCGGATCCATCCGAATAACTCGAATGGGCCGCAATAACAGGAGTCTGACCATGAATACCATGAAAACGCTGCTGCTTGCCGGCTTCGCCGCCCTGTCTCTTGGCGTTGGCGCCGCGAATGCGCAAAGTATGGTCCCGAGCGCCACTGAGGGTGCTTATTTCTCCGCGCCAGCCAAAGCCGCGACACCAGCGGCCAATGCCAATGGCGTCCAGGCCGGTTCGTCCGACGTTGACACGACCCGCAACGTCAACCAGTTCCGCTACGACTGGGGCACTTTGGCTAACCCTGGCTAAATCCAAGCGCACGACCGAAGAGCCGGTTGCCGCGGAGGAAGTGACCCTCCGCGGCAACCGGCTTGCGCGCAGGTTCGCGTCCCCGGCATGATCATCCCGGGCTGACCTCCCGGCCGGCGGCGGATGACCGTGTGACCCGCCGTCTTCGGTTGAAAGGATGTGCGCGATGACAATCGGCCGACGCTCGATTTTGCGGCTCGCCGGGCCGGCTTTGGCCGCGCCGTTCAGCGCATGGGCCGCCGATGAACCCGTGCACGAGCACGCGGTCGCCCAGAACGCTCCCACGGAAAAGCCGGATTATACGTTACGCATCGCAACCGGTCTCGCCGAGTTGGCGCCTGAGCACGTTGTTTCAACCGCGCTCTACAACGATCAGTTCCCCGGACCGTTACTGCGCTTCACCGAAGGCAAGCGCATCGTCATCGCGATCCAGAACGACACCGACACGCCTGAACTGGTTCATTGGCATGGCCAAACAATTCCGGTGGATGTCGACGGCGCGGCCGAGGAAGGTTCGCCGTTCATTCCGCCGCACAGCACGCAACAGATCGCGTTCATCCCGAAGCCCTCTGGCTTGCGCTATGTGCATTCTCACGTCCGCGCGGGATCCGACCTCACGCGAGGAACATTCTCGGGTCAGGCGGCGCCAGTCTATATCGAGCCCAAACTGAATCCGGGCGCCTACGATCGTGAAGTCTTTTTGGTACTGAAGGAGTTCAATCCGAGTCTGACCCAGACCGGCGACATGGACCAGGATTTTCTCGCCGGTGAGCCACTGCGGGAATTGCGGGCGATTGGTGTCGCCGCCGATGCGAAGAGTCAGGGTTGGCCGCGAGGGTATGAGGTTGGGTATGAGTTGTTCAGCATCAATGGAAAAATGCTTGGCCAGGGGGACCCGATCCGCGTGCGGCAAGGCGAGCGCGTACTGTTCCACATCGTGAACGCCAGCGCGACCGAGAATCGGAGCCTCGCGCTGCCGGGTCACGTTTTCCGGGTCGTTGCCCTTGATGGCAATCCGGTACCAACCCAGGCCGAGGTTCCGGTCCTTTGGCTGGGCACCGCCGAACGTATTTCGGCGATCGTCGAGATGAAGCATCCGGGCGTTTGGGTGATGGGCGATCTGGCCGATGATGATCGCGGTCATGGCATGGGCATTGTTGTCGAGTACGCCGGCAAGACCGGCAAACCGGTTTGGGTGCAACCTAAGCCGTTCCTGTGGGATTATACGCTGTTCGGGACATCGACCGCGCCGGCCACGCCCGACGAGACCATTGAAATGACGTTTGAGATGCGTAACGCGGCCGCGCATGGCTTCAATCTGTGGATGATCAACGGCGAGGCATTCTCGATGGAAACCATGCGGCCGATGTTTCAGTTGCATGAGGGGCGCCGCTATCGTTTGAAATTCCATAACGCCAGCGACGATATTCATCCTTTGCATCTGCATCGTCACAGCTTCGAATTGACACGAGTTGCCGGCAAGGCGACCTCGGGCATCGTGAAAGACGTCGTCATGTTGGGTAGCTTCCAGGAACTGGAGGTCGATTTCACCGCCGACAATCCCGGCCGCACGCTGTTTCATTGCCACATGCAGCAGCATATGGATTTCGGCTTCATGGCGCTGTTCGATTACGTGTGAACATTCCCGTTGTCATTGCGAGCGAAGCGACCTGCCTGCGCGAAGCCGCTTCGGCGAAGGCAGGAGCAATCTCCATCAGTGGGGGGAGATTGCTTCGTCGCTTCGCTCCTCGCGATGACAGTGAGTAGTGGCGCCGGATGCCGCGTCCACTCAAACCAACAAACCCTGTTGCCGCATGCTGACACACGTGTCGCCGGTCACGATCAAATGATCGTGCAGCGCGACGCCTAACGGCTGCAAAGCACGCCGCACCTCTCGTGTCATGGCGATATCATCGTGCGACGCATCAGTGGCGCCGCTGGGATGGTTATGCGCCAGGATCACCGTGATCGCGTGCAATTCCAGCGCACGCCGAGCGATTTCCCGCGGATAAACCGGCGCATGGTTGACGGTGCCGCGACCCATGATCTCGTCCGCGATCAACCGAGCCCGGACATCCAGAAACAGCACGCGGAACTGCTCGGTCTTCTCGTAACCCAACGCGGCGCGCAGGTAATCGGTCAATGCGTCCCATGACTGCAGCACGGGCTTCGCCTTCAACTCCCCCTTCAACAATCGGGACGCCGCCGCCTGGGCCAGTTTCAGCGCCGCGATACCGGCATCGCCCAGTCCCTCGATCGAACGTAGTTCGGCGGCGGAGGCGGAGACGACCGAGCCAAATCCGCCGAACTTCGCCAGCAACTCGCGTGCGATCGGCTTGGTGTCCCGCCGCGGCAGCGCCAGGAACAGTAGCATTTCCAGCATTTCATGATCGGCCAGAGCCTCCGGACCAGCGTCCAGCAGCCGCGTCCGCATCCTTATCCGATGCCCCTCGGTTCCCTGGGCTGTCGCATCTTCCGCGGGAACGCCGAACAGATCGTCAGCCGACCCCACCATCTCGGCGACGCCCTTGCGCGCTGCTGTCCGTCTGGCCATGCGGCCACGCTACAGGGCGAAAGTGAAGGATCGGCTAACGCGCGATCAGGCCACGCCATACGGCGGTTTGTTCAGACCCGCCGGAGACACCGTGAAGATCTCATGCCCGGTCTCGGTGACGCCGATCATGTGCTCGAACTGCGCCGACAACGAGCGGTCGCGGGTGACGGCGGTCCAGCCGTCGTCGAGCACTTTCACCTCGGGCCGGCCGGCGTTGACCATCGGCTCTATGGTGAAGAACATGCCGGGACGCAGCACGGGACCTTCGCCCGGCCGGCCGAAATGCAAGACATTGGGCGGCTCGTGGAAGCGCCGGCCGATGCCGTGGCCGCAGAAGTCGCGCACCACGCTGAACCGGCGGCTCTCGACGAAGACCTGAATGATATGGCCGATGTCGCCAAGGGTGACCCCGGGTTTGACCGCCTGAACGCCGCGCATCAGCGCCTCATAGGTCACGTCCATCAGGTTCCGCGCCTTGGTCGACGGTTGCCCGGCGGCGTACATGCGCGAGGAGTCGCCGTGCCAGCCGTCCAGGATGACGGTGACGTCGATGTTCAGCACGTCGCCGGAGACCAGCTTCCGGTCGCCGGGAATCCCGTGGCACACGACGTGGTTGATTGAGGTGCAGATCGACTTCGGAAAACCCCGGTAGTTCAGCGGCGCCGGGATCGCCCCGTGCGCCAGAATGAAGTCGTGGCACAGCTTGTCCAGCGCGCCGGTGGTCACGCCGGGCTGAACGTGAGGCTGGATCATATCCAGAGTCTCGGCTGCCAGCCGCCCAGCCGCGCGCATGCCGGTGAAATCCTCCGGTGCGTGGATGGTAATCCGTCTGGCGTCGCCCCCGCCGTCCATGGTCCTGGCTCTCCCGCCTGTCACAATCCTCGCAACATGCGCATCCGGACGGTTTGACGCAAGATCGGCGGTTGGGGACCGGCAGGACTATCGCATTTGACCACGCACAGAGGGGCGAACTTGTCAGGTCATCCAGAGCGCTTGCGTTACCTTTCCGAGGGTCCGGCAGATCCGCGAGGCTGGACCAGATCGACAGCATCCAGGCTCCTCCAGAACAGGGAGGAGAGACACGAATCCGCCCATTTGAGCCGTATCCAGCCGGACAATTCGTTATGCGATTCGCCAGGGAGATAGCCGCAATGGAGGAGTCGACACGTCAAGTCTGCGATAAGAGTTTCAATTTGTGATTGGCAATCAAAAGTTCAGCCTATGGAGCTATACCGACAATGACGAGGGGAACGCCGGGTACGCCACGGCCCTCTCTGATCAGATTGTAAAGTTCTCCCTCGTAATAACCCACACCTGAGGACATTGCGGCCTGGAGCTCCTTCATTGGAAGTATTTCCACCCCAACGTCGATGACGTCGCCAACATAGAATGCCAGATGCTTAACGAACAAATCATATGCCACAAATGCATATTTTCCGAATTGCACTTCGATGGCAACTTTGTTCTTTACCATGTCGGTTTGATTGTATGATGAAATGGGGACTGCCCCGGATTTTTGTATTTCCTGTCTTTGTTCCGGCGGTGCCATTTGCATCGTCTTCCGAATTAGTCCAGCGTCGGAAGTAACCCAGTAATTCGTTCTCCGTTCGCTCCAACCCAAATCCTTAAAAGCGGTCCGCATGGCCGCGTTCATGGCAATGGGAGAATAAAACATCTGCCCCATAGTGCGAACTTCTTTGGAGACCTTTGTTCTGCAGGCGTTTGCATCAACGCCCTGTATGACCTGTTGGATCTCTGCCCATAAGCCAGGTTGGTGAACCTGGAGAAACTCCCAACCATTGAGGTGGGAATAATGGGTGATAATTCTCAACGATGGCCGCCGTACGGTTTGCCTGGATCATATACGGGACGGTCCATGGGGCGGGTTTGCAGAGTGCCGGCCCGTAATTGATGGATGCGCTCCCAGGCGATATCCACAAACTCAGGCACCACGTCGCACCCATACCCGATACGACCGTTCTTCAAGGCGGCGATGACACTTGACCCCACACCCATGTAGGGGTCAAAAACCGTGTCCCCTGGTTTGGTCAAGGAAACGACTAGCCGCTCGACAAGTTCAACCGGGAACTGGCAGGGATGGGACGTCTTTTCGACATGGTTCGATTTCACATTCGGAAATATCCAAACATCGCCGGGATTCTTACCGAGAGGATTGCAGGAGAGTTGACCGGCTTTCGGACCTTTGAAGTGTTTCTTGCCGGGGTATTTCGACGGAACCCGGATCGGGTCCAGGATAAAAGTGTAATCATCGCTCTTCGTCAACCAAAGGATGGTTTCGTATCGACCGGACAAGCGCTTGGTGCAATGCAGACCGTGTTCGAAGTGCCAGATTATGCGGTTGCGCAGCTTTAAACCGAACTCCTGGAAAACCGGATACAGAACCATGTCCAGAGGGAATATCTCACCTCTGCTCACGTGATTGCCGGTCTGCCAGCAGAGTGAACCGGACGGAGAAAGTAGGCGAACGCATTCAGAAATGACCTGGGTTTGAGCCTTAACGTAGTCAGCGAGAGTTGATCGATTCTCGTACGACTTGCCTATGTTGTACGGTGGCGACGTGACGATCAGGTTCATGCTTTCGGAGAGAAGGGGCTGCATGAACGCAAGGTTGTCACGACAGTCCATTATGGCCGCGTGGTCCGTTTGAAGCCTTTTGACGACAGGTCCAGGATCGCTACGACTTTCCGATGCGGCCGGACCAGTGCCGTGCTGCCTCGCCGCCCTTCCAATAAACGTACCGTCCGATGGTGCTAGCAGATCGGCTTGATATAATGCCTGGCCGCTGGAACGCATTCTGGTTTTCATGCTACCTCAGGAACACAATCGTATGTCGACCGTCTGACAGGACAATCTACCGTGCGGGACAGGTTCAGGCTAGCAAAACATCCACGATTCCCAATAGGTGCCCCGCCACTCCGGCCAAGCGACGCATATGAACCTCACGGGCGAGCTTGATCCGGGGCCAACACAGGTCACGCAGTACAGATTCAGCGAGAGAGCCCGAAACCAGTGTTCACGAATGGCACTCGGAGGTCAAAAAACCCAAATGCTCGTTGGGGACAGGTGGTCAGAGGTCCGGTGATCCGCTAATGGGCGAGGCATGATCATCGATATGCACACACACGCCGGCCGCCCGCGGCGCACCGGCGATGTGGACCGGAGCGTGCTCGCCACGATGCGTCAAGGCGGAGTCGCCGCCGCGGTGGTCGCCGCGATCGCGGACATCCCTGTGATCCGCCGCGACCCGGACACGAAACGGCTGGTCAAGATCCGCGATCCGGAGCCGGGCGAGTGCCTGGCCGCGACCGAAGGCTACCTGGATAGTTTCAGCAACGCGGGCATGCGCATCGCGCGGGAGCCGGCTGAGATCAGGGCGGACGATCCGGCATTGGTGCTGGCGATCGAGGGGTGCGATTTCCTCGACGGCGACCTGGACCGGCTGAACGCGATGGAGGCGCGCGGCGTGCGTAGCATCCAGTTGACGCATTATCTGGTGAACGAGACCGGGGATGTTCAGACCGCGCCGCCGGTGCATGGCGGGCTGACCCGGTTCGGTGCCGAGGTGGTGCGGCGGATGAACCAGGTCGGCGTGATCTGCGACGTCGCGCATTGCTCGGAGGATACCGTGCGCGGTGTCGCGGAAGCGACGTCGAAGCCGATCCTGTGCACGCATGCCAACTTGCGCGAACCGGGCGTTCCGGATGGCGAACATCCGCGCTTCATCGGTCCCGAATACGCGCGGATGGTGGTGGAGACGGGCGGTGTGATCGGCGCCTGGCTGTCGACACTGACGCGCGAAAAAGTGCCCGGCATGATCCGCCACATGTTCCGCGCGATCGACGCGGTGGGGATCGATCATGTCGGGATCGGCACGGATATGCCGGCTGGCGTGGCGCGCACCGAGATGCCGAATTTCATTCGTCATCCGGAACTGGCGGAAGCCATGCGCTCCCGCGGCATGACGGCTGAGGAAGTGGAGAAAGTGTGCTCCGGCAACTGGCTGCGGGTGTTTCGGGCGGTGCGCGGCTGATGCCAACGGACGAACTGAAACAGAACGCCGCCGCCGCCGCCGTCGAGCTGGTCGAATCAGGCATGCTGGTCGGACTAGGCACCGGGTCCACCGCGCGGTACGCGATCAGCTTGCTTGGCGAGCGCTACCGTCAGGGTGTTCAGTTCACTGGCGTTCCGACCTCGCTGGCCAGCGCGGAACTGGCGCGATCACTGGGCATTCCGGTGATAGAGTCGCCGACGGCGACGCCGATCGACCTGACGATCGATGGCGCCGACGAAATCAGCGAGGCGGACCTGACCCTGATCAAGGGCATGGGTGGTGCTCTGTTGCGAGAAAAGATCGTCGCCGCGAGAAGCCGCCAGATGGTGGTCGTCGCCGACGAAACGAAATTGTCCACGCGATTGAGCGGACGGGTGCCGCTACCCGTCGAAGTGGTCTCATTCGGCTGGGAGTCGACGAAAGCTCGGCTTGAGGCGTTGGGCTGCCGGCCGGTGTTGAAGCGCGATGCTCAGGGTGAACCGTATCGGACCGACGGCGGCAATATGATTTTTAATTGCAAGTTCGACGCTTTCCCCGATCCGGCCGCGCTTGAAGCGGCACTGTCCGGGATTGTCGGCGTGGTGGAGACGGGGTTGTTTATCGGCCTGGCGACGACCGCGTTAGTGGCATCACGGGCGGGGGTGCGGCGGATCGACCGCTAACGCTCGCGAGGGTCATCGCGAGCGCGGCGAAGCAATCTCCCTACGCGGGGGGTCAGGGAGCTTGCTTGCCTCGGTCAAGCCGGGGCAAGCAAGCTCCTCGCAATGACATGGGCATTAGCGGCGGCGGCGGCGCGGGTTGGCCGCCGTTATGATCGCGCATCCCGTCAGCGCCGCCAGCGGCGAGATGTCGGTCACTTTCGTCCCGCGCAGATCGATTTCCTGAAGCGCGGTCAGGCCTCGTAACGGCGCGACGTCGGCGACCGGCGTGTCGCCAAGATCGAGGAACCGCAGGCCGGCCATGCCGGTCAACGGCGAGAGATCGGTCACGCGCGTGCCGGCCAATTGCAATCCCTGAAGCCTGATCAACCGCCGCAGCGGTTCAATATCGGTGACCTTGGTTCCACCGAGATCGAGCCGTGTCAAATTGATCAATCCGGCGAGCGGCGAGACATCCTCGACCAATGT
>Ga0182018_10000689_pt1 | contig 42262 bp, 43 predicted proteins | sample 812P2MmetaG_FD_120490 | JGI IMG/M metagenome (GOLD analysis project Ga0182018, IMG submission 120490) | Permafrost microbial communities from Stordalen Mire, Sweden - 812P2M metaG | ecosystem: Environmental > Terrestrial > Soil > Wetlands > Permafrost | place: Sweden: Stordalen | collected... | reverse complement strand
GTGTACCGCTCAAAAGCATTCATCGTCGCCAGAGTCCTTTGTTGTTTGTTTGTCGATCTCATCTGGCGGCAACTTACTCTATATTCCTGTGGAAAGGGAGACCTTATTCAGAGTCTCCCTAGCGCAAAGCTTTCCAAGGTTTTACGGACATCAGTACAGCGCAACGAAGTATCGAGTGTCCGAAGGCTGATAGCGTGTCGGTATTTGGACGGTCTTTAGACCGCTATTTTTCTGATCGAAGTAAAGGTCCAAGTAACCTGAAGACCCCACGTCATTACGTGAATGGATTCTATTGCCCAGTTGTCTTCTAAAGGCGCGATCAGACGGTCACGAAGTTGCTTCGGGATATTTCTTGGAAAGGTACTCCAAAAGCTTCCATACAAAGCGTGACGATTCAAAGTATGGCGTCTTTGCATATTTCGATGTTTCCCGCATGGCCGAAATCGGCTACTGTGCTGCGTTATGGAGCGGCCGTGCGGTCAGCTAACAGCAAGTTAAGTACCACGGCATTCCACGGTGTTCCAGACCGGTGTCTCGTAGCTCCGTTGTTAGGTTAGCGCTGAGATGGGGGAGCCTAATGTCTGAAGAGAGGACGGAGCTAGAGAGTTCTTTGATAGGTTTTTACCTATCTGGGTGAAAGGGCATGCCTGGGTGCCCAGCGCTGGCTGGCTCTGGCGTTTGTAAGTCAAGATTCACGACGACCGGCTCCTGGCCATTCCTCACGACTACGGCTTCGCAAATCTCATTTGGATCAGCATTAATCTCCTGGTGGGGCACATACGGAGGAACGTAAATGAAATCTCCGGCTCCGGCTTCGTCACTGAGTTCCAATCGATCGCCCCAGCGCATCCGCACTCGTCCTTTCACCACGTACAGAACGGTTTCCAGTTCTCCATGGTGGTGCGGTCCCGTCTTTGCATCAGGTTGGACGACCATGGTTCCAGCCCACAACGTGGCCGCTCCGGCTTTCGCACGTGTGATTGCGGCAGCGCGGGTCATGCCCGACGTCTGTGGGGTATTCATGTCCAACTCGGCGGCATGTACGATTTTGACGCCGTTTGTCCTCCAGTCCATGATTAAATTTCCTTAAAGGTTTGATAAGTGATTCAGTGTGTGGTGCCAAGCATTCCGTAAATGCTTGTCCCAATAACTGTCAATATCATCCCCATAGCGATGATGATTGCGACCCGGCTAATGATCTGAATCGTGACGATGGCGAGGTTTGCGATTCTTGTTCCCATGAAGATCGACTCCTGCTTCCGAGCCGAGCATTTTTGAGACCATGCGGACTGATCGCGTATTTCACCGCGGTTGCGGCGCGTCGAGTGGGATGACCCTGTCCTTAAATTGACTCCTGTTGACAGAAGTGTCCAAATAAGGACCTCTCACACTTCACCCAAAGTTCGTACCGCTGAGGAAGCTTAAGGAACTCATCCTTCCGACCGGCCTCAAAATTGCGGCAAGCCCTAAGCCGTTCGAGGTCACGGGTAACACTCAACAATGAGGACGCTGAAATCAATTGTCGCGTTGGTAGCCGTAGCCGTAGCCGTGATTGTTGGACCGATGGGGACCGATCAACGTGCTGGTAGCAAGCCGAGAAATCAGGAACGGCCGCTTTTGTCGAACCCAGAGGCTACGCAAGCCTTGGTGCGGGCTTGTGGGAACTGCCATTCCAATCACACTGAATGGCCTTGGTACGGCCATGTTCCACCCGTCTCCTGGTGGATCGAGCGGCACGTACGCGAAGGCAAGGAAAAGTTGGATTTCTCAGAGTGGGAAACATATTCGACGTGGCGAAAACGTAACACATTGGAGTCCATGTGCGGACTGATATCGACTGGCCGGATGCCCGCGGCTGTACACTGCAATGCACCCAGAGGCGAGACTCTCCGAGAAGGACAAGAAAGCAGTGTGCGCTCCGACCAAGAGCAATCGTTAAGTTTCGCGTGTGTGGGCTTCCTGCGCGTGCTTCACTCGTTTTTGAGCATGCGTAATTTTATTGTGCAACAACAGATCCGGTTGTTTTCCTGGCAGGTCGAGTGTTAGCCTTTCGCCGGTGCGTAATATTTGCCGTTTGCTTCCGCACCTAAAACGGCGAAGTCTGCCTTCGAAGTCTCCAGGGGATCGGTTTTGAAGATGAGGTCGATCGACGGAACACGAATTGTGGCCTCGAGTTGTGCAGCGGCCTTGACACCTTCGAATCGGTACTGCCGCGCCGGGTCTTCGTATTTCACGGGCTCGTCGGTCGCGTTCAAGACCAGCTTGAAGTCCATAAATGCCGGAGTTGTTTCTGCGTGCATCGCGGGCCAGCGCGGCTGGTCAATGATGGACACGTTCGTCATCTGCAGTGTTGCTGCTTTGCCGTTCGCACTGAATGTCAGGCTGTCTGCTGGCGCCGGTGTGACCCAATACAGCCCTTCAGGCGAGATAGGCGGATGGAAATCATGGATCTGGTTCGCGGGGACCGCCGGTCCCTTGAATACCGTCAGTCACGTGTGGGCGAAAATAGCTTGGTGCGCCTGACGAGCGGCCCAGTACTCACCCGCCATGTAGCTGTAGTCGGTCGTGGCCGTGCCCCAGGCGAGACGGCTGCCCTTATTGTCCGTACCCATGCCGTGAAAACCATTGCAGCGCGCCAGCTTAATTAAAATGATAGATGTTGGATAGTTCGACGTTCAGCATCGGGCTTTGGTTGTGATTACCATTCTTGTCGAGCCAGGGAATGGGATACGGGCAAGAGCCACCGTTGGATGGCGAGTGATCCTGCGGTATGGGTGCAGCGCAAAATTGGGGCGCGGATTGTGAGTGAAGCAGTCTACCTGTCTGCGAAGCAACGATTGAAACGAAGCCCAGCTTTAACAAACGGCGCCGGTTCATTGCTAGAGAATCATTGTCATGTTGCCGTTCGATCGCGGTGGGCGTCGTAGGTTTAGGATCAAAAGTGAAGTCCATAGTCTCCGTCTCCGCAATATAAATGGTAGATTGGGGCGGTCGGGGCTATCAATTTTGACCCGAGCTGGCGAGCTTGCCGCAGCATTCCGGTCGCTCCGGCAGGCTTGATCGGTCCCAGCCCCCGCCGAGCGCCTGAATCAGCAGCACCGTGTTCGCCATCCGCCGCCCCAGGATATTGACCGCCGTGACCTCATCCGCGAGGGCTGCACTTTGTGCGGTGATCACCTCGAGGTAACTTGTGACACCGCCCTTGTAGCGCGTGACCGAAAGATCGAGCGAACGCTGCGCGGCAACGACTGCTTCATCCTGAACTTTGGCTTCGTTTTCCAGAATTCTCACAGCCGCCAGATCGTCTTCCACCTGCTGGAATCCGGTCAGAACGTTCTCTCGATACGTAGCGACTTGATAGTCATAAGCGGCACGCGCCTGATCGTTTAGGGAACGTCGCCTTCCGACATCGAAGACTGTACCCACGGCAGACAGTCCAATCGACCACAAGCCGCTCGGACCATTGATAAGCGTTGTGATGGCTGAGCTTTCAAAGCCTCCGGAGGCGCCTAAGCCGATAAGCGGGTAATAGGCCGACTTCGCTACTCCGATCTGGGCATTGGCAGATGCCACCAGCCTCTCGGCGGCTGCAATATCGGGGCGCCGTTCCAGCAGCTCCGACGGCAAACTGACAGGAACGTGTGGAGGTGGTGCGGTGAGGGGCAGTGGAGCAAGGCTGAACTCCGCGGGAGGCTTTCCGATCAGAATCGCAACCGCATGTTCGTACTGCGCACGTGCCACGCCCACATCAATGGCCTGCGCGCGGGTAGTCTCCAGTTGAGTTTTGGCCTGCTCGACTTCCACTTCCGAAGCAATCCCGCCTGCGAAACGGTTCTCGTTCAACTCCAGGGCCTGCTCGTACTGGCTGACTGTAGAGTTCAGGAGCTGTTCCTCTGCATCCAGACTGCGAGCCTGAAAGTAATCCACGGCGAGATCGGCCTGCATGCTGAGATTAACCGTGGCCAGGTCCGCCGCACTGGCTTGTGCTTGCTCTCGATAAGACTCCACGTTTTTTCGAACTCGTCCCCAGACGTCAGCCTGATAGGAAACATCGAACGGAAGCACAAAATCGTTGTAGGTGGCGCCACTTAAGAGGGACGTAGTGGGACTGTTAGCGGAGACGCGCGTTCGAGTCGCCGATGGCCCGGCCGTCACTGTTGGATAGTAATCCGCCCGATAGTAGCGCAGGGCTGCGCGTGCTTGCTGGAACTGCGCCTCCGCAGCCTTTAAGTTCTGATTCGATACGTTGACCTGCAGTTCCAGGGCATCAAGCTGAGGGTCCTGAAAGATCGTCCACCACGTACCGCCAAGATTCTGGTCATTCGGTTGGGCAGGCTTCCAGTCGCCCAATTCTTTATAGGCGGGAGGAGCCTGTACCACGGGCGGATGGTACTTTGGGCCAACTACGCATCCAGTCAACTGCAGCGCTGCAATCACCGTCAGAACGGCCGCTTTCCATGAGCCCCCAATAATGAGCTTTCGAGATAGCTTCACTTGGTATCTCCCGGCAATGTTGCTTGAACGATTTGGACTTCCTGTCCGGAGATGATCGAGTCCGGTGGGTTGATGATGACCTGATCGTTTGCTTGGAGGCCAGACGCGATCTCTATCTCGTCGCCGAAATCGTGCCCGGGAGTCACGGCAGTCAGAAAGACCTTCCCGTCTTTCACAATTCCTACCCGTAACCCTTCGGTGCGGAACAGCAGTGCATTGACCGGAATTAAGAAAGTGGAGGCCTGCGTCGGGACCGCCAAGTGCACTTCCGCGTAGGATCCAGTGAGCAGGGTACCAGTAGGATTGTCCACGTCGATTTCGATCAGCAGAGTACGAGTCGTGAGGTTGATGTCATCCGCAGTACGCACCAGTTTCCCCTGAAATTTGCGGTCCGGAAACTCAGCAAGACTGAGATCCGCTGTCATACCTACTTTGGTTCCCCGCGAGTATTCCTCGGGCACATTCACGTAAACGCGCAACCGTCCGGGTTGAGCGATATGAAAAAGATCGGTCTTCACACTGCTAGTACTGCCAGAATTGATTAGGTCGCCGATATCGGTGTTGCGCGCCGTAATGACGCCATCGAAAGGCGCGTAGACCTTCTCGAAAGAGACTAGCGCCGAGTACTGCTGCACGGCTGCCTTATCTGCTTCGACGATTGCCGCATTCGCATTGTAGGTACCAACTGCGTTGTCGACGTCCTGTTGGGATACTGCATTGCTCTTCAAGAGTCCCTGATACCGGGTCTTGGTGATGGAAGCAAGCTCAAGATTTGCCTGCGCGGTTAACAGATTGCTGCGAGCTTGCTGGAGTTGCTGATCTACTTCCGGCGTTTCGATCAAGGCCAGGAGCTGTCCTTGCTTTACGTGCGCTCCAATATCGAAATACCACTTCTTCAGATAACCATTCGTGCGGGCGTAAATGGGTGAAGTGATGAACGGTTGCACGTTTCCCGGCAGGATGATTTCGTCGGTTGGCGCGGTTTGATTCGGCGACACCACCGACACTGCGGGGAGGGCCGCTTGAGCGGTCTCCACGCGTAAAGTTGCGCCGGCTTTGACGCGGGACCAGATTCCCGAACCCAACAAGGCGGCAACGGCTATGACGGCAACCGCGAGGGCAACCCAGGGCTTGCGCGAGCGCTTCCCTGCTCCCACATCATTCAATGGGGGGGTGTGCTCGCCCATTTGTCTATCTTCAATTTGAGGCAACATAAAGTAACTCCCCATCTTTTTGCACCTAGTGTCCTTGTGTCTCGGCCGCATGCCGGCGTGAACCTTGCAGAACGCTGAAAAATGCCGGAACAAAGAACAGCGTCGAAACCGTCGCGAAAATCAGTCCGCCTATCACCGCCCGGCCAAGGGGAGCATTCTGTTCACCACCATCCCCGAGTCCAAGAGCCATCGGCACCATACCGATGATCATCGCTAGAGCGGTCATCAGCACTGGGCGAAAGCGCGTAAATCCGGCTTCGAGAGCAGCCGCAGCGGAATCCATCCCTTCCGTCATTTTTTCCGTGGCAAAACTCACCACCAGGATGCTGTTGGAGGTTGCGACGCCCATGCACATGATGGCTCCCATCAGGGCGGGCACGCTCAGATTCGTGTGAGTGATAAACAAGAACCAGGCAATCCCGGCAAGTGCCGCGGGCAGCGCGGAAATCATGATGAACGGATCGAGCCAGGACTGAAAGTTGACTACGATCAGCAGGTACACAAGCACAATTGAGAACACCAATCCACTCAAAAGACCAATGTAGGATGCTCGCATCGTCTGAACCTGCCCGCGGACGACGACCCGAGAACCACGCGGTAACTGCTGGCGTGTGGCCTCGATGATCTTGTTGATATCACTGGCCACCCCACCCAGATCGCGCCCCGCGGCGGCGCCAAAAATGTCAATCACTGGCGCCACGTTGTAGTGAGAAACAACTGCCATTCCCGCTCCACGCTGCACCGAGACCAGACTGGCTGTGAGGGAGGGGAGAGCGGACGCGTCAGTCCCCGTGACCGGGATATTCACAAGGCCCTGCAAGGTGTCCGCGCGGTATTGCGGTGTCTGAGTCGCGATTTGATAGCTGACATGATTCTTTGGATCTACCCAAAAGGTGGGTGAAGTTTGGAAACTGCCGCTCAGTGACACCAGGAGATTCTGGGCAATATCGTGGGCGGTAAATCCAAGTTCTTCTGCTTTGGTACGTTCGACCCTCATATTCAAATAGGGCTCATCGAAGGGCTGTTGGATCCGCAGATCTGCCGTTCCTGAGACGTATCTGAGTTTGGCGAGCAGTGCACTCGCGTATTGCCGGTTGCCCTCCAAATCGTTCCCCACAACCTGAACGTCGAGGGGAGCCGGCAAGCCAAAATTGAGAATCTGCCCGACCATGTCAGCGGGCAAGAAGGCGAACGAAACGCCAGGAAATTGTTTTGGCAGCGTCAGACGAAGCCGGTGAACGTAGTTGTCCGTGGGATGGTGGTTGGCGGAAAGGGTTACAAGAATGTCGGCGTCCGATGTGCCAATTGGGGCCGAATTGCTGTAAGAAAGATTGATGCCGCTATAGGGCAGACCTATGTTGTCTATGACATTGTGAACCTCATTGTCAGGAATTTGTTTTCGAATCGACTGTTCGACAAGATCACAAAGATTGGCGGTCTCTTCAATACGCATTCCCGTCGGAGCGCGCATATGAAGCTTGAAAGTGCCGCTGTCAACGTTGGGGAAAAAATCCCGGCCCAGCCATGGAATCAAAATTGCCAAGGAACCAAGAGAGCACGCGAAGAATACAAGCAGGAACACTCGCCGCCGCTGGAGACAAACTTCGAGCAGGTCGCGATAACTGTGACGGAATTTTTCAAAGGCCTCCTCAAAACGCCTTTGCAGTCGTACCAGCGGATTGCGGCTGGTGGCACGCTCCGCCTCCGTTTTATCCCCTCGCAATAAGTACTTGGCCATGGTTGGAACGATGGTCCGCGAAAGGAAATACGAGGCCAACATAGCAAAAACGACGGCTTCAGCCAGCGGCACAAACAGGTATCGAGCTACGCCGGAAAGCAAGAACATGGGCGCGAAGACAATGCAGATTGATAGCGTAGATACGAAAGCAGGGGTCGCGATTTGCGATGCACTGTCGAGAACGACTTCATCCATGTCCTTCTCGGGCTCTGCTGCGCGATTGCGATTGATGTTCTCAACCTCGACTGTGGCATCGTCTACCAGGATGCCCACTGCCAGAGCGAGCCCTCCGAGCGTCATGATGTTGATGGTCTGTCCGATCGCACTGAGCACAATGATCGAGGTCAGGATTGCCAAAGGAATCGAGGTCGCGATGATGACGGTGCTTCGCCAACTGCCCAGAAAGGTGAGAATCATAAAGGCGGTGAGGCACGCGGCAATCAGCGTTTCCCGGACCACTCCGCTGATGGCGCCACGAACAAAAATCGACTGATCCGCCAGGGGGGTCATCTGCAGTTGCGAGGGAACTGTCATCGCAATTTGAGGTAACAGGGCTTTGATGCCTGCGATCACGTTCAGTGTGGACGCATTCCCCGCTTTTTGGATCGTCAGCAGGACTGAACGCTGCCCGTTCACCCGTACGATATTGGTCTGCGGTGGAAATCCGTCGCGTACCCATGCGACATCCTTCATGTAGATGGTCGTGCTACCGATCGTCTTGATTGGAATGCGGTTCAGTTCCGCGATCGTCTGTGGGGCTGCATTGGGAATGGAAACGTCGTATTCTTTGGAGCCGATCTTAGACGTTCCTGTGGGCAGAATCAGGTTCTGGAGGCTGATCGCATTCACCACATCCAGCGCGGACAGACCCTTCGACTGCAGGGCGGTTGTGTTGAGATCAACTTGCACCTGACGTTGTTTGCCACCATAGGGATAGGGTACCGATGCCCCAGGCACCGTGATGAGCTGGGTCCGAATGAAATTCAAACCATAATCGTTAAGTTGTTGCTCTGACAGATTTTGCCCGGAAAGCGCCAATTGGAGGACGGGCACGCTCGATGCGCTGTAGGCAAGAATAAGAGGCGGCGTTGATCCCGCTGGTAACTGCCTAAGTTGCGTCTGGGAAACAGCCGTAATCTGCGCAATACCTTGTTGAATGTTCGCAGTCGGCTGCAGAAACACTTTGACCACCGCAACCCCGTACAGAGACTGCGATTCGATATGCTCGATGTTATCGACGGTGGTGGTGAGGGACCGCTCAGTGACACTAACGATGCGGTCACTCATGTCCTCAGGGATAAGACCGTTATAGTTCCAGATGATGCTGACGACGGGAATATCAATATTCGGAAAAATGTCGGTTGGAGTGCGGACGATCGCGAGCCCGCCCATGATCAGGATGAGGATCGACACCACCACGAAAGTGTAAGGCCGCCGTAATGCGAGTCGAACTATCCACATAATGTCTCTCTTCCCGTCAGTCTATGATTCAAGATCCAAGTGCTTACTTCCGGTCCGGGCTGGCTAAACAGTGCGAGGCAAAACTGAACGAGGTTGCGGCTGGAGTGCCCGGCGCGTCAGCCGAGTCAACTTCGCCCGTGCACGCGAGATCTGGGCCTTCACGGTACCTTCAGCCAAACCCAGTGTTTGCGATACTTCTTTCACTGTGAGCCCATCTAAGTCACACAATTGGAATGCTCTGCGCAACGAGGGCGAGAGCTGGACTGCGGATTGTAGAAGACGCGCGTGCAGTTCCGACTTCCGACATTCGTCTTCGGGACTTGGTCCGGAATCCGCCAAACGATCTGACAAGCAACAATCCTGATCTTCCCCAGACGGTTCATCCAGCGACGCGTGGCGTTGGCGTGGCCGTCTCCGCAATTGCATCCGCGCACAATTCGTAACGATAGAGGTTAGCCATGTCGACATTTGGGCCTGACCTTTGAATTGATCCAGGTGTTTGTAAGCGGCGAGGAGCGCGTCCTGAACTGCATCCTCTGCGTCAGCCGCGTTGCCCAGTTGTCGATAGGCGCTCCTGTAGAACCGAGACAGGTAGCGCGAGAGAACATCCTGCATTTCGCCGGTTCCATTCTCGCGAATACTCACATCCATGTGTCGTTCGCATCCGACTGCTTCCGTCGCCTGCATGTTGTCCTTGTCCTCCAAGTACGACACTGGAAAAGCACGCCACCTTCCAATCAGGCGAACGGTGATTTACCCGTCTGTTTTCAGAGAGATAAATCCAGTGAAGTTTAAAAGAGGCCAAAAGCAACTCGGAAGGGGGTGGTTGCAACCGTCCGGCGGTTGACACTACGTCGGCATGTGGACAGCTTGAGGCCTCGGCGAGGCCAACGGATTCCCGGAATCGAGAACAGGATACGAATTTCTCGGGATCGGCGCTTCATTATCTTCGCGGAAACAACGTGTCAGACACCAAACGGGTCCTCGCACTTTGGAATAGGAAATGCATTCAGCGGTTGTGCTTTAGCCTCTGTGCTGACGGCTCTCGATGGCGACCGGTCCTTACCGCGAGCGCGAAACGGATCACGGATAGTTGAAGTGATTCTTCTTTGTGAGGTGCGTATGCAGTTCATTAGGAGCAGCACCGTAAGGTCGAGCCCTGCCGTGATCTCCGGAATTCTGAATTGTGTGTGTCCGGAATGCGGCGGACGAATGGGCGAACGCGGCAGGGAGTTCAGGTGTCAGGGCGAGTGTCTGACAGATTGGCGTAAGGCCTGGGAACAAGCTTCCGCCGAGATCGGCCCGCGATTAAAGAGAGCGGCCAGACGGATCTAACCGTAAATCATGTTGCCCGCCGAATGAGCCGTATCCATGTATGGCTGGACTCCGACTTGCTGTGCGAGTTGTAAGGAGACAAACACTGTGTCAAATGTAGAAATTGACGGCTTCCCTCAAGAGGCCCACCCCGATGAGCTTCTCATCGATCTCATCAACCGTACCGGTGGATCGGTTCCACATGTCTGCTACCACCCTCAGCTCGGGCCGGTTCAGACCTGTGACACGTGCATGGTGGAAGTGAACGGCCATCTGATTCGAGCCTGCGCGACAGCAGCCGCCGATGGGATGACGGTTTCGACCAAGTCAGCGAAGGCCGCTGCGGCCCAGGTGGAAGCATTCGATCGCATTCTCAGCAACCACATGCTCTATTGCACGGTCTGCGACAACAACAATGGCAATTGCACAGTGCACAATACGACGAAGTTGCTGGCCATTGAGCATCAGCGAATCCCATTCCAAACGAAGCCTTACGAGGTCGATAATACAAATCCGTTCTATCGCTACGATCCGGATCAATGCATTCTTTGCGGCCGATGCGTAGAGGCTTGTCAGAACGTCGAAGTTAATGAAACGCTCTCCATCAACTGGGAAGATCCGAATCCTAGAGTGCTGTGGGACGGCGGATCCACCATTGGAGAGTCGAGCTGCGTTTCATGCGGCCACTGCGTTACCGTCTGCCCCTGCAATGCCTTGATGGAAAAAACCATGCTGGGCCATGCCGGATTCCTGACGTCTCTGAAGAAGTCTGCCCTAAGCGGCATGATCGAGGTGGTTAAGGGAATCGAACCCGAAACCGGTTATGGAAGCATCCTTCAGGTCTCCGAGGCCGAACATGCGATGCGCGAGCACCGCATCCGCAAAACAAAAACAGTTTGCACTTACTGCGGCGTGGGGTGCAGCTTCGACGTCTGGACGAAAGATCGCCACATCCTCAAAGTAGCGCCGGAGCACGGGCCGGCCAACGGGATTTCCACTTGCGTAAAAGGAAAATTCGGCTGGGGTCACATTAACAGCGAGGATCGCCTCACCACGCCGTTGATCCGTGAGGCCGGAAAGTTTCGCCAGGCCAGCTGGGACGAAGCGCTTGGTCTCGTGGCTCGAAGGCTGCTAGAAATCAAAGATAGGGATGGAGCGGACTCCTTGGCTTTCATCTCTTCGTCGAAGTGTACGAACGAAGAGAGTTATCTCCTGCAAAAATTGGCGCGAGCCACTATTGGCACGAACAACGTCGACAATTGTTCCCGCTACTGCCAGTCGCCTGCAACCATGGGCTTGTTCCGCACCGTCGGTTACGGCGGCGACTCGGGCTCTATCTCCGACATGGAGAAGGCTGACCTGGTTGTCATCATCGGCAGCAACACGGCGGAGAGTCATCCAGTCATCGCCACTCGAGTGAAGAGCTCTCACAAACTAGACGGGCAGAAACTTATCGTCTCCGACCTGCGCGAACATGAGATGGCACGACGCGCCGACGTATTTCTACATCCCAAACCGGCAACAGATCTAATCTGGATCAATGCCGTCTCCCGATACCTTTTGGACCAAGGCCTTGCGAACACGAAGTTCCTGAACCAGTGGGTCAACGGGCTGGAAGAATTCCGAAAGAGCTTAGAACCCTTCAGCTTGGAAGCGGCAGCGCGACTCACAGGTCTCGCTGAGCGGACCATCAGAACCGTCGCTCACATGATTGCTGAGGCGAACAGTACCTGCATTCTGTGGGCGATGGGAGTCACCCAGCACACCCAGGGGTCCGATATTTCTACCGCTATATCGAATCTGTTGCTGATTACCGGCAATTACATGCGACCGGGAACTGGCGCCTATCCCCTGCGCGGGCACAACAACGTGCAGGGAGCCAGCGACCACGGGTCCATGCCAAACAGCTTACCCGGGTACCAATCGGTCGACGATCCCGAAGTGCGCCAACGATTTGAGACTGGATGGAAGGTCAAATTGCCGACTAGCAAGGGATTGGATAACCACCAGATGGTGGAAGCCATTCATGAGGGCAAGCTAAAAGCGATGTATCTGATCGGCGAGGAAATGAGCATCGTGGACTCCAATGCCAACTACGTCGCAGATGCATTCGCCAAACTTGATTTCTTTGTCGTGCAGGACATCTTCTTCAGCAACACATGCCGCTATGCCGATGTTGTGCTCCCGGGAGCACCGAGCCTGGAAAAGGAAGGCACCTTCACCAGCACCGAGCGTCGCGTGCAGCGACTGTATCAAGTATTGGAACCGCTCGAGGGTTGTCAGCCTGATTGGAAGATTATCCAGAAGGTAGCGAACCATATGGGCGCGGGTTGGCAATATCAGCATCCTTCCGAGATCATGGATGAAATCGCATCTCTGACGCCGATGTTTGCCGGCGTCAACTATGAGAGGCTGGCCGGCTACAAATCCCTGCAATGGCCGGTCGCCGCCGATGGAACCGATGAGCCGCTGCTCTATACGAAACGCTTCGCCTTCCCCGACGGAAAAGCGAGGTTGTTTCCAGTCTCTTGGATTGGGCCCACCGATGTGCCGAATGCTGAATTTGACTTGCACTTAAACAACGGGCGCCTTCTCGAACACTTTCACGAGGGCAATCTCACCTACCGCACCGAAGGGATCCGCGAGAAAACACCTGACACCTTTGTCGAAGTTTCTCCCGAGCTAGCCGAGGAACGTGGCATTCAAAGCGGAACCTGGGTGCAACTCATCTCTCGATACGGAAAGGTTCGGGTGCGCGCTTTGGTTACCGACCGGGTACAGGGGAAGGAACTGTACATGCCGATGAATTCGGTCGAGAGCCCCGTCAACCGCTTGACCAGCAGCCACACCGATCCCATGACCAACACGCCCGCTTACAAGGAAAACAGCGTTCACATGAAGGTGTTGGCCGAAGTCGGCGAAAGTCCACTTCCCCGCATCAATTCTCGCTTCGGTCATCCGACGCCGCAGAACGGAGTGGAAGTCGAACGCAAGTGGAAGCGACCGGACTACGCTCCGCCAGGAAATGGCAATGGGCTGGTGCAGTTGCAGACGAAGAAGTGAAGTGAGGAGAATTCCATGGCTCAACCGATTCCTCTAGAAATTCCGCCGCGCAACCCGCGTGCGGAGTTGCGCTCAAGATTGGAGCAAGCTCCAGAAGAACATGCTGAAGCGGTGTTGGCCGCGTACGAGGTGCTGCAAGAACTGCACAATCGTGGCGTGTTGGAAATCATGCGTGGGGCCTTGGCAGCGAGCGACGAGATCCTTGAGACTGTTGTGGACAACGTCAAAACGCCGGAAGCCATTCGCGCCATCAGAAACCTTCTCTTCTGGCGCCAGATCCTCGGCAGCATCGAACCGGAATGGTTCAAGGGCATCTTCCAGGCAATTCCCGAAGGGATTGCGGAAGCGACAGCGGAGCGGGAGAAACCAATAAGGTTCTTCGCTTTGCTAAGACGGCTCACCAGTAAAGACAGCCTTCGCGGCCTGGCCGCAGCCATTGATTTTCTGCAGGCCTTTGGTCGCCACCTGCAATCGGCGGAAAATCCGCTGCCACACGACTAGATGCTTCGAATGCTCAGCTGCTTGATAGAAAAGAACGTTTGTAATGACGACTGCAAAGAATGAATTAAGGATCGGATTGATGGCGGGGATTCAGCCAGCACCTCTAACGTCACTCTTTTCACGATCGCTGTTGCGACGGGATGTCGCCGCCGGCGGCCCGCAACGGCTCCCTGCGATACTTATCTTCGGATCGATTGCTGCGGTTGCGTACGCCGACTTCGTCGTCTCTTCTGTCTCGTTGGGCTATCTCTACATTTTGCCTCTCGGGATAAGCGCGATGTTCCTGCGCACCCGAATTAGTTACGCTCTAGTCGCGGTTTGCGTATTTTTGCACGACCTTTTTGGCCCCCCCTATCCAAGCCCCGAGGCAAGGATTACACACAATCTGACGGCGGCCATCGGTTTCACCTTCGTCGTCTACGTCATCCAGAGATACGTTAGACAGAGAGAACAACTCGATAGGACTGTGCGCCAGCAGCGCGATCAACTTCTGCAGGACCTTGAACTAGCCGCACAGGTTCAGAGAATGTTTCTGCCCAACCATCGACCATCCATCCCCGGAGTGGAAATCGCGGGCATGATGCAGCCTGCGAGAGGCGTTAGCGGCGATTACTACGACTACAGATCCATCGACGAACACACGATTCAGGTAGTGATTGCTGATGTTTCCGGCAAGGGAGTTCCCGCCGCGCTTCTAATGTCCGCTACCGCGGCTGCCGTACAACTGGAGGCAAGGGAGAAACGAGACATGCTTGACGTGGTGAATCGTTTGAACAGCGGGCTCCATTCTTTGTCTGACAGCAACCGCTATGTAACGCTGATGCTGGCGGAGATTGACGCACGCAGCCAGTCCCTGCGCTACGTCAACTGTGGCCACAATCCCGCCCTCCTGTTTCAAGCGAAGACTCATGATGTTGTTTCCATGAACTCGTCCTGCTTTCCGATCGGAATGTTCGACCGTGAAGCTTGTGCAATCAACTCGGCCAACCTCAGTGCGGGCGATGTTCTGGTTCTGTACACCGATGGAGTAACCGAGGCAGAAAATTCACTAGGAGAAGAATTTGGGATGGAACGTCTGTCGGCTCTGATTCGACGTGGTCACATGTTGTCAGCGGATGGGCTGATGAACCATATTCTCGAGAGCGTTACAGACTTCTCTCGGGATGTGGGATTCGAAGACGACGCCACTATTCTGGTGGTGAAATTCACCTTTGATTCGGTGGGAAATTAGAAAAGACCGGTGCCGTATCGGCCTGATCGCACTCCTGGGACGCGGTTGAAGCGCCTCGCAGTGTCAACGACCTTCTCTCCTGTCGAAATGCGGACACGTCCTCTGCGAAAGAGTCTGCGTTGCCGCGGCAACATGCTGTTTTCACTTCCTGATCTCAGCTGATGTTACTTGGCAGGCCAAATGCTTGTTCTACGTTTTGTTCGATGGAGACTGTAGCAGAAGCTGACGATTCAAGCAGAATCAAGGGGTTCAATTGCAATCACGTGGCTCAAATAGATGGCACGGCCTGCGCTCGCCGATTCTCCTTTGTGTCTGCTGTTCAACGACAGCTTTTGCCGACCGAGCCTCACGCCTGAGCCCGACGAATATCTTCGCGCCCGCCTCGACCCCAGCGAAATCGATCTTCGGACTGTCTCTGTTTGTACTCGCGGTCACAGGTGCCATTTTCTTAGTCGTCTTCACCTTGTTGCTCTACTCCGTTGTTAAGTTCCGGAAGCGAAAGAATGACGATGGACGCGAACCTCCCCAGGTGTACGGCAGCAACCAGGTGGAGCTCGCCTGGACCGTTATCCCCGTCCTCATTGTTGTGGCCCTGTTCATGGCAACGGCGCGAGTAATCGCCAGCGTCCAAACCGCGCGACCCGAGAATGCCATCGAAGTCATCGCCATCGGACACCAGTTCTGGTGGGAGTATCGTTATCCGGGCCTTGGAGTCGTGACTGCGAATGAACTCCATGTTCCTGTTAGCGACCCCAACAACCCGACTCCGGCATTGATCACGCTGTTGTCGGCGGATACGGATCACAGCTTCTGGGTGCCGCGCCTCGCCGGCAAAACCGACTTGATTCCCAACCATCCCAATAGCATGTGGATCGATCCGCATGAGATCGGCGTTTACTTAGGACAGTGTGCGCAGTACTGCGGAACCCAGCACGCCAAGATGCTCTTGCGCGTATACGTTCAGTCGCGGGAGGACTTTGACCGTTGGGCTCAGCAGCAGACCCTGCCGTCAAAGGTGGGAGGCCGCGCCTCCGCCGGACAGCACATTTTCGAGACGACCGCCTGCATCAATTGTCACACCGTGTCTGGGACCGCAGCCAATGGCCGCTTCGGGCCCGACCTGACGCACTTGATGAGCAGAGACACGATTGCCGCCGGAGTGGCGACCAACACGCCAGAACACGTACGGCAATGGATTCAAAATCCTGACGCCATCAAGCCAGGCTCGTTGATGCCAGCAATGCAGTTAAGCGACCAGGAACTGGATGCGCTCACCGCGTATTTGGAGACGCTTCACTAATGCCATGAGGAGAACTTGCAATGTCGACTGAGTCCATCACGTGGCCGAGTGCGACCGCAGGCTCTCGATCCTTTGTCGACACCCTCCACGAGTGGGTTACAACGGTGGATCACAAGCGATTGGGCCTCTTATATATCGCCTATGCGCTAGTGTTTCTCCTGATCGGGGGGATCGAAGCGATCGTCATTCGCATCCAGCTCATCCGTCCCCACAACGACTTCGTTTCGCCACAGGTTTTTAACCGGATGTTCACGATGCATGGCACGACGATGATTTTCTTCGTGGTCATGCCTGTCTTGTTCGGATTCGCCAACTATCTGATCCCGCTCATGATTGGCGCGCGGGACATGGCTTTTCCGAGGCTGAATGCTTTCAGTTTCTGGATGACCGCATTTGGTGGCCTGCTTCTGTATTTCAGCCTGGTCGGGGCCAACGGTCTGTACGGCGCGGGAAACGCCCCTGATGTAGGCTGGTTCGCCTACGCACCACTCACTTCGCAGACGTTTTCCTTGGGGCACAGCACGGATTTCTGGACGCTAGCCCTGCTGGTCTCTGGCGTTGGCAGCGTCGGCACGGCGATCAACATCATAGCGACCATTCTTTGTATGCGTTGTCCCGGAATGACGCTGGCGAAAATGCCGTTGTTCGCCTGGCTCAACCTCGTGATGGCTGGCTTGGTAATCCTTGCCGTCAGTCCGCTGACGGCGGCACAAATCATGCTATTGGTCGACCGCTACCTTGGCGGACACTTCTTCGACACCCAGGCGGGAGGCTCAGCGGTGATCTGGATGCACTTTTTCTGGATTTTCGGGCATCCCGAAGTCTATGTACTTGTCCTTCCAGCCTTCGCCTTCGCCTCAGAGATAATTCCGGTCTTCTCCCGCAAACCGATCTTCGGGTACCCGGTGATGGTAGGAGCGACCGTCGCGATCGGGTTCATCAGCATGAGTGTATGGGCTCACCACATGTTCACTGTCGGCATGGGCGCTGCCGCTAATACGTTTTTCGTGATTTCGACCATGGCGATTGCCGTTCCGACCGGCATCAAGATCTTCAACTGGTTGGCAACCATGTGGGGAGGAAAACTTGAGTTCAAGACTCCAATGCTGTTTTGCGTCGCCTTTCTCTTCCAGTTCCTGATCGCAGGCCTCACCGGAGTCATGTTGAGCGCAGCTCCATTTGACTGGCAGCTGGGGAACTCCTACTTTGTCGTCGCGCATTTTCACTACGTGATCGTGGGCGGCATTCTCTTCACGCTCTTCGGAGCCTTTTACTACTGGTTCCCGAAGATGTCGGGAAAGATGTATAGCGAGACGCTCGGGCAACTCCATTTCTGGATTTTCTTTATCGGCTTCCACCTCACCTTCGACTTCATGCATATCCCAGGACTGCTGGGCATGCCGCGAAGAATCTACACCTACGAACCCGGCCGCGGTTGGGATATGTGGAACCTCATTGTGACGATAGGGGTTTTCTTTCAGGCCGCTGGAATCCTGGTCTTCCTAGTTAACCTGTTGTGGTCCTACTATCGTGGCAAACCTGCCGGCAGCGATCCGTGGGATGCCTGGACTCTTGAGTGGTCCACTCCCTCGCCGCCACCCGCATACAACTTCGCCCTCATACCGACGGTCGAGAGCCGCCGCCCGCTCTGGGACCTGAAGCATCCGGACGATCCAGACTGGAAGTACGAATGAAGTACGAATAAGAGAGCCGCGATAATGAGTGCAACATTAAATGCGACAGCCTTGACGCTCCCGGCGCAGGAACTGGCATGGAAGCCTCCTTCACGCGGACGCGTGGGAATGTATGCACTGATCGCAGCGGAATCCGCGATCTTCACGATCTTCGTCGTAGCCTACCTCTTTTATATCGGCAAGAGCCTTTCCGGGCCCATGCCCAGAGAAGTTCTCTCGCCACCAATTTTTTACACCATTTGCTTACTCTCCAGTAGCTTGACGATTCACTTCGCAACCAAGACTCTTCGCGGCGGTAGAGTCCGAAGCTTTGGTGCGTGGTTGCTGCTGACGATTGCGCTCGGTGCAATCTTTCTTTACGGAACAGCTTCAGAATGGCACCGCCTGATCTATCAGGACGGCCTGACGATCAGCACCAACTTGTTCGGAACCACCTACTTTTCACTGGTCGGGCTGCATGGCTTTCACGTCATTGTGGGCCTCGTCGGCCTTTGCATCGTGATGGCATTCACATTGTCTGGGTTGGTTAAACAAGAGTACGCCGAGCGCGTCGAGGTGCTGTCCATGTACTGGCACTTCGTGGACGCTGTCTGGATTGTGGTTTTCACCGTCGTTTACGTCATAGGACGCTGAATCGACAAAATAAAATGACTCTACATTCATTCACGACGGCGAGCACAGAAACGAAAGCAGTCGAGATGCCAGCATCCACGGCCTGGCCAATCATTCTGGCTTTCGGCCTAACGTTGGTTTTTGCCGGATTGGTTACAAGTCTATCCGTGAGTCTTCTCGGCGTGATCCTAGCCGTGACAGGAAGTATCGGCTGGTTCCGCGAAGTATTGCCGCACGAGAGGCATGAATCTGTCTCCATTGTTGAAAAGGCGGCGCCGATCAGCACCAGTCGTCCACAAGTCGCTGTGGTCGAGTGGATGACCCAAGAATTGCCTCGAGCAAGATTGCCCCTCGAGATCTACCCAATCTCAGCGGGCGTGAAGGGTGGGCTGGCAGGAAGCGTTGCCATGGCCTTTCTGGCGATGTTGTACGGGATTATCAGCCGACGGGGAATATGGTACGCCATCAATGTCCTGGCCGCCGGATTCTTTCCCAGCCGACACGTCCCGGCGCAGATTGGGGCGTTTCAATGGGATTCCTTGCTCGTTGCGAGCGTCGTTCACTTACTGCTGTCCTTACTCGTTGGACTTCTCTATGGTGCGATGCTGCCGATGTATCCTCGCCGCCCGATTTTGCTTGGCGGCGTGATGGCGCCCATCGTGTGGTCCGGTTTAGTCCATAGCGTGGTCGACCTCATCGCTCCACCCCTTAACCAGCGGATCGACTGGACGTGGTTCGTCCTTTCTCAGGTTGGATTCGGGATTGTCGCGGGCATCGTTGTCTCGCGACAAGAACGTGTACACACGTTGCAGTATTTTCCTCTTGCTCTCCGTGCTGGGTTCGAAGCTGCAGGAGCCCCGAATGGGGATGAGAAAGATCGAGGCAAGGCCCGGTAATGAACTGCACCGCCGCATATTTGGCATTCGGGATCGTCACGCTGCTCGTGTGCGTGGCTTGCAGCAGTTCGCCCGGACGTCCTGCTCCGGACTCAGTCGCACTTCGTCCCGATCAGATCGTCGACTCCGCTGTCCTTTATGGCCAAAACTGTGCAGCATGTCACGGATCGAACGGTAAGGGAGGCGCAGCGATTGCATTGGGTGACTCAGTCTTCCTTGCTATCGCTGACGACGCAGCCATTCGGAAGACCATCGCCAACGGAGTCCCCGGCACCCCCATGCCCCCATTTGCAGAGACCGCGGGCGGCATGCTGACCGACAAACAAATCGATGCCATTGTCCGAGGAATACGGTCGTGGGCAAAACCCGACGGGTTGCGCAACGTGACCCCGCCTCCGTATTCAACGAAGGTCGCGGGCCATCCTCACCCGGGTGCCACTGTGTACGCCACCTACTGTTCCTCTTGCCACGGTCCCGATGGTTACGGAGGCAGCAAGGCAAGTTCGATTGTCGACGGATCCTACCTCGCACTAATAAGCGATCAAGATCTTCGGACCAATGTGATCGTTGGACGGCCGGACTTGGGCGCACCCGACTGGCGCGGAGACGTGCCTGGCCATCCCATGTCCGCACAAGAAATCTCCGACGTCGTGGCATGGCTGGCCGCCCAGCGTCCAAAACTTCCGGGCCAGCCATACGCAAACCTGTCGACGCCTGGGCAGAGAGGACTTCCATGATCGGCACCGAAATATCACGACGCGCAATGCTGGTAAAACTGGGATTGCTTTTGAACGGTGTTGTCGCCGCCATTTTAGCTGTGCCCATCGTGCGGTACTTGCTGTCGCCAGCCCTCCTTGAGCGAAAACCTGGCTACGAGTCATGGCTCTCTTTGGGCGGCCTCAATCAATTCCCTGCCGGTCAGACTCGGCTTGCAACTTATCGAAATCCCGTGGTCAATCCCTGGGATGGCGAGACCGCGGACATCGCCTGTTGGGTCCGGAATCTGGATGGTCAGAATTTTCAAGTCTTCGCGGTGAACTGCGCCCACCTTGGATGTCCGGTTCGTTGGTTTCCTCAGTCGAGCCTATTCATGTGCCCATGCCACGGCGGGGCCTACTATCAGGACGGCTCTCGAGCCTCTGGGCCTCCGGAACGCGGACTGTTTCAGTACCGCTATAAGGTCGAGAACGGAAAACTTCTCATTCAGGCTGGCGAAATGCCAACTCCCGGCCGTGCCGGCAACACAACTCGCGGAGAGACGACATGCGCCTGATCCAAACACTTGGAGACTGGTTCGATCTGCGTCTGCAGATGGGCACGTCGATTCGCGAGACGGCCGAACATCCGGTTCCGCGCGAGACCGCAAGCTGGTTTTATGTTTTCGGCAGCGCAGCGCTCACGTGCTTCATGCTCCAGGTTGTCACCGGCATACTCCTGGCACTGATCTACGTGCCCTCTGCGGGAGAGGCATGGAGCAGCCTTCAGATCCTGAACCATGGCGTCTCTCTTGGTTGGTTTATTCGAGCTCTGCATGGGTGGGGCTCGAACTTCATGATCGCCATTGTTCTCCTCCACATGATGCAGGTCTTCCTGTTCGGGGCTTATAAGTTTCCCCGGGAACTCACTTGGATCGTTGGCGTCCTCCTCTTACTCGTAACTCTTGGCATGGCCTTTACCGGCCAGGTATTGCGATTCGACCAGGATTCCTACTGGGGATTAGGAATCGGAGCATCAATCGCCAGCCGTGTTCCGGTGATCGGACCTTGGGTAGTAAACCTGATGCTCGGTGGCCCCATCATTGCTGGCGCGACGCTCTCGCGATTTTTCGCGCTGCACGTGTTTGTTATCCCCGGACTGCTCATCGCTTTCGTAGGTGTGCACCTGCTCATGGTGCTGAAATTGGGAATCAACGAATGGCCTATGCCGGGACGTGTCGTCCGGCGCGCTACTTACTTGCAGGAGTATCACGACCTGACACACAAGCAGGGTGTGCCGTTCGTGCCGAACGCGGTGGGGAAAGACATCCTTTTCTCTGGCTTCATTCTTCTTTCGATCGCCGCGTGCGCGGTCTATTTTGGTCCCTTCGGTCCAAGCGGCCAGCCCGACCCAACGATCATTCAAACCGCGCCACATCCTGATTTTTTCTTTTTGTGGCTGTATGCACTGCTGTCCTTTCTTCCGCCGTCATCGGAGACACCGATATTGCTGATTGGCCCGGCAATCGCGCTGATTGTGCTGCTCGCACTTCCCTTCGTCGCGGGTGAAGGCGAGAAGAGCTGGAACCGCAGGCCGATTGCTGTACTGTCGGTTCTGCTTATCGCTGTAACGCTGGGAACGTTCACCCATCTGGCACAACATGCGCCGTGGAGCCCAGTGATGGACGCCTGGAGCAGCCAGCCGATTCCTTCACAGTATTTGACGGGACGCACTGCACTCGAGCGAAGAGGGGCTCTTGTATTTCAGGAGAAACAATGCCGCAACTGTCATTCACTCGATGACAAAGGAGGTCAGCGTGGGCCCGCTCTGGACAGTGTTGCTCTGCACCTTACTCAAGACCAACTCATCCGTCAGGTGATCCAAGGCGGAGGCAACATGCCTGCCTATGGGAAAAACCTCAGTCCCGCGGAAACAACTGCACTCGTTGCCTTCCTTGAAACCCTCCATCCTGCTCAGCAAACGCCGGCGCGCGACGCTTCCCGCGCGGCCACACTAGGAGCAAGTGCGGAGCAACCCCGATCTCCTGGGCCTTAGAGGTCATCCATGTTAGTGATCCGATTCTCCCTCGTGTCTGTCATGGTCCTCGCTGCGCTGGTGTACTTGCGGGGTTGGTTTCAACTGCGAACTTCATCTCCGAACTCAATTTCGGGTTGGCAGCTTGGGTGTTTCATGTGTGGAGCGATGTCTATCGGGTTGGCCGTCAGTCCGCCGCTGGCGGCTTTGGATCATCGCCTCCTGTGCATGCACATGGTCCAGCACCTTCTGCTGATGACGATAGGTCCTCCGTTAATTCTGCTCGGCAACCCTCTTCTGTCATTCCGGCACGGCCTCCCATCGAGCTTCGTTCGGATTGGCCTGAATCGGTTTCTGTGCCGGGCTCCCACTCATTGGCTGGGAAGGTTTCTGGACAAGCCTCTGTTCTGTTGGCTCATCGCGACGGCAGTTCTGATCGGTTGGCATTTTCCCCAGGCCTTCGATCTCGCGATGCACTCGGAGTCTTGGCATGCAATCGAATACGCAAGTTTCCTGGCTGCCGGAGTTCTCTTCTGGATACCTGTGGTTCGGCCTTGGCCGAGCAAAGCCCAGTGGCCCCAGTGGTCTATTCCTGTCTATCTTTTCTTGGCGACCTTACCTTGCGATGCCCTGTCGGCATTTCTGACGTTTTGCGGTCGCGTGGTCTACCCTCACTATCTACATCAGCAGCGACTTCTCCATTTTTCAGCGCTTCAAGATCAGGAAGCTGCCGGCGCTCTAATGTGGGTTTTCGTAACCTTTGTCTACTCGATTCCCGCAGTCGCAGCCACAATCAACATTCTCTCGCCATCCGGTGCCTACCGTCAGCAGGAGTCGCCAAACGACGGCGATGACGCGGACAGAGTTACAGTCCCCTCGTCACCACACATCTCAACGGAGCTGGCATAAACATGGCAACCGAACCCATCCTTATTGTTGCTGCGGCGGAGACCCCCGTGAGGCGCCATAGTTCGAGGTCACCGTACCGCCCGTGGGATCTTGCTGCCATGACATGCCGTAGCGGTATTGCTCGACCAGCATGACGTGAGTGGTGACGGTCGGCGCGACAAATTGAGGCTGGCTGGCGCGGGCCTCGTCTGCTTTGCGCATCCAGGAGTGTATCCAATCCTCCTGGGAACGGCTTTTACAGCTGCTTCCATCACTCTGATTCGATCCGTTCTGCTCCGTCGCACGGCTTTCAATCCCCATCCCCCGCGCCTTGGCCACAATCGCTCTGGTGATCAAGAGCGCGATGGAATCGCATCACCCCAAGTCCGCAGGCTGACACTCCGTCGACATGTTGACGATACGGACCGGTACCGCGTGGACTTCGCGGCGAACGACACACAAACAAAGCCTTGAACCACAACAACCGCGTGGACTTATCGATGTAAGGACTCTTTGGAAATGCAAATGCATTCCCTAAGTATGAAAAGGAGATTTATCTATGAAGTCTTTCCGTAGCGCCGCAGTGTGCACTCTGTTTTTCGTGGCCATGCTGGGAGCTGCATTTGCACAGCAGGTTAAAACCGATTTTGATCACCAAGCCAATTTCTCGCAGTACAAGACTTATTCGTGGCAGGAAGTCAAGCCGCCGAATTCGTTGTGGGATTCGCGAATTAAGAGCGCAGTCGATGCTCAATTGGCGGCCAAAGGCTGGACTCAGATTGACAACGGCGGCGATGTGGCGATTGTAGCGATTGCGACGAGTCACACCGAGAGCACACTTCAGACTTTCTATGACGGAATGGGTGGGGGATGGCGTTGGCGGGGATTTGGTGGAATGGGCGAGGCTACTACTTCTGAGCAGGACTACAAAGAAGGAACTCTGCTCGTCGATCTGTACGACGCAAAAACCAAGCAGTTGATCTGGCGCGGCAGTGCCGAAGACACGGTGTCGAACAATGCCGACAAAAACGAAAAGAACCTGAATAAGGGTGTGGCCAAAATGTTCAAGAAGTTCCCTCCGCAGGCTGCCAAAGCGTGAGAGCTTCCGCCATCAGCACAGGAAATCAACGGAACTTTTGAAGGAGATAGAAATGCAAACTCGACAACTCGGCAACTCCGACCTGCAAATCACTCCCGTCGGCTATGGCGCCTGGGCCATCGGCGGCTCGGGGTGGCAGTTCGCATGGGGATCGCAGAACGACAATGATTCCGTCGCAGCGATCCACTGCTCGCTCGAACTCGGCGTCAACTGGATAGATACAGCCGCCGTCTATGGCTTAGGACACTCAGAGGAAGTAGTTGCCCGGGCGCTCAAGAGTTGGCCGGGTCCGCGGCCTTATATCTTCACCAAGTGTGGCCTGCGCTGGGACTCCCAGGGCAACGTAAGGAAAACGCTGAATGTTGATTCAATCCGGCATGAAGTCGAAGACAGCCTCCGTCGCCTCTCTATCGACGTGATTGATCTTTACCAGATTCACTGGCCGCCTGATCCGGATTCAGCGGAACTAGAAGAGGGATGGTCAACGCTTGCTTCCCTGCAGCGGCAAGGCAAGGTGCGTTGGATTGGAGTTTCCAATTTCACTGTCCAGCAACTGCGCCGCGCGCAGGCCATAGCTCCCGTTACATCGCTACAGCCTCGGTATTCGCTGGTGCACCGCGAGATCGAAGACCAAGTTCTGCCCTACTGCCTGCAGGTAGGAATTGGAGTCATCGTTTACTCTCCGATGGCTTCCGGTCTGCTGACTGGTGCCATGACACGCGAGCGCGCAGCCAAATTGCCCGCGGACGATTGGCGTAAAACTCATCCCGACTTTACCGAGCCAGATCTTTCAAGCAATTTGGCGCTGGTTGATCGCTTGCAGCAGATTGCCAGGCGCCACAACCGGTCAGCGGGAGAGGTCGCAATCGCCTGGACACTACACCATCCCGCCGTCACCGGAGCGATCGTCGGTGCCCGCAATGCACGTCAGGCCGAAGGAGTGATGCGCGCCGGCGACTTGCGCCTCAGCGATGAAGAAGTGACCGAGATCGAAACTTCTTTCGCCAAGACTGCCGCGTGAAGCGGTCAACGGAGGCGCCAAAAACAATTCCGATCGGGCCCTTCGAGGCGCGACTGAGTCAAGAAGGAGAACACAGTGAATAACGGCAAGACGTACGTGATTACAAATAATAAATGGCTACTCCTAATATTCTGTCTGGCACTGTTTTGCACGCTGGCACTTCCGACAGCAGTGAAGGCGGATGAGTGGGACCAGGCGACGAAGCTAACCTTCAGAGACTCTGTCGAGGTGCCAGGACAGGTTCTTCCCGCGGGCACCTATTGGTTCAAGCTCGCGGACAACGATTCAGATCGCAACATCGTTCAGATCTGGAATGCGGACCACACCCATCTGGTGACAACGATTCTCGCCATTCCCGATTACCGTCAGAATACCCCGGAGAAAACAATCGTTAATTTCGAGGAGCGACCGTCCGGCCAGCCGGAAGCCATTCGATCGTGGTTCTACTCCGGAAATAACTTTGGCGAGGAGTTTGTTTATCCGAAGACGCGTGCCAAGCAACTCGCGAAGCAGGCAGGCAGGCCTGTGCTCTCGATGCCTGACGAGCAGGCATCGAATGCGGCGCAGATCAAGCAAGCATCTGTAAAAGCAGTGACTCCAAGCGGCGACGAAGTCGCAATGCAGAAATCGCCGCCGCCCACTAAGTAGTTCGACGCCACTCTGAGGATTGCTTTCGCGACGGTAACGAGTCCTAGCTTTGGCTCAGAGCGGCAGGTCCGAACATTGCACTCGATCTTCGAATTGGTCCTTTCTGGCGCCGCCCTCGTGGCGCCATTGTTTTTTTGTGCAGCTATTGCACTGAGCTGATGTCTTTCGGTGGACACTGTGTCCATGGGCGGTCGTCACTTCGTTGGTTTCGAAGTTCTACCGCCCGGAACAATCGCGCACCAGCCACCATGGCCGCATTCATTGTCAATCTTGCTTCGAAGCGCTGGTTTGGAACGGCGGTTGCTACTCCTCAAGGTATATCGAATACGTGCTTGCGTAACGGAGGATGCGGTCGTGAACGAAGTGGTGGATTCTTTGAAGTACGCTGTAATCGCCGGGCTTCGTACCGAAACTGGTGCTGAACGCCTCGTGATTGCGTACCCGAGCGAGGAATCACTGCGCGACCTCATATCCGCACCCTCCATTCTCGAGGTCGGCTTCTCCTCGCGCGAAGAGGCGGTAGCGAGTAGCCGGGCTTCCGTCTCGACTGCTGTAGCTTACCGGAGGATGTCGAAAGCAATGGCAACTAGGGAAATTGAAAGAGATCAGCGGGGACTAGATTGCGCAGGCCAGCGAGGGCAGACCGGTTCAACTTTGCGCAAACTGGCAAGGTTTCTCGTCAAATCCTACAGCGACATTGCTACTTCGGCCACCGTGATCTTCTCTTCCACGAATGCCGTTTCGGCGGTCATCAGGATGGCACTGGGCAGTTCCGTCTGAGGTCTTTTCGTTTTTAGATCCCTGCTCGATAAACTTTTGAGCCGAGAGGCCGACTTTTTGGAAAAGGAGTAACAATATGAACGTTCTTCAGAAGATGCGGCCTTCATTTGCTTTGCCCCAGATGCTCGTTTTTGCCGTCCTGATAACGGGAGCAACTGCGCGAGCGACTGGACAGACGGGAACGTCTGAAACTGTCACCCAAAAGGCTACGGAACAGTTTGAGAGTGGCCCCCTAAACATTACGTCCCTGGGCCGGGGTCTATATGTCTTCTCGGGAGACGGGGGAGACGTTACGGCGATCGTCGATGACGGCAGTACCTTGTTGATCGATAGCGGACTGGCTTCTCGGATTACTGAACTGAGCGACGCGGTCTTCAAGTCGACGATGCGTCCCGTAACGAGGCTGGTGAATACACATTGGCACTTTGACCACACGGGCGGGAACACATACTTCGGCTCCGCTGGCGTTACCATCATCGCTCAGGAGAATGTTAAGAAACAACTCTCTTCCGTGCAAGACGTACCCTTCGTCGGCTTGCGCGACGGTCACTATCCGTCAGAAGCGCTGCCAGGAGTAACGTACTCAAGCAGCATGACTCTACATCAGGGGAGTCAACGACTGACATTGGAGAACTACGGACCTGCGCATACCGACGGGGATACTGTCACCTATATCGCTCCGGTGAATGTCGCTGTCGTAGGAGACATTTTCTCGAATCACTTCTATCCCATTATCGATCTAGCGTCTGGCGGATCAATCGATGGCATGATCCATTCGGTCGATCGAATTTTGGCGCAGACTGACGCGCAGACGAAAATCGTGCCGGGCCATGGTCCGGTGGCCACGCGTGCAGATCTGCAGGATTACCATGACATGCTGATACAGGTTCGACAGAGCGTTAAGGATCTCATCGCAGCAAGAAAAACAATGGATGAAGTGGTCGCGGCCGCGCCAACCAGAGATTTCGATGCCAGATGGGGTAGTGGTTACGTAACCCCGGAAGTTTTCACAAGAATGGTATTCAGCAGTCTGGCCCGCACCGGCGCGAGTCAATAGTTGCATCACGCCACCACGTGGGACGGCGGTATGAGCTCACGCGGTGAAATGTGCTAGACCCTCTCTAAAGATCGTCTTTAGACCTTTTCTTGTGCCTTATCGAGGGCCGAATCACGAGGCGGATTCGTGATTTTGGCGGAGGGCTCCGCGTTCTCTTGCATCGCCGATTTCAAACCACGGATACCTTCTCCGATTCCTTTGCCGAGTTCGGGAAGTTTCTTGGGTCCGAACACGAGCAAAGCAATTCCAAAGATTACCAACAAATGCATGGGTTGAAAAATTCCTTCAATCATAGAAGACATCCTCCGGTTAGAAGAGCTGCGCGCACGACCCATGCACGCAGCTGATGTTTTTCTGTTCCTTAAAAGACTGCCAGCTTCTGCTCGGGCACTCCCACAGATCTCTTGCGACGAGCCGCCCTAAACGAGTTCCGGCTTTTCCGCCGGGATTTTCATGGCCATCTCCTTATCAATGTTCAGGTGTGCCTTCAGCATTTCGCTGGGGACGCGCCTGAGCCACTGGTTCAAGGAAACATCCATGAACTCCTCAGCTGCGAAGATCTCCAGGGCCACAAGGTCGGTATCACCCGTATTTTCGACGTAGTGAGGCGCGTTGGTGGGAACAAAGCCGACATCGTTGGCGCTGAAGTCCATTGTCCGGGCATTATCGACAGGAAAGAATACGGTCATGCGGCCCTTGCCGGCGATATAGTACTGCCACTCGGAGGCGTTGGGGTGCCAGTGCATCTCACGCATGTGTCCAGGCTTGATGATGAGCAAGGCCGCGGCAATATGCCTGGAGGCTGGGAAGTTGTGCGAGTCGACGACGCGAACTTCGCCTGCTTTGTTGGCTTTCGTCGGCTCCATCGACCTCATGCGGAAGGTGTACTGATATTTTGATGCTACTCGCTCGCCGCCGATCTCCGCTTTGTCGTGTTCGAGCGAGTTGGGTAGGTTGCCGGGGAAGATGTAGAGTGGCGCCCCGGGCGTTTGAGCGAAGACACTCTTATCCAGCCCGGTATTCTTTGCCAATACCTCGGGAGGCGTGTGCGCCACCCACTCCGAGAGCAGCATGGTTCCATCTTCAGAAAACAATCCCTGGTTGAAAATCAACAAAAATTCCGTTCCATCCGGGCCAAGCCCTTGAATGGAATGCGGGTAGCCTGCGGGAAAGATCCAAAGATCGCCTTCGCTAACGTCACCGATGAACATGGTGCCATCGGGGTTCATCACCGTGACACGGGCATTGCCATAGAGCACATAAGCCCATTCATCGGCAGTGTGCCAGTGCAGTTCGCGATAGCTGCCCGCAGTGAGGCGCATTTGGACGCCGGCAATATCCTTAGAAGAAGGAAGAACGCGCTGAGTCACCTCGTGGGTCCATCCACCCTCTTCAACTCGCTTCTTCACCAGATCGAAGGAGTACCAGATCGGCCCGAGGTCGCCGTGGTCGGTCGGAGGCGGATTGTTGGAATTCGAGTTCTGGTCCAGAAGAGCCTTGTTCTCCGGTCCGGGGTCGCTCGAGGAATGGTCGTGCTCCGCCTTCTGCGTGCTAACTCTCTCTTGAGCACTAGCGGTCAGACCTGCAAACGTAGCTGCTGCCAATGCGGCTGAGCCGAATCCCAAAACGCTCCTTCGTGAAAATCCGTCCTGCACTGCCTTATTCTTTTTCTCGTCATTCATCGCGTTCTGTCCTCATTCAATGAATTCGACCGCAAGCGTGCGTTGCCACATCGACAAGCGAAGCAAGCACAGTTCCACTTCGCGTGCGAGTTGGGAATTATCGGGAAGTCAATCGTTTAGGTGGCTTCGAAGGGGCCCAGGGGGTGACGCTACCATTGGTCGGGTACAGACGACGTCAACGGTTGGACACTCTGTCCAGCGCTGGTCGGTAGCGCCAACGGGAAGTTTTTAAATCGGAGAAACGACGCAGCCGGGAAGACTTTTGCCTCTGGCCGGATCCAGCGTTCAGCGGTGGAGATGGCCCCACAGCACGCCGAGTGAGTGAAGGAGAATCGCGTCTCCAATGGTCAACCTATCAGGATAAACGACAATCTCGCACGCATAGCGGACAACGGGATTCTGTGCCAGGCACCCACGCTCGTGGCGGATGACGCCCTTACAGTGTTGACACGCTGATTGGGCGTTGTAGCGGTTGCTGTGATACAAGGCTGGATTGTTGTGGGGCATAACTTTTTCTGAGCAAATATCAAGGCGCGTCCCCTGTCTCCGCAAGATCACTTAGTCCGGGACGATCGACGATTCGAGTTCGGAGGAGCGCCCATCACCTTAACAGCCCTACCAGATCCATCCGCATTGACAACATACCGAATCGCACAATCGGACTTTGTGCAAAAGTGCTTCACAAAGAGCGCACGATCTCATCCACTAGGTTTCCTCCAGGGATCAGGCGAGGACTAGTCTCTTTCCGTCTTTCTAAATTCCTCAAGCGAAGAGCACCCTTCGCCCACATCGCCCGTGCCAGCGCCCTCATCTCCGCATCCATCGAAGTGGCGGCCCTGAGAAGTTCCTTGCCCGCGTCTTGCTGACCGAACCTGCACCACATCACTCCACAAAGAAACATGTAGTCGCTGTCCATATCCCTTCCTCCTGTCCAGACCTGAGTAGCATCAGTGGTATTTCCAGCACCGCAACACTGTGAATGCAATCGTGCTGCCAACGGCAGGTGTGAAAACCACGGCCACGTGTCGCCTTGAGTCGTGGAGGGACGATATGGGGCACCCACGACCATCGCGACCCCGTGCGGTTTTGGCTAAACCGTGATGTAGGTGTAGTGGCCTTCGGCCTGAAGGAGTGCGATAGCGGCGACCATAGCCGCCACTACCAGGACTCCCGGCATGGTGTGGGCAAGCATGTCCTTCATGATGCCTTCCGGCGATTGCGACAGCTTGTTGCGGGCGCTGAGGACTCGCACCTGTTCTTCCAGGGCGGTATGACAACTCAGAAACTGCGCGCCCCTCGATTGGAGGGCTTGCATGCTCCTGTCCTGATAGATGGAATCCAGATCGTCCGGATTTTTGGCCGCAGACTCTTGCTTCAGGCCAATTTTGCTAGCGTAGTAGAGGTTCTTCACCGCAGGCTTCCCGGTTGCCGGGTCGGTCACCTTCAGCCACTCGCCGATCTGGTACTTCTCCCAGATGTAGTCGTCGTAGTTGAGTAGATTGGCGGGACCGTGCAACGCGGCCGCAATCTTGATTTGCCGTTCTGGAATGCCGAAACCGAAACGCAGGCCATTGAAAGAATTCTTGATGTTGTTCAGAAATTTCCCGTCACCGATCTGCATGACGTCGAACATCTGCTTGATCCTGGCCGGATCGTTGACAAGTTTCTGGAACTCGTTGAGATTCCACTCTGAAGCTCTCCATACAAGTTGGGCGTCCGCTGCGTGGGGCGCACCTCCGGACAGGCCGAGTGTCGTTAAGCCTGCCGCGGCGCCGGAAATCAGCGATCTACGGGTGATGTTGTTCATGTTTTCCCATTGCAACGAAGGATTGGTCTGCCATCGACGACACCGGCTGCGCGTTTATTTGAACAGGACCTTGGCCATCATTCCCTTGTCTTCGTGATTCAGCAGATGACAATGAAATACGGCCATACCTTTGATAACAGGGTCGGTGAGGTCCAAGATGACATCCACAGTGCCGCCAACAGCAACATTCACGGTATCCAGCCACGCAGGTTGCCCGAGTGGGACGCCGTTTTCTGCGTAAGCCAGGAAGTGGACTTGGTGTACGTGGAAAGGATGGAGCTCAGCGGTTCGATTGACAATACGCCAATGCTGAAAGGCGCCCACGCGCACGCTTGTCATGGGGCCGTCATCCATCGCAAACTTTTTACCGTTGATATAAAAGCCATTCTTGTCTTCAGTGAAAATGGTCGTAAACGTCGGTGCACTCTTCTTCAGACTTTCCACGTTGACCGGCTTGTAGAAGGGTCGTCGGCCTTGGCCCGTATGTTTGTGTTGAGCTGGACTAGCCCGATCTGGGCTGGGTTGAACCAAACTCGGTTGAACCAAATCGGCGAGCACCATCCCTGGATTGGGATCCCCGGCCGGGCCCGTATTTACGCAGAGTGTACGCAGAGCACCATGTGTGCCCGCCGGTGGACCGGAGACGATCGCTTCGACGCGTCCCGCTGGAGCCAGTAGCACGTGGTCGGTGGTCCTCGTGGAATGGTTCGGATCGTGATATGCGAGCGGCATTCCGTCGAGCGCCACGATTTCCAATGGCTCTGAACCAAGTTGCAGGTCCAAATAGCGGTCCGCCGACGCATTCACTACGCGCCAGAACTGCCGCTCTCCGGGCGCGATCTCGATTTGCGGCCGAAGCGCCCCGTTCACGGTAAAGATCTCTTCTGGCGCCTCGGCTTCTCCTCCGCATACCTTCGACGAGATTTCAACAGATTTCTTGAGTTCATCAGCATTTGGATCATGTTCAATGGAGCGTCCGCGCACCACGATCACGCGCTCACGAAGGCGCCCTACCGCGGCGACGTAGCGTTCCATTCCCTCAATGACAATGGCTCCCGACATTCCGTCCAGGACTTGCCGATGACTCTCGCCGTGGGGATGAGTGTGGTACCAGAACAGGCCCGGTGGATGATCGCGCGGAATCTCTACCGAGTAGTGCAATGCCTGGCCGGGCATAGCAATCATTCCGAGCACGTCGTCCTGCGGCGAGTTCGGCGAGACGGTAAGCCCATGAAAATGCAAATTCGTCATGTTCATGCAGGGATTCACCGCGCATGTCTCCTCGGACTTCGCAGGAAGATGGTTGATGTAGGTAATTTTGAGAACGTCACCCGGAGAAACGCGGATTACAGGAGCCACCGTGGCACCGTTGAAAGCGAAGGCATCCCGGCCGTCCTCATTCACTGCATCAAGCGTAAGCGATACAACGTGATTCTTACCCCGCACTTGGGGAGGCTCCGGCACCGAAACAGTCTGTGCCAAGCTGGAAGCTGCGAGGATTATCTGCACACCCAGGAGCAGAAGGCCGTAGCACTTTCTTTGATCTGTCATAAACAGTTCCATTCTTTCCAATCCAGCTCGCAACACTCTGTCACAGATCATCCCGGACCCATTGGCGCGTGAGACTATGTAAGTCGGAGTGACTTGAAACGCTTAGATGTCGTGCAAGTCAGTACTGTGCGCCGACAACGGTAGGATCGCGAGTGGACAAGCCGCGTGATCGCATTGACACGCGATTTCCACGTCGTCGCTTCCCGCTTCGCGACACGATTCCCCGCAGTACTCTTCTCCATCTGGTACAACGCAAAAACACGGAATGTGTGCGCACATTCTTTTCTTTGGATTTGCCATTACGGCCATCTTCTGATTCGCCATTACTGTCGTCCTTCGCTTCCTCCGATCACTTGAAGTGCTGCTCTCGTGACGTAGTGCCATCGCTGCACCTGTCGGAGGAAGATTTGAGGGGGTCCACTCCAATGGGCGAGTTCCGGCAACTACGTCATCCCGGACACGTGCATGCCGCACTCCAAATCTCACGTTGACCGTAAGCCAAGGCTTTCTAAGGACATGCACTCAGCGACAGAGAAGAAACTGACTACCGCAGTGTCGACGGGCTGATAGCGGTGTCCGCATGCCGACGGTGTTAATGGCAACATCCTGTCGGATTGCGCGGAGGTTTAAGGGACGTCAGTCTCTCAAGTGGGCGGATCTACTGAGCTATTCAGTCTCTTGTACTTCTCTCCCCTGACTGGAACAAGACTTGCACTCGCCACTTCGGAGAGGGATCGAAATGGAAGCACAGGCATTTACGTTTGCTAGTTCGCCCTTCGTACCGGTCGCGATCGGCTTTTTTGGTTTGGGCACTGGCTACTTCATCTGGGGTGGTCAGGCTTTGTTTGGTTTTCCCAAGAACAGTCCAGAAGTCAACCGGACTCTGGGTTTATGGGGATTCTGGATGCCGGGTTTCATGCAGTTCCTCACCGGCATCTATCTCTTAACGGGACTGACATGGTTCAACGTCTTCGGCAAGGCGGCTCCCCTCTATATGGCGAGTCTCGCGTTCACCGCCTACGGCTTTCACTGGTTCGCCATGGCTTACCGGAGATATATCGATTCCAGTGCCGAGCCAGATGGCTGGATGGCCATCGCCTTTCTGTTTCTCAGCATTCTTGGCGTTGATGTTTTTCGGCGTGCCGGAGACATCCCCGTCATGCTCATCTTTGTCGGCCTAACCTTGATCTATGCGACCGAAATTCCTACACGCTTGCTTTCATGGAATCCAGGTGGGCGCCTGGTCGGGCTGTTTCAATTCATTACTGGTATTTGGCTGATGTATTGCACCTATGCCATGACCGTAGATTTGGCCTTGGGCGCCAAAGCCTGGATTTAGAAAATGTGCACTCTATGACGAAATTACAAGGGGTTAGTTGCGGAATTGCTTGTCTGCTAGTAGCGACCTGTGCATACGCTCAGTCGGGAGCGCCATCCGTGCCCGCAGGCGCAGTCGCCCTCAAGTCAAAACTTCCCAGAACGTCGGAGCTACTAAGAGCTCTGGACGATTCTCTTGAGACCGTCGTCTCCAGAGTTTCTCCCGCAGTAGTCCAGATAGTGGTTGCGGGATATGGTCCCTCCGAGGATCATGAGCACACCTCAGCGCGAATCGTTCGGCAGCATGCCATTGGCTCCGGGATCATTGTCGATCCCGACGGCTACATTATGACCAACGCGCACGTGGTGGAAGGAGCCCAGCGCATTCGCGTAATTCTGCCGCGTCCCGCTTCAGATTCGCCGCAGGGTCTGCAATCCGTCCACGCTGGGCAGATCTTGGAAGCCACGCTGTTAGGCACACACAAACAAACGGACCTGGCTCTCCTCAAGATAGAAGCGACGGATTTACACGCTGTATCTCTGCGCAGCGACGTGCGAGTCCGCCAAGGTGAATTAGTGTTCGCCATGGGCAGTCCCGAGGGACTACGCAATTCCGTCAGTATGGGCGTGGTCAGCTCAGTCGCCCGGCAACTCGAATCGGACGATCCTATGGTGTACATCCAGACCGACGCCGCGCTGAATCCGGGGAACAGCGGCGGCCCACTGGTCGATATCGATGGCAACGTTGTAGGCATCAACACCTTGAAGCTGAGCGAAAGCGGAAGCGAGGGCCTCGGCTTTGCCATCCCTGCGGCACTCGTCAATTTCGATTATCGGAACCTTCGTAAGTACGGCCATGTCCAAAGAGTTGCGATCGGTGCGAAAACGCAGAACATCACGCCCAGGCTGGCCGCGGGCTTGGGACTGGCGAGGAGTTGGGGGGTGGTTATTTCCGATACCCTTCCCGAAGGAGCCGCGGAAGCAGCAGGTCTGCAGATAGGAGACATCGTCCTTGCCATCGATGACCACCCGATCCCGAGCCTTCCCGATTTCATCACCGCCCTCTACCTACATCCCATCGACCAAGTTTTGAAAATCGACGTGATTCGAGGCACGAGCCAAATGTCTTTCAACGTTCCGGTTAAGGTGTACCACGAGAACATAGACGCACTGGCCGATGTTCCCGATTTACAGAGGACCTTGATCCCGAAGCTGAGCATTTTTGTCACTGATCTCGATGACAGAGTGAAGCCTCTGCTGTCAAGCGATCGCAGCGACTTCGGAGTCGTAGTTGTGGCTCAGACCGCCGGGCCCAACGCCGATGCCGGCCTGCAGACGGGCGACATCGTTCGCGCCATCGATCGCACGCGGCTCCAGTCGACCTCACAATTTCAGGCGATTGTCCGCGACGTCCGGTCTGGTGATCCGGTCGTTCTTCAAATCGAACGCGGCGGAACCTTTCGATATCTGGCGTTCGAGATGGACTGAACTTTGAACGAGCTCACTCTGTTGTAAGCGCCTGCAACGTACCTTCTGTTTTCTGGAGCTTGGATTCGCCGCTGCAAATACCAATTTCACCTACCGTGCCGGAGTTCTGCCAGCAGGCCACCCGAGTCTTCCACTGCGCTATCATGTTTCCCTATCGGAGCGGTTTACTTTACCCAAAGGAATAGAGGCTAGTGAATGACCCCGGCAGCCGTCCCCACAGTCTTCGTCGTCGATGACGATGATTTAGTGCGCGCCTCCATCGCAGGCATGCTGAAATCGGTGGGCTTACGTTCCGAGACCTTTGGGACGGCACAAGAATTCCTACGCAGCAAGCGAACGGATGGGCCGAGCTGCCTGGTTCTGGACGTAAGACTTCCAGGAGTGAATGGCCTGGACTTTCAGCACCAGCTGATTGATGCAGGCATACGGATTCCCGTTATCTTCATCACCGGTCATGGAGATATTCCGATGACGGTAAAGGCCATGAAATCCGGAGCGGTCGAGTTCCTCACCAAGCCGTTTCGGGATCAGGAGTTGCTCGATGCGATCCATCAGGCTCTGGATCGTGACCGGGTAATGCGCCAACAGCAGAGCGAACTCGAAGAGTTACGGAAACGCTACGAATTGCTCACCCCACGCGAGCGCGAGGTCATGGCCCTGGTAGTTTCAGGTCTGCTTAATAAGCAAATCGCCTTCGATCTCGGAACCAGCGAAATCACGGTAAAGATTCAAAGGGGCCACGTGATGCGGAAAATGCAGGCGGAATCACTGGCGGACTTGGTCAGAATGGCGGAAAAGCTTGGGATTTCACCCGACAAGAAGTAGCGGATGCTCAGGTGTCGAGAAAGAAAGATCCTTCCGCGACGAGCTACACCTATGAGCCGGTAATTGCGAGCCATTCCGCGACAGTCTTTGTATAGACTTGAAGAACGTTCAATCGATGGGAAATCCGCATAAAGCGAACTGGATTGCACGGCCATCTGCCACGGCCACCATGCGTTATGGATTGGCTTTGTTCTCGGTTGCAGCGGCTTCGGGCCTGGCTCAGGTTTTTCTATATTTCCATTTGCCTTTGGCGTTCAATGCATTTGCGCTGTGTGCAATCGCGATAACATTTTGGTACGGCGGCACAAAGCCCGGCATTCTTGCGGCTGTGCTCTCAGCGCTTGTTCGCAGCTATGTCTTCGATCGTGAAATCAACAACATATCTCGCGTTCTTTACGACCTTGTATTCCTGATCTTTGCCCTGCTAATGACAGCGGCTACGCAAACGCGAGATGAGCTTGAAGTAAGAGTAGCGGAGCGAACGGCGGAACTCACTCTGACTAATGAGGATCTGAGCCGTGAGATTGCCGAGCGCAAGCGTGCTGAAGAGAAGTTGCGGCAGAGCGAGGCGTATTTGGCCGAAGCGCAGAGAATTACGCATACAGGGAGTTGGGTCTGGCGGGTAGCGGGAGGAGACGCCTTGCATCTCTCCGAGGAATGGTACCGCATCCATGGCTTCGAGCCAGAACAGGGTACGCCGGATTGGGAACAACGGCTGCAGCGCATTCATCCGGAAGATCGAGCCAGGTGGCAAGGAGTGATTGGGCGAGCAATCAGTGACAAATCGGATTACGAACTAGAATTCCGGATCGTTCTTCCGGATGGCACAGTCAAACACATCCGCACCGTCGGCCATCCCGTTCTGAACGCATCGGGGGATCTTCTGCAATTCCTGTGCAGCTCCACCGACATCACCCAACGCAAGCAGGCCGAAGAGGCGCTGCGTGAGGCCCAAACGGATCTTGCGCGCGTCAGTCGGGTGACCACGATGGGAGAACTAACGGCGTCACTGGCTCACGAAGTGAATCAACCGATAGCCGCCGCCGTCACCGATGCCAGCACCTGCTTGCGATGGCTCACTCGCGCTGAACCTGATCTGGCGGAAGCCCGCGAGGCTGCATCACGAGTAGTCAGGGATGCAGTCCGGGCCAGCGCGATCATCAGCCGAATCCGCTCGCTCTTCAAGAAGGGAATTTCGCAACGAGAACTGGTTGATGTAAACGAAATTATTCGAGGGATGATCGACCTGTTGCGCAGCGAGGCTGCCCGACACTCCATTTCCATGCGGACGGAACTGTCAGAAGGCCTTCCCCAGATCACGGGAGATCGCGTGCAATTGCAGCAGGTGCTAATGAACTTGATGATTAATGGCATCGAGGCGATGAAGGATGTCGAAGGGACGCGCGAGCTCGCTATCAAGTCACAGCACGCCGAAAAAGAGAACGTTATGGTTTCGGTTAACGATACCGGTGTTGGGCTGCCCCCACAGCAGGCGGATCTGATCTTTGGTGCGTTCTTTACCACCAAACGCGACGGCACCGGCATGGGACTTCGGATCAGCCGCTCCATTGTGGAGTCGCATGGCGGCCGCTTGTGGTCCTCCGACAATCCTCCCCGCGGCGCGAGTTTTCAGTTCACTCTACCCAGCAAAGCCGACACCCACGAATAACTCGCCGTAGCCGCCTCCAGTTTGTCTGCATCTTCAGCCGCGCCTTGTGGCTGTCCAAGCCATTCCGAAGGCTGCGAGCCAGGTATGAGCACTTGCATACTAACGTATGATTGCGCGCGTTTGGCGACGCTGCTAGGTTTCTAACCATGGACAGCCAAAGTAAGAAAAACTTAGTGGCGATCGTCGATGACGATGACTTGATGCGCTGCGCCTTGCAGGGCATGTTGAAGTCGGTGGGATTGCCGTCGCAAACATTTGAGTCTGCGGAAAAATTCCTTGCTTCCGGTCAGCTAAACCACATTGCATGCCTAATCGCGGATATCCGCATGCCAGGAATGTCCGGGCTGGAATTGCAGGCCAAGCTGAACGCTGAGCATTGCAGGATTCCGACCATCTTCATCACGGCACACGGTGACACCAAAATGCGGATGCAGGCTTTGCGAGCGGGCGCGGTCGAGTTCCTGGCAAAACCATTCGACGATGAAGCTCTGCTCGGTAGTGTCCGGGCAGCTCTGGAGAACTGAGCCCCGATAACAAATTGTACATGCGCGCCAGGAGGCCCTGATGGGAGCTTTCGCCAAACTCGGGAGTCGTGAGCAAGTTTCTTATGACCGCAGATTCGAGCAAATCATAGGCAACAGCCTTGCCCTTGAAGCGGTGCTCGAACAAGTTGAACGGGTCGCGCCCACTGATTCCACTGTTCTGATCGAGGGAGAAACCGGCACCGGCAAAGAACTGATCGCACAGGCGATTCACAACCTCAGTTCGCGCTGCGGACGCCCGTTCGTGAGGCTGAATTGCGCTGCCATCCCTCTGGATCTGTTGGAAAGTGAGCTTTTTGGTCATGAGAAAGGCGCATTCACCGGAGCCATAGCGCAGAAGATTGGACGCTTCGAGTTGGCTGACAAAGGCACGCTTTTCTTGGACGAGGTAGGCGATATTCCGGCCCCGCTGCAGCCCAAACTGCTGCGTATACTGCAGGAACAGGAGTTCGAGCGCCTAGGTAGCACCCGGACTCACCAAGTGGATGTTCGACTGGTGGCTGCCACGAACCGGGATCTGGCGGAGATGGTGAATCGAGGACAATTTCGCAGCGACCTCTACTATCGACTGAATGTTTTCCCCGTAATGTTGCCACCGTTGCGGGCGCGCTCCGAGGATATTCCCGCCCTGGTAACACATTTTGCCGGGATTTTTGGCCGGCGGATGGGTCGGCAAATTGACCATATTCCTGCCGAAACCATGTCTGCGCTTAACTCCTACCAGTGGCCGGGGAATATCCGCGAGCTACAGAATCTGGTTGAACGGGCTGTGATTCTTTCAAACGATGGTGTGCTTCCCAACCCTTTGCCAGCGACAGGCAGTCAGGCTCTTGCCGTCTCGACAGCTGCAACTACTACTCTGAGGGAGTCCGAGCGCGCTCTTATCTCGCAAACACTCGAGGAAGTCCGTTGGGTGATCGGCGGCCCGAAGGGCGCAGCCGCCAGACTTGGCCTGAAACGAACTACCCTTATCCACAAGATGCAGAAGCTGGGAATTTTCAGGCCCCTTCTCCAAAGCCAGGAGGGGATGCCCCCTGCGCAGCAGGAACCGGGCTTGATAACATAATCGGAATAACGCCGATGCGGAGTCTTCGACGCTCCCTGATTCGGCGGTTGCAGCATTCGGCAGGTCTGTCTCATCGCCAATCTGTTCGACAGAGGATTCGCAAGAAAACATGGCCACTGAGGAAACACCGAAGTTGGTTGCAATTGTCGATGATGACGAGTTGATCCGGGACGCACTCCATGGTTTGATGAAAGAGGCTGGTTTCCCAGCTCTTGCCTTCGCGTCTGCGGAAGAATTCCTGAACTCCGGCCAACAGGAGCATACCGCATGCCTGATTGCCGACATCCGTATGCCAGGGATGTCGGGTCTGGATCTTCAATCAAGACTAAACGAACGTCACTACAGGATTCCGATCATCTTCATTACGGCTCAAGGTGACGAGAAAATGCGGATGCAAGCGTTGAGGGCAGGAGCAGTGGAATTCTTGACTAAACCGTTTGACGACGAAGTACTGCTCGACAGTGTACGAGCCGCGCTCGACAGCTAACCTCGCGCGCCCGCGAACTCGCTGCAGAGGGAGCCGATGTCTTTGCTTTCCCCGCGGACCTGCGCGATCACGCGCGCACTCAGTCGCTAGTTCGTGAGGTCCGAGCCAGCTTTGGACGCCTTGACATCCTCGTTAACAATGCCGGCATGACTCAGATTGGCAGTCCAACCGAGACCACTTCGTTGCCGCTGGCGGAGCTTTCCGAAAAGGAGTGGGATTACAGCATTGACCTCAATCTCAAGACGGCTTTCAACATCACGAAGGCGGTTCTGCACTGCATGCTAGCGAGCTATGGGCAGATCGTGAACGTTTCTTCCCTCACCGCCCTGTCGTCAGCAACCCTCGCGAAACCGCTTACAGTGCGGCGAAAGCCGGCATGGTTGAGATGACTCGCAGTCTCGCCCTCGAAGTTGCCCACAAAGGAATCACTGTAAACGCCGTTGCCCCGGTTGGATCGAAACCGCGTCCTCCTCCGAGCACGAAATCAGCGCGGGCTCAAATACTCCCATCGGCCGCCCTGGTCGCCCTGACGACGTCGCCGCCGCGATCGCGTTTCTTGCTTCCGAATCCGCGTCGTGCATCACGGGGCAACGGATAATCATTGATGGCGGCAACGCCCTTCAGGAGTACAAGGGCCGCCTGCGCTGTATTATTTAGCTGTGAGCCAGTCTGACTGTACAGTGGCCGGGGTAGCGAGGACCGCCAACCATATCGGTTAGGATTCGTTCAGAAAGTTGCGATCGTCTGTCTTTAGCCAAGCCACTGCGGGTTGGCGTACGTGCCGTCAAAGTTGTGACTAGTCTTGTAAAGCTCGAACTGGCCCGCCTCCGCGGCCTTTGAGGTTTTTGCAAGAAGAGTCGCAACCTGGGAAGAGTCCATCGGCTGAAAACTGCGGGCGGCGTGAAGAGCTTGCTCGAGGATCACCATCGAATCGCACCCTGTAATAACGACACTGGTCGGGAGATTCATCGAATAATAGAGACACTCGGTCGGTGTAGCGGTCTTACTCTCAAGGATGACATGGTCGCCCATGGGTTTCATGCCAAGCACGCCCGTACCGCTCTCGGTCAAACCCGGGAGTACTTTTTTTTCGAAGCTGTTGAAGTGAGCGTCCATCACGTTGAGAGGCATCTGAACGGCATCGAACTTGAAACCGTGCTTTGAGGCTGTGGCCAGCATCTTCAAGTGGATGTCTGGACTCTTGTGGCCCGTGAAGCCGATATAACGGATCTTGCCGGCCTTCTTGGCTTCGAGTACGGCCTCCATCCCGCCGCCATCGGCGAAAACGCGGTCTGGATCCGAATCTCGAATCACTTCATGGAACTGGAGTAGGTCAATTCGATCGGTCTGCAACCTCCGCAGCGATTCATCCAGTTGGGCTGCCGCAGCGGTCTTGGTCCGGCCGTCGATCTTCGTCATCAGAAAGGCCTTCCCGCGATAACCGTCGCGCAGGGCTTTTCCCATTCGAATTTCGCTTTCTCCTCCGTTGTAGTCCCAGCAGTTATCGAGAAAATTGATTCCTTCATCGATTCCTGCACGAATGATTCTGATGCTCTCATTGGGATCGCTCTGCTTGCCTAAGTGATAACCGCCGAGCCCGATCACTGATACTTTTTCACCGGTGTTGCCCAGCATTCGATATGGAATGCCATTCTTACGATCCCCCGGTGCAGACGCGTTTAACCCTCCGGCCATCAGGAGGGATGCGGCAGCCATGCCGACAAACTCTCTCCTGCTGAAACCGGAGTTCTGATTCGCGCTGTCTGGCGAAGACAACTTGTCGGACCGGTCAGAGGAAAAATGATTGGAGCCATTATCACTGCGAGTCATGGAAAGAACCTCCTGCGCTGTCGCGCTCTGCGATTTTATCCCAACAAGCTGTTGCTCGAGCGCGGCAAATCGCGGACACGCTTGCCTGTGGCGGCGAAGATCGCGTCACAAAACGCTGCGACGAATGGTGGGATACCAGGCTCTCCCACTCCCGACGGCGGCGCGGAGCTTTCCGTAATGTAGACATCCGTCCGGGTTGGCACTTCGTTGATTCGAGCCACGGGATAGTCATTGAAATTCGATTGCTGTATGACACC
>Ga0182018_10000688_pt1 | contig 42294 bp, 35 predicted proteins | sample 812P2MmetaG_FD_120490 | JGI IMG/M metagenome (GOLD analysis project Ga0182018, IMG submission 120490) | Permafrost microbial communities from Stordalen Mire, Sweden - 812P2M metaG | ecosystem: Environmental > Terrestrial > Soil > Wetlands > Permafrost | place: Sweden: Stordalen | collected... | reverse complement strand
TACCATTTTGCGCAAAAGCCGCGGTGGTTCCGCAGGAAACCAGAGCGAGCGCGACGGCGGCTGCGAGTGACAAACAGGCAAGCCGCGAGAGCATTGAACTGCGAAACACTTTCTTATAGAACTCTAATTTTGAAGACATGATTGGTACCCTTATTTGAGTTTGGCAGCGTCGCGATTCCATCCGCTAAATATTGTACGCTTCGAAAGGGCCAAGTTACTCGCAAGCGCTCCGGCTGGCGGGTTCGAAGCTTTCCATCTGCGCATCGCGCTGGGTACTGAAGCGACCGTCGGCGGTCTTTCCGTACTGCTCTTCTCCCGGACAATAGTAAAGCGCCGTATGCGAGTCGATCCACACCTGGATGCCCGGATCGCCCTGAAGGTGAACGGTGGGCGTGGGTGCATCGGCGATTCCGAGCATGATAAGCGCGCGTTGCCATGGACGAAGCGCGCGATGCCGGACCGTTCCCACCGCTGGCCACAACAGAGCCACCACGGCGACGATGACCGCCACCGTCAAATAGAGATCGGCGCGATGGAATTGCAGCTTCACGCGCCAGTCCGCAGAATGCGTCTCCGACTTTGTCGCGGCATCGGAGAGTGAAGCGTCTCCATTCCCGACGAATCCACCCTCGATCAAGTGTTCGTCCGGAAGTGACTGCACGATCAAATTGCATTCCTCGGGCGCGGGATCTTCTGTCTTCAAGCCTTCCCCGGACTTTGAGTCCGCGAAAGTCTTTGCTTGCTCGCTGTCTGTGAGAGCCTTGCGGGTGGAGTCGCCAAAATCGGGTGGGCGTTCGAGCCACGAGCCCTGCTCCTGGCTCTTCATCCACATCGATGCCCAGTTGCGCTGCAAGCGTTCTCCCGGACGAAACGGCTCGAGGCTGCAACTCTGGCAACGCGATTCTTCGTCGGGCTTCGGAGCGCCGCAATGCGGGCACACGCTACTGGCCTCAGGTTCGGGGCTCAGTTCCGGAAGCAACGCCAACTGCTCGGGGCTTTGGCGCGCTTTTTTCAGCTGAACGTTTTTTATCTGTTCGTTTCTTACCTGATCATTGTGTTCCTGGATGGTGAAGGCCGCCGCCAGCAATCCCTGAAAGGATTGCTCGTCGAGTGTCGGGGTTGACCGTGTCTGATTGGGACGGGTCGAAAGCATGATAGCGGAGGGAGAAAAACGATCCAGACTCCAGCTATTGTAGTGCAAGTCGAGACTGTGGGGAACGAAGAAAAGGCCGCTTTTGGGAGGGATTCCCATTCCCGGAGTCCGTTCTGGAAGCGCTTCATGAGAAATCTCTAAGATGCTTCGCAAGAAAAGCCTCCTTGCCGATCTAACTGCATGGTTCTAAAAGTCATTGCTCCGGAGCGAAGATTTGGCGAACAGCTTGCTTAGGTTGCAGGTGGGTCGCGACCCCAAGATTGAACGGAAGGAGCGGAACGAAAGCCAATGATTAATCTGAATGAAATCAAGATAACGCCGCGGGACCAGCAGGTGCTGCGTCTGCTCGTCCAGGGGTGCAGCAATAAAGAAATCGCGAGCCATTTAAACATCAGCCCGCGCACCGTGAAACAGCATCTGCGCACATTGTTCTTGCGCGCAGGTATCAAAGAAGGCCGGAAGCGGGTCAAGCTCGCTACCGCTGCCTTCATTAAGGAGCAGATGCCGCCATGCAACCCCGTGATCGGTTGACCGTGAAAGAAGTTCAAGTGGCGACCCTGGTCTGGCAGGGTCTCACCAACAAAGACATCGCCCGCGTGCTTATCACCAGCGAGCAGGTCGTCAAGAACTACCTGCGCACTGCCTTCGATAAGCTCGGAGTCTGGACCCGGCTTGAGCTAGCGCTCTACGTCGCCAGCCACGGCGGAGCGAACTGGCACGTGCAATTGGGAAGCGGCAACGGCCTGCTTTCGGCGGGCGCTGTCGAGTGGGCCGCTGCTGCGGGCGGCGACGCCGTCGCCTTCGCAGAAGCTGGTTCAAATGCAAAGCCGCAAGCAAAAGTGGCCGCGGCGGCCTCGGTAAGCACTCGCTAGATCCGGCATTGAGTTCGTGCGCTCTGCGATCCCAGCCGTAATTTCCCCAGGGCACGTTTTGGGGCTCGGACGACCCTGGTCCGAGCCCCACCTCAACTTGGCGCTAAAAGCTGCCTGCCTGTCCCCGAACATCCTGTCATGACCACGCGACGGAAACAGATTTCACATCCAATTCACTGCCGGACGGCGGATTCGCCCTTCTGGGCCGCGCTTCCTACTTCTCAAAGGCGCGTGTTTTCATAGAAATAGACCACACCGATTCTTCCGCAACCGCCTTCATTGAGCGCGTACCGCCTTTCCCTCCCCGGTAATCAAATTGCTCACTTGGATGTGGACTCGTTCGTTTGGGCGTACCGCTTCTGTGCGCGATTCGTTCCGAGTTTCTTTCGCGATCTTGGTGTCACGATCTTTTCCGGACCTGACTGGGGTGGGTATGGCTTACAAGGACATTTTCTGGATGGCCTGCGATTCGATGGAGCAACTGCGGGCCGAATACGGGCCGTTCCACACCCGCGAAGAAGCCGAGGTCGAAGCCCGCAAACTCGGCTTTGGATACCTGCTCCGCTACGAACACATTCTTGGTCCGGACGATGAGCTGGAAGAAGTACGCTGCGTATTCCTCGAACTCCCGCTTCAAATGCAGCTCGAAACGCGAACCCCGCAGGCCTCTCCGAAGGACGGCGTCACCTTTCATACCCGCTGCGCCAGCTGCGGAGAAGCCGCTGTGCACGAAACGTGGTGGATGGCCGAGGTTTGGGCCGACATCCACGAATTCGAACATACTCGCCACAAGGTCCGCTTGTTCGAGCACGCTCGTGGAGAGGGCCTCAAGGAAATTGCCGGCTGGCGCGAAAGCGCCGCCTAGAACAAGTCTCGAACCAGGAAGAGCGCGCCCAGGCCGAAACGGTCATCGCAAATCGGCCGCAAAACGACCGGCAGACGCCGACATCAGGGACCGATCAGCGAGCGGAGTTAGGTAACCCCAACCACAGTCATTGTTAGCGCTAGCTCCAATTTCGGCGAGAGAATCTACGCCGCAGCGGCCCGGCGATCGCGACCAATCCCGTCACCAGCAACGGCAACGTGGAAGGTTCAGGAGCCGTCAAGCTTCCCTTATAGGCCAGGTAGGTGGATCCTGTCATCGCCCCTCCGCTCAAAGTCTGGGTCGTATTTCCGGTGACATATCGGCCGGTGATTACGGTGCCACCAATCGCGCCCGCCAGAGTCTCTACTCCTTGCGGATTGGTCGAGATCGAGGTCGGTCCAATAAAAGAGCCGACGAAAAGGTCTCGCGGGTTACGTCTGCATCCACCGCAGCCATACTGGGTCAGATCGAACGAACCCCCCGCCGCAAACGTTCCATTCATTATGGTCCCGCTTTGCAGCGCTCCCGTGGTGAAGGTCAGGATCGGCCCGCTATTACCGCCGTTCTTTCCTAACACCTGGGCTATGCCGGAAATCGTGTTGCTTCCAACCGAATATCCACCAACGTCGTAAATCGTGTCTCCCCACAACAGCGGCGTCGACGCGCTCAAGACCAGCGCGAGGGACAGCACGAGCATCATCGTTTTCATGCGTCTACCTCCCTTGGAACCCCTTACTCTCGCAGGTCAAGTATGACCCGACGGGATGCTATGACGACAGTCCCGGCTTGTCAATAAGTTAGTTTGGGTGGAAACGAGCATTCAGAGCCCGTTTTGGCCGCAGCCAGGGATGGTATTCCAGCAACCGCCTCTCCCGGTTTCGCCTCGGGATTTCGCGACGGGATTCGGCCCCTAGGATTCTGCGAGCCCAGTACAACAGCAAAAAACGCGGCGGATATCAGCGGTTCAGTTTCGCGGCGGCGGCTTCGTCGAGCATCCACAGCAGTTTCCCGTCGGTGGGTTCGATTCTTTGCGAGGGAAGCGGAGGCGTGTTCCTGACCTGGAGGACCTGATGCAGCATGTCGGCTTTATCGGGGCCGCTCGCGAGGAACATGATTTCGGCGGCGCGGTTGAGTACGGGGAACGTGAAAGTAATGCGGTGGGTATTGAACTTCGCGACCCAATTGGCAACGACGAGGCGCGACGTTTCGTCGAGTCCAGCGGAACCGGGAAACAACGAGGCGGTGTGTCCGTCGGGACCCACGCCGAGAAGAATCAGATCGAAGCGGGGAAATTCTCCGGGTTTGAGTTCGAAGAAGCGGCGAAGTTGAGCTTCATAATCGGCGGCCGCGGCGTCGGCATCGGGATTCTCAGCGGGCACGCGAAAAACATTGTCGGCGGGAATGGCGATTTTCGAGAGCAGCGATTCCTTCACCATGCGGTAATTGCTTTCGGGATCGGTTGGCGGAACATGACGTTCGTCGCCGAAAAACAGAAAGACACGGTTCCAGGCGAAGTCGGCGTAGTTCGAAGCCAGCAGGGAATAGAGACTTTTGGGAGTCGAGCCGCCGGAGAGCGCGACAGAAAACCGTCCCTGGGCGCCGATCGCCGTGCGGGCCGCGCGGATGAATTCTTCAGCGGCAGCGTGGAAAAGGTCAGCTGCGGTCGCGAGCACGTCGATGGATCGGATCGAGGGCATGAGAATTGGTAATTTGTGATTGGTAATTTGTAATTCAGCAATCCGGCGATGCTTTGACTTGCGTTTCAATTACCAATTACAAATTTACATATTACTTCTCAAAATTTCTCCAGCGCCGGCCATCGCGCTCCATCAGTTCCTCGGATTCTTTCGGGCCCCAGGTTCCGGCGGCATAGTTGGGGAAATTCCGCGGCGGAAGCGCCTTCCAGACGTCGAGGGCGGGATTGACGACGCTCCAACCGGCTTCGACCATGTCGGCACGCTGAAACAACGTGGCGTCGCCGATCATGCAGTCATGCAAAAGGCGCTCGTATCCGGTGGAAGAACTGACCCCGAAGTAGTCGGAATATTCAAAATCCATATTGACTTCGCCGAGCTGCATGGTGGTACCGGGAGTTTTCGCGGCGAAGCGCAGCGAGATGCCCTCTTCGGGCTGAATGTGCAGCACCAACTGGTTCGGCATCATGTTCTCGACCTGCGTCTCGCGGAACAACATGAACGGAGCCCGCCGGAACTGGATCACGACCTGCGTGTTGCGCGCAGGAAGCCGCTTGCCAGTGCGCAAGTAGAAGGGAACTCCCGCCCAGCGCCAGTTGTCGATGAGCAGGCGCATGGCAACGAAGGTTTCGGTGCGCGAATCGTGCGGTACGCCCTCCTCGGAGCGGTAAGCGGGAACGCGCTCGTTGTCGATCACGCCTTCGCCGTACTGTCCGCGGACAGTTTTGCTGAGCACGTCTTCATCGCTGAAAGGCTGAATGGCGTGTAGGATCTTGGCCTGCTCATCGCGCACCGCGTTTGCCTCGAACGAGATGGGAGGCTCCATCGCAGTGAGGGTGATGAGCTGCATGATGTGATTGGGCACCATGTCGCGCGTGGCGCCGGCTTGATCGTAATAACCTCCACGCTGTTCGACCCCGACGGTTTCGGTGACTGAAATCTGCACGTGGTCGATGTAGCGCCGGTTCCAGATGGGCTCGAAGATCCCGTTCGCGAAACGGAGTGCCAGGATGTTCTGGACTGTCTCTTTGCCGAGGTAGTGGTCGATGCGGTAGATCTGGTGTTCGGTGGCAACTTTCAAAAGGTGCTGGTTCAGTTCTTTCGCGGAGTCGAGGTCGTGGCCGAACGGCTTTTCGATGATCACTCTCCGCCAATGGCCGTTCTCTTCGGTCATCAGGCCGACTTTCGCAAGCTGCTCGACGATGGTGCCGAAGTAATTGGGCGCGGTGGCGAGATAGAAGAAACAGTTGCCGTGGGAGTTATGCTCTTTGTCGACCTTGATAAAGGCTTCTTTCACCTTATCGTAAGTTGCCGCGTCCTTGAAATCGCCGTTAAGGTAGGTGATGCGGCGGACAAACCACTCCAGTAGATCATTGTCGATGGGGCCGGTGGCGAATTGCTTGAAGTCTTCGGTGACCTTCTTGCGCGCATCTTCATCGCTCATGGGAGTGCGGCCGATGCCGATGACGGCGAACTCGCGCGACAACAACTGCTGGCTGGCCAGGTTGTAGAGAGAAGGAATCAGCTTGCGCCGCGTCAGGTCGCCGGAAAAGCCGAAGATCACCATGACGCAGGGATCGGCGGCGCGTCCGATTCGCGGTTTGACTGCTGCTGGCAGAACTTCCGTTTGGGCCATCGGTTCCTCGTGATCGGGTCAGTGATTCGGGTACGTCGGGGTCCTTATTTCGCCGCGGGCGGCTTCAGTTCAATATGCCCGCCGAACTTCTGCCGCATTGCGGAAAGCATCTTCTCGGCGAAGGTGTGTTCCTGCCGCGAGCGAAACCGCGTGTACAGGGCCGCGGTCAGCACTTCGGCCGGGACCGCCTCTTCGAGCGCCGCTTGGATCGTCCAGCGGCCTTCGCCCGAATCCTGCACGAATCCGCTGTACTCGGAAAGCGTGGGATTTTCGACCAGCGCCATTGCTGTCAGATCGAGGAGCCAGGAACTGATCACGCTGCCGCGCCGCCAGACCTCGGCGATATCGGGCAGGTTGAGATCGTAGCGAATATCTTCGGGCAGGTCTTTGCTGGTCGCGTTCTTGAAGATGTCGAAGCCTTCGGCATAGGCCTGCATGATTCCGTACTCGATGCCATTGTGCACCATCTTGACGAAGTGGCCGGCGCCGGATGGGCCGCAGTGAATATATCCGCTTTCGGCGGTGCCGCCGCGTTTGTCGAAGCCGGGAGTGCGGGGAATGTCGCCGCGTCCGGGAGCGAGGGTTTTGAAGATGGGGTCAAGACGACTGACGGTTTCGTTCGGACCGCCGATCATCATGCAGTATCCGCGATCGAGCCCCCAGACGCCGCCGCTGGTGCCGACATCAACGTATTGCACACCTTTGGCCGCGCAGATTTTGGAGCGGCGAACGTCGTCTTTGAAATATGAGTTTCCGCCATCGATGATGGTGTCGCCCGGTTGCATGCGGCCGAGCAGGGTCTGCACGGTTTTCTCCGTGGCATCGCCGGAGGGAACCATGATCCAGACGGCGCGTGGCGCCGTCAATTTCCCGACCAGATCGTCAAGCGAAGAGGATGCGACGGCGCCTTCGCCGGCGAGGCCTTTGACGGCATCGGGGCTGAGATCGGAAACGACCAGGGTGTGACCGCCGCGCATCAGGCGCCGCGTCATGTTGGCGCCCATCTTTCCAAGACCTACCATTCCGAGTTGCATTCTTGCTCCTTACAAAATCTCTTTTATCAGACCGCTCAGTTTCGTGATGCCTGCTTTTACGTCGCTACCGAGGTGCACGCGCAACGCGCGGCGATTGCGGTCGGCCAAGACCTGAAAGTCGCCGCGGGCTTGCGCCGCCTTGACGATTCCGAAGGTGTATTGCTGCCCGGGAACGGGTAGGTCCTGGGCATCGTCGCAGGTGACTTGCAGAAACACGCCGCTGTTGGGGCCGCCTTTGTAGGCTTGTCCGGTGGAGTGCAGAAAACGCGGGCCGAAGCCGAGAACGGTGGCTACGCGTTTGCGGTCGCGAACGTTCGTGCGGAGAGTCTGCAGTAAAGCCTCGTGCTCGGCGTTCATCTCGACATAGGCAAGCAGCGCGAAGTAATCGCCAGCGCCGAGACGCGCCATGTGCGCGCGCAGATAATTCTTGAGCGAGCGATCGGAGCCAGCGGCCTGGGCCAGTGCGGCGGCATTTTTTTCGTCGGTAAAGAGCTTGATGCCCGCTTCTTCGAGAATCGGCTTTTCGGCGGGAAGCGAGCCTTTCGTTTCGTACTCGGAGGTGAGCTGTTTGGTGACGATCTTGCTCGCTTCGACGTCGGGCTGATTGAAAGCATTGATGCCAATGATCGATCCTGCGACCGCGGTAGCGATTTCCCAGCGGAAGAATTCCTGTCCGAGGCTGTAGGTGTCGGCGACGGCGATGCGGACCACGGGCTGTCCGGCTTTTTCGAGGGCTGCAACCTTCGCATCCTGCGCGGGATCGGTCGCGCCTTCGAGGTGAAGGTAAGCGAAGATGCGGTCGTTTCCGTAGACTTCGGGCGCGCCGAGCGCTTCGCGGTCAACCGGAATGATGCCCTTGCCGATTTTGCCGGTGGATTCGGCGAGCAACTGTTCAAGCCATGCGCCGAGGTCGGAGATTCCGGGTGAAGTAATGAGCGTAATTTTGTCGCGGCCAAGTTTGGCGGCGCTGCCGAGGACCAGGCCCAGCATTACTCCAGGATTCTGTTCGACCGGGGTGGACGGCTTGCAGGCTTCGACCATTTCTTGCGTGCGATCGAGGAACTTGCTGATGTCGAGGCCCATGGCGGCGGCGGGAACCATGCCGAAATTCGAGAGCGCGGAGTAGCGTCCTCCGATGGATGGCACGCCGTAGAAAATGTTGCGGAAGTGGTCGCGCTCGGCAACCTGCTGCATGTTGGAGCCAGGATCGGTGATGGCGATGAAGCGGCTTCCGGCTACCTCGGCGCCAAGGGTCTGCTGCACGCGCTCGAAGAAATACTGCTTGTAGATGTTCGGTTCGAGCGTGCTGCCGGATTTGCTGGAAACGATGAAGAGAGTTTTCGCCAGATTGATCTTTTTTTCGACGTCGCGGATTTGCGCCGGGTCAGTCGAGTCGTTGATGTGGAGACGCGGGTAGCCGGGCGTTTGCGGGTAGGTTAGCGAGAGCACTTCGGGACAAAGGCTCGATCCGCCCATGCCGAGCAGGAGAATGTCGGTGAAGCCGGCGGCCTTGATCTCCTCCGCGAACGATTGAAGTTTCGCGGCATTGGCGAGTTGCTCTTCGGTGATGTCGAGCCAGCCGAGCCAGCTGGCCTCATCTTCGTTGGTCCAAAGCGTGGCGTCGCCCTGCCAGAGGCGTCTTACTTTTCCTGACGCGCGCCAGTCGTTAAGGTTTTTTTTTACGCTCGCGTCAAGATCAGAGGGTAGCGATGCGTTCTGCTGGCTGACCTTCGGCGTGCCGGTGCGTTTGGTATTTTTTTCTACTGCGGCGAGCAGAGTGTCAAAGGCGTCGGCGAAGAGTTTGACGCCGTCAACAGTCAGCTTGTCGGTGACGTCTTTCATGACGATGCCCACCGCGGCGAGATCGGCCATTGTTTTGCGCGCACCATCGAGGTCTTCAGTCAGACTCTGGCGCGGCTTGCCGTGATCGCGGAAAGCATCGAGCGTTGCGGGCGGAACGGTGTTGACGGTATCGGGGCCGATCAATTCTTCGATGTACAGAACGTCGCGGTAATTTGGATTCTTGGTGCTGGTGCTGGCCCAGAGCACGCGTTGGGTCTGTGCTCCTTTGGCGGCCAGAGCTTTCCAGCGCGGAGAGGAAAAGATTCGCTGGTAAGCCTCGTAGGTTAGCTTGCCGTTGGCGATGGCGACTTTTCCCAAGATGCCTTGCAGTTTCGCTTTGCGGGCGGCGTCGGTTTCAGTCTTGAGTTTGTCGCCGACCAGCGAGTCGACCAATGAATCAATGCGGCTGATGAAGAAGCTGGCGACACTGGCCAGCTTGCTAACGTCGCCGCCGGACGCGGCGAATTTCTCCACGCCGTCGATGAAAGCCGCGGCAACTTCTTCATAGACTGGCTGCGCGAATAGCAGAGTCACGTTGATGTTAATGCCTTCGCTGAGCAGTTGCCTAATGGCCGGGATGCCTTCGGCGGTGCCCGGTATCTTGATCATTATGTTCTCGCGGGACACGGTCTTCCACAGGCGGCGCGCCTCGGCGATGCTTCCGTTGGTGTCATGCGCGAGGTAGGGAGAGACTTCGAGACTGACGTAGCCGTCGCGTTTCTTCGTGCTCTGGTAGACGGGACGAAGCAGATCGGCAGCATCCTGAATATCGCGGATGGCGAGCAGTTCGTAGCGGCCCTTGGCGTCGAGGTCGGTTCGGCCGGCAAGCGAATCGAGGAAATCCTGGTACTGGGTCGAGCCGGCGATGGCCTTCTCGAAGATCGCGGGGTTCGACGTCATGCCGCGCAGACCGTCTTCGGTGATCAGACGTTGGAGTTCGCCGTCCTTCAGCAGGTCGCGGCGAATGTAGTCGAGCCAGATGGATTGGCCGAAGGTCTGAAGCTGGGTAAGAGGGTTCGCGGCTCTTGCGGTTTCGAGCGTGCTGACTGGATTCATAACCATCTCCTAAATCTAGCTATCGACGAATCTCGGCATCGGCGCGGGTCTCCACGACGCATTTACTTGCCTAGCACTTCGTGTGCGGCTTGGACGACGGCATCAACGGTGAAGCCGAACTTCTTTTGCAAGTCTTTCAGCGGCGCAGAGGCCCCAAAAGTCCGCATCCCTAAGATGCGGCCTTTCGGTCCGGCGTACTGCGCCCAGCCGAAAATCGAAGCCATCTCGACTGCGACCCGCGCGGTGACCTCCGGCGGAAGAACCTCGTCGCGATAGCTCTGGCTCTGACGCTCGAACAGGTCCCACGAAGGCATGCTGACGACGCGCGCTTTGATGCCTTCAGCTTTTAGTTTTTCGTAGGCGTCGATGCACAGGGAGACTTCGCTGCCGGTCGCCATCAGAATGACCTGCGGTTTGCCGCTTTCGGTATCGGCCAGGATGTATGCTCCGCGAGCAACGCCTGCGGCGGATGCGTATTTTGTGCGATCGAAAGTCGGCACAGCCTGCCGCGTGAGGGCCAGCGCGACCGGTTCCTTTTTGAGCCCCATGATGACTTTCCATGACTCGACCACTTCGTTGGCATCGGCGGGACGCAGCGTCATGAGGCCGGGAATGGCGCGCAAGGTGATCAGTTGCTCGATCGGCTGATGTGTAGGTCCATCTTCGCCGACGCCGATGGAATCGTGAGTGAAGATCCATAGCGAAGGAATTTCCATCACCGCTGAGAGGCGGATCGGCATTTTCATGTAGTCGCTGAAGATGAGGAACGTCGACCCATAGGCGCGAATGTTCGACAGCACCATGCCGTTGACGATCGCTCCCATAGAGTGCTCGCGGATGCCAAAGTGAAAATTGCGCGCGTTGTAGTGGTTGGCTTCAAAATCGCCCGCGCCGTCGAAGGTGAGCCGCGTTTTTGTCGAGGGATATAAATCCGCTGAGCCGCCCATCAGCCAGGGATGGTTCTTGGCAATGGCATTGAGAACCTTGGAGGAGGAATCGCGGGTCGCGATTCCTTTGGCGTCCGGCGCAAAGGTGGGGAGTTCTTTGTCCCAGCCGTCGGCGGGCTGGTGAAGCTTCATGCGTTCGTATTGCGCGGCTAGATCTGGATACTGCGCGGTATATTTGGCATACAGTTCGTTCCACTGACCGCCCAGCCGGCGTCCACGCTTGCCCATCACGTCGCGGAAGTTCTCGCGCACCCCGTCAGGCACCAGGAACTTGGCATCTTCCGGCCAGCCGTAAAAACGCTTGGTCAGCTTGACTTCTTCTTCGCCGAGCGCTTCGCCATGGGCTTCTTTTGTGTCCTGGCGATGGGGCGAGCCGTAGCCGATGTGGCTGTCGACGATAATCAGTTTCGGTCGATCCTTCACGCTAAGAGCGTGGCTGTACGCGTCGGCGAGCGCGACCAGATCGTTGGCATCGTGGACGTGTTGAACATCCCAGCCGTAGGCGGCGAAGCGGGCGGGTACATTTTCGTCGTAGGCAAGATCGGTGTTGCCTTCGATGGTGATGTGGTTGTTGTCGTAGATCCAGCAGACGTTCGAAAGTCGCAGATGGCCGGCGATCGACGCGGCTTCCGAGGAAATTCCTTCCATCATGTCGCCGTCGCCGCAAAACGCCCAAATGTTGTAGTTAAACAGCTCAAATCCCGGACGATTGAAATACTCGGCCAGCCAGCGCTCGGCGATGGCCATACCCACACTGTTGCCCACGCCCTGACCGAGCGGGCCGGTAGTGGTTTCGACGCCGGTGGTCAATCCATATTCGGGATGCCCGGGCGTTTTGCTGCCGATTTGCCGGAAATTCTTGATTTCATCGAGAGAGAGTGCTGGGGTCGAAAGAATCTTGCCGTCCGGAGCCACGTCGCGAATGCCAGCCAGATAAATCAGCGAGTAGAGGAGCATTGAGGCGTGACCATTCGAGAGAACGAAACGGTCGCGGTTCGGCCAGAGAGGATCTTCAGGGTCGTAGTTTAGGAACTGCTGCCAGAGACAGTAGGCGACTGGAGCCAGCCCCATCGGCGCTCCAGGATGGCCGGAATTTGCCTTCTGGACGGCATCTATGGAAAGCGTGCGAATCGTGTTGATGCACAACTGATCGAGTTGTGTGCCGGTGGCGACAGACTGGTCACTGACAGCCATCTATCTTCTCCTCGTAAAACAGTTTGCCTTGGCCACTTTAAAATTGGATGAAACTGGGGCCGAATGGATACAACCGCGCCAAACAAATTCAAGTTTACCCCGTGAACGGAGCCTAAAACGACGCACAAGTGGACTAAGCCCTGATTTTACACGACAGGAATTTGGCTTGGCGTGTTTCGGTGTCGTGGAATTCAGGTTCACTCCCTCGCGGACGCAAACGCGGGTTTTTCGAAAGATGGAATGCGTGACGGAAGCAGGGAAGATTCAGGTGTGAAAAGTCTTATCGTGGGTGATTCTGTGCTGCAAGGTAGAGGCCAGTTCGTCCACGTCGGTGGCGGACAGGTTCATCAGTTCAGGCTCGAAAATCGGCACCCGGTTGGTGCCGATGGCATCGCGCCGCACCTGGATCAGCAGGGCGTGCAGCGATTGCGGATCGTATTTTTGCGGAGTCATGCGGATCAATTCCTGCAGTGCGGCGCCGACAGATAGGCGCTCACGGTACGGGCGCTCGCTGGTCATAGCGTCGAACGTGTCGGCCAGGGCCACGATGCGCACGGCTTGCGGGGTCTCGTTCCCATGCAGGCCGTCGGGATATCCGGACCCGTCTTCGCGTTCATGATGCCAGCGGACGATCTCCGGAATCTGCGGCCAGGGGAACTGCACCTGGCTGACGATTTGATGGCCGACGGTGGTGTGGTCGCGCATTTCGCGGGACTCCTGAGCGTCGAGCTTCGAAGCTTTTTCGAAGAGCCGCTTGTCGACGGCAACTTTGCCGATATCGTGCAGATAGCCGGCCGAACGCAGCGACGCCACGTCGGTTGGGTCCATCGCCAGCGCTTCGCCGATGGCTTGGGCGTAACGGCCGACGCGTAGCGAGTGGCCGTGAATGTTGACGTGCTTGACGTCGATGGCGGTGGCGAACGCTTCGAGCGCGTTGTCGTAAAAACCGTGCAGTGAGGCCAACAGGCGCAGGTTTTCCGCAACCCGTTGGGCGAGCGTTTGGCCGAGCGTGTGGTTCTGAATGGCCAGCGCCACGTAGTGGCTCAGCATCTTGAGAGCTTCCAGGGCGTCTTCTTCGTAAACCGCGTCGGCCGGACGACGTCCCAGGGCGATGACTCCCACGAGCTTTCCGCGTACTTTCAACGGGCAAATGCACTTGAACAGTTCGGGCGCGACATTGCCGTTCGAACTCAGAAAAGCGTCATAGCTCGATGGATTGAGAACTACGGGGCCGCGCGCTGCCGTCAGGCTGTGAATGTGGCGCGGCAGCAGCGGGATCAGCGAAGGCTCGGGCAGCAGCGCGAAACCCGCAGCATCGACCGAGGTGAGCAGGGAAGGCCGTTCGCCGAAGGAAAACAAAACTGCCTCGCTCGCGCCCGCCGCTTCCATGACAGCAGTCAGCATGGTGTGGGCGGTTTGGCGAAAGTCGCGGTCGGCTGTGAGCTCGGACCCCAAATCGGCCAGAGTCTCAACGGTTCTGAAGAGCGTCCTGAGATTGGTTCCCTGCAAGGCCCCTTGCGGAGGTGCTGCGAGAAACCAGAGCGTTATCAGCGTAGCATCGCACTGGCGGCACGATTATTGGTTAGTTTGGTGCCGAACGGAGCGGCTACCAGCTCTCAGCCACTAGCTCCTAGCCAGGGGCTAAGAGCTTGCAATCTTAGGACGGCGGGCCGGTCTTCATGGAACGGTCTTACAGGCGAAGCACTATCGCAGGACTTTCCCGCGACTTTTCTTGACAGGCGCGGGGAGTTGGCTCATACTTCGGCCAAATTGCCCGCGCCGCTTGCGTTCTGCCGGATTTATCCGGGAACTTTCCAGCCGAGAGAAGCCTGTGGTTGTGCCTCAGTTCAAGTCGTCCAGTTCCGGAGAACTATCCAGCGCGCTCGCTGACGTTTCCACGGCAGAGAACTCTTCCAGCCCGCTCGTCAACCTCAGTGGAAATCCTGATGGAAATCGAGGTATAAGTCTCGACGAGAACGAGTTCCTGTCGTCTTTGAGAGACTTGATCGCGGCGGGGGACCACAGGTTGGACGCCATGCTGGCGACGATTGCCGACGCGGCCCGCCAACTGACTGGAGGGTCGGGTGCTGCGCTGGCCATGTGGAAGGATGGCGCGATGGTGTGCCGCGCCCGCAGTGGGGATACATCTCCTGCGCTTGGTGCGCGGTTGAACGCGGACTCTGGGATTTCGGGCGAGTGTTTGCGCACCGGCAAAATTCAACATTGCACGGAGACGGAGAGCGATCCGCGGGTGGATGCGGCCGTCTGCCGCAGCCTCGGGTTGCGATCGATTGCCGTGTTGCCGATTCAGGGATGGCGCGGAGTCAGCGGAATTCTTGAAGTGTTTTCTACCCAGCCTGGGGCTTTTACCGAAGGCCACATTGTTTTGCTGGAGCAACTCGCGGCGCTCGCCGAACAAGCGCGCGCAAGGCAACCGTATGATGCGTCTGCGGCTGTTGCTTTGGCTGCACCCCAACCCGCGCGGCTCGCACCCAACGCTGCACAAAATATCCCGCCGGTTGGGGTTGCGCCGGCAAAGCTTGTCCCGGCAAAGCCCGCGCCGACAAAGCTTGCGCCGGCAAAGATCGCAAGTGCGAGTCCTCCGATTGCCAATGACAGTGCGCGCACCTCGGGCTTGCTGCCGGCGTCGGATCGAGTTGGCGATGTAGCTTTTGCATTCCTGGGAGGGCGATCGCGGGCCGTGGTTTTGGGAGCCATCGGCCTGGCCGCACTATTACTGGTGACGCTGGTGATTTGGCTGGGATGGCGTGGTTCGGATGATGTTGAGGGCAAGTCCGGCGCGCCGTCAGTTGCCGCGGGCGCTGCGACAGTAAAAACCGCGGCCGCGCCACATCCGCCCGATAGCGACCTGGTTTGGAAACCGAATCCTGGCGGCGAAACGCTTTTTGCTTCCGGTGCAAAACCTTCGGCCGGCGCTCCGGTGAAGCTCGCATCGAAGGTGGATGTGATTGGTAAAAAGACCTCGGCGAATCGATCGCCATTGCTCGCCGACTTGGCCGGGAAAGTTGCTGCCGATCCTTCTATAGCGCAGACTGTCATGCAAACCGGTGAGCCCGCTGTCGCTCATTCCGCGGTTCCTCAGTCGACGACCGCGCCCGTCCCCCAGGATTCTCACAACTCGCAGACCATACCGGGCGAGCAAATTGCTTCGATGGAGCCTCCGAATCTTGCCGCTTCTCCGAACCCATCGTCGCTGAGCTCAGTTCTTTCCGCGAAGGCGTCTTTGCCCAATCTTACCGCCCCGATATCGCGTGGAGTTTCCGGTGGGCAGTTGGTGCATCGGGTTGCGCCGGTCTATCCGCCGCAGGCGCTTCTGCTGCGGTTGCAAGGCACCGTCAATCTGCTGGCCGCGATCACGGAACAGGGGACGGTGGGCGACGTCAAGGTGCTCGACGGACCGCCGACGCTTGCCCAATCCGCCGTCGAAGCGGTGAAACTTTGGCGCTACAGTCCTTTTGTGCTCGATGGCAAACCGGTCAAGACCGATATCAAGATCAGCGTGGATTTCAAGTTTCCCTCCGATGCGGCCTCGCGCTGAAGGCCGGCGGATTCGCGAACAGACTACGGTCGGCAACACGTGGGGTTTGCCTTGTAGCTTTGACTGCTCGGCAATGAGTGTGACGGCGATGTTTCGCCATCTCTCCCAACCGCTCACACCGTTCCGCTATTCGATTTGTCCAAGCTGTCGCAATTGTGTCCTCGATGCAAGCGGCGGCATAGGCAGCAAAGTCTCCGATCGGCCCTCCCGCGAAGCTCTTGACAGCATTCATAAGACCGATATTGCCCTCTTGAATTAATTCCAGCATGGGAACGGCAGACGCTGAATGTCTTTGTGCGATATTCACGACCAACATGAGCTGACTTTCTATCAATCTCCTCGCGACTTTTTCCCTCTGTTGGTCCAAATCTCCCCAATGGTCCAAACGGCCCAGTTCTTGAAATAGTTTCGTCTCTTCTTCCTTGGTGAGAGGTTTAACGTTGCTGGCTTCGCGGATGTACATTGCTACCGGATCATCAGGATCATGTTTCTCCATGCGCATTGTCTCCGTGTCCAAGCGTAACTGTTATTAACAGGCATCTGCCCTCAGAACCGGTCCCTCCTTCAGCCATGTAACCTCTCGACCAGAGGATGGCCGCAACCCGTCGCCTACACTCCCACCGGGAATGGCTTGGTGTGGGTTTCTCCTCCGACGGAGAGGCCGGCGAAGCGGCCTTGCAGCAGCGACATCAGGCCGGTGACCCAATAGCCGACGACGAACAACAACAGAAACGGAACGGTGAAGTAATTCTCGTTGTCGATGGCGTAATAAACTGCCAGGGCAAAGTATGTTCCGATGAGGAGTTCGATCCAGGGAATCCATCCCAGACGCTTGCGGTATTTGCTGGCGAAAATTCTGTCTCTCTTCGATTCAACGCGGTATTTGGGAGTGCGGGCGAAGGCGGTTTGCTTTCCGACGAGCGCTTCTAACACGGCGCGTGTGTTGGTGATGGTCAGTCCGATTCCGAGAGACATCAGCAGCGGCAGGTAGAGCAGCGACTTCGGCCAGCTTTTCGGAAACAGCTCCTTCTGCGAAACCAGATAGAAGCTGGAGATGGAGAACGTCGAGGCCATGAACAAGGGAAGGTCGATGTAGAGCATCTGGAACCATCCCTGGTAGAAACGAATGATCATGGCGGGCATCAGCAAGACCGAGAGCACGATCATCAGCGGATAGCTCAAATTCGCGGTCAGGTGATAGCAGGCTTCGATTTTTACCGAGCGCGGCACGTCGCTCTTCAAAACACGCGGGAGAATTTTCTTGGAGACCTGGATCAATCCCTTGGCCCACCGCGCCTGCTGGGTTTTGAAGGCGGTCATCTCGACCGGCAATTCGGCGGGACATTCGACATCCTGTAGGTAAAGAAATTTCCAACCTTTGAGCTGAGCGCGATAAGAAAGATCGGTGTCTTCGGTAAGGGTGTCGTGTTCCCAGCCCCCGGCTTCGTCGATGGCAGTGCGGCGCCACATTCCGGCGGTGCCATTGAAGTTGAAAAAAGCGCCACTGCGCGAGCGTCCGGAATGTTCGAGAACGAAATGGCCGTCTAAGAGAATCGCTTCAACCTGGGTGAGCAAGGAGTAGTTGCGGTTAATGTGCGTCCAGCGAGTCTGCACCATTCCGATTTTTGGATCTGTGAAGTGATGGATGCACTGCAGCAGAAAACCGGGAGGGGGAACGAAGTCGGCGTCGAAGATGGCGACGAATTCTCCCTTGGCGGTTTTCAATCCCTCGGCGAGCGCGCCGGCTTTGAAACCCTCGCGATTTTCGCGGTGGAGGCAGACGACGGGGTGTCCGAGGGCAGCGTAGCGCTCGACCAGAATACGGGCGACTTCGACGGTTTCATCGGTCGAGTCGTCGAGCAACTGGATGTCGAGTTTGTCTTTCTGATATTCGAGGCGGCAGACGGCGTCAAGCAGACGGTCGACTACGTATTGCTCATTATAAATCGGTAACTGCACGGTCACGCGCGGCAGGGCGTCAGGAGGGAAATAGGCGCCGGGTGCGGTCGTCTTGTTTTTCTTGTACTTGTAATAGAGATAGACCATCCAGTAGCGGTGGGCGCCGTACGCCGCAAGGATGGTCAGCACGACGAAGTAGGGAATCAGCAGTGCCAGATCGAAGGCGTTGACCTGGTAAAGTCCCTGAAAAGTCTTGTCGAGAAAATGCTGGCGCAGGTAGGCCCCCAAGCCTTTGGTGGCGAGAGCGACGGCCATTGCCAGCGGGGGAGTGGGGTTCAAAGGCATGAAGTCCGCAGAAGCATGAAGTAACGGCGACGATCAGAACTTAAAAACTAGAACTTAGAACTAACGATAAGAGCTAACATTGTACCTGAGGGCTGTGAGCTTCGAGACGCGAGAGGGAGCGTTTGCTCACAAGCTCACAGCTTGCTTACCGCCATTCGTCGCCTGCCAGACTGAGCTTCAGATCGATCCTTTGGTTCGAGCCTTCCTCCACTTTCATCGAAGTGCCGTTCGCTTCCTGGGACTTCAGAAAATCCGGGTCGCGCCAGACATCGTCTTCCACGTCTCGCCAGGCATAGAGCATGTAGCTGCCCGGAGCGAGGCCGCGAAGCAGAAAATGACCAAATTGGTCGGTCGATCCGCTGGCGAAACGATAGGGAAGCTTGCGGTATTTGTCTTCGGGCACGGCAACGACGATAGCGTTGGCGGCGGGATGGTCGTTACTCGATGAAGCAGTATTCGACGATGCTGGGCTCGGAGAAGTATTGTCTGCGGAAGCGTTGTTCGTAGGAGCATTGCTTGCCGAATCGGTGCTCACCGAATCAATGCTCGCCGAATCGCTGCTCCCTTCTTTTTCAGCGACCGTTCCCTCGATCGTCCCTGCCTTGGTGCCAACCACAACTTCGAGTGTGGCGGGTCCGCTAGCGGTAAATCCGGTGGTTACGTCTTTTCCGGCGAGTGTCACCGACTTCAGGTAGAACCCGCTCTGGGCGTCCCGTCCCAACAATTGCACGATGTAGTTGCCGGGGTTCACATCTTTCCAATTGAAGTTGCCCAGGCGGTCGACGGAAGCATTCGCGCCAAAGAAGTCCCGCGCCATGAACAAAGCAGGGTCGTCCGGCACTTCGGCTGGGCGTAAATTGACCGCGTATTGCGCGAGATTCGCCGGCACGCCACCCTCAACATCGGTGCGGAGATGACCGGAAATCGTGAAGGACGGCTGGGGAATCAGCTTCACACCTTCAACGTCGGCGGCGACGACGGAGACATCCTGGCGAGCGGTGAGCAGCCGCCCTTCGGTGCCAGAGTAGGCAACGGCTACATACGATCCGGGAGCGACGCCACGGACTTCGAACTGTCCGTCGGGGCCGATATCGCTCGCACTCGCACGATCGGAATAGCCGCCGTTCGAGACCAACATTAAGGTCGCTTTCTGGGGATCGGAGCCGGTTACGACTCCTCGAACGCAATAAGTTCGCGCCGGCGTCAGCGTCAGGTTGACCGGCATTTCGTCTCCCGCTTTGAGCGCCACGGGCGCGGCCAGCAAGGAGTCGCTGGTGCCGGGATAATAGGTGGTGAGATAGCGAGTATCGTTCTCGTTTTCGGTCGCTCCTTTACCGCCGGCCGGCGGCGATTTCTCGCGGTGCTCATAATCGCGAGGGTCTGGAGGTGGAACGGCCAAAATCCAATACTGGCCAGAGAACAATCCAGCAAGACGGAATTCACCGAGATCGTTCGTCGTTCCGGTCGCGACGCTTTCCCGCGTCGCCTTGCCGGCCTTTTTCTTTTGCGCGATCACATTGACTCCCGACATCGGGTCGCCATCTTCATCGATGATCCGGCCAGTGATGACGGCCGTGGGAGACATCCGAAAAAGAAGATTGGTGACTGATTGTCCCGCTGGCACGGTGAAAATGTTGGTGTCAGACTGCAGGCCGCGTTGGTTGACTCCCGTGAATCCGGTGCGCTCGACAAAAAACCGATAGCGCCCAGGAGCAACATTCTCGACACTGAAGTGGCCGTCGGCATCGGTTAAGGCGGTGTAGTTACCGCCCTGCTTCTGGTCTTCGGCGACGATCTGCACCAGCACTTTTTTGAGCGGCTGGCTGCCGGGTTCTTGCACGACCGCGCCGGCAATCGAGGACGATTTTGCCGCGGGTGTGGTGTCCTGCGCGATCCCCAGGCAGGCGCTGAGGAGGAGCAAGGCGAGGGCAAGTGAGCGCTTCAAAATCAGTTAAGGAAATATTGCCGGTACAACGTATCCCGCTGCGCCGGACGGAAACCCGCATCGCGTATGATGCGGCGTAATTCTTCTTCAGTTGTGCAGTTGTTGACACCAGCGGCGCGGACAACGTTTTCTTCGAGCATGACCGACCCCACGTCGTTGCCGCCGAAACGCAAGCCCATCTGGCAGACTTTCAATCCCTGCGTTACCCAGCTGGACTGCACATTGACGAAATTGGAAAGATAGAGCCGCGAAATCGCCAGCACTTTTAGATATTCAACCGCCGTCGCTTCATCCCAGTGGCGTCCGCCGAGCGCGGTGTGCTGGGGCTGAAAACTCCAGGGGATGAATGCGGTAAAACCACCCGTCTCCTGCTGTAGATCGTAGAGGCACTGGAAGTGGTTGATGCGGTGTTCGATGGATTCGCCGACGCCAAACATCATGGTCGCGGTGGTCCGCATACCGAGCTGGTGCGCGGTGCGATGTACCAGCAGCCAGTCGGCGGTCAGACATTTCAGGCGCGCGATCTTGTAGCGGACTTCATCATCGAGAATTTCGGCCCCGCCGCCCGGAATGGAATCGAGTCCGGAGTCGCGCAACCGCGCAATCGTGTCCCGCACGCTGAGGTTGCTGTACTCGGCAATCGCCAAAATTTCCGAAGCCGAATAGCAGTGGAGATGAACTTTCGGGAAGCGCTGTTTGATGCCGCTCAACATCTTTTCATGCCAGTCGATCTTCAGGTCGGGATGTAACCCTCCCTGCATCAGCACGCCCGTGCCGCCAAGCTCGACGGTCTCGCGAATTTTCTCGTAGATGGTGTCGAAGTCGAGAATATAGCCCTCTTTCGCCGCCGGTCCTTTCAGCGGACGATAGAAGGCACAGAAGGTGCAATATTCCGTGCAGAAATTCGTGTAGTTGATGTTGCGGTCGATGATGTAGGTGACGGTTCCTTCAGGATGCAGCTTGCGGCGGACCGCATCTGCTTCCATACCGATCCCGATCAGATCATCGGAGCGAAACATCTCCAGAGCTTGCTGCTTGGTTAGAGCCATCCTTCTTACTCCCGGTTAATGCTAGTCACCGCTATTTTAGCTTGTCGAGGCCGTCGCCGCGAATTTAGGCCGTTCGTCGACGGGGTTGCACCTTCGGACGCACAGCCTTGGAAGCTTTCTGGCGGCGTTTGTACTCGTACAGGCCATAGAGTGCACCGAGCACCGACAGGCCGATTAGACCCAGAAGTATGGGCCAGTAATACAGGCCGAAAAATCTTACGATGTCTCGCCCGTAGTGGTAACCGAGGTAGGCGAGGATGGTGAACCGAACGCCGCGTCCCACGGCCAGAGCAGTGAGGAATTTTTTCGTTGGATACTGTAGGGCGCCGGCGGCTAAAAGCATGGGGACGATGGGAAATGGTGGCGGAAGTATGGCCGGGATCGCGACTGCAGCGAAGCCCCAGCGTTCAAAAATCGCGTAAACCTTCTTTACCTTCTTTTGCGAGAACCTCTTTTCCAGCGTTTCCTTTCCACCTTTGCGCGCCATGCGATAGGTGAGATAGCCGCCGAGGAGCGCTCCGGCCGTCGCCATAATCGTGTAATAGAACCAGGGCTCACGACGGTGGGCGGCGAGCAGAATGGTGACAATATCGGTGCTGCCCGGAAGAGGGATAACCGAGTTGTCGACGAGCCCGAGCAGAATCAAGCTGGGACCGCCGAGATGGATCAGCCATCGCAGGGCGCTCTTTTTCGAAGCGAGCAAGACAAGAGCCAGCACGGGCATCTTGCCTATTAAAGCAGGTTTTACGGCGAGCGATTTGTAATGTTAGGTAATCATTATGCTCCGACTGATTGCAATGTCGGGGCGTAACCTGCTGGGTTCCATGGCGCATCAAAGCTCGCAGAGCGTGATTCGGGACCCAAGAAAGAAGATTATGCTGTGATGGGCAGCGCGATGTGCTGCCGCAGGCGGAGCTTTGTCCTGCGGCGTGAAAACGCGCCAGTCGCTGGCTGATCGAATTTGAATCGGGAATAGGGAAAGGAAAAGGCTAGAGATATTCATGGCGTCCCAGTTGAAGCCTGGATTCGCAATTCTGGCATTGGCTACGTTCGGTTGGACGTCGTTCTGCCTGGGACAGAGTCTGCCACAAACGCCTGCGCCTGATTCCAAGCAAGTGGGCCCGGTTTCTGCCGGGGAGCAACCACCCGGGCAATTGCCGGGAAGTATCAGCGGAACGATTGTCGATCAGAGTGGAGCTGTCGTAGCCGGCGCCAGAGTAAGGCTCACGGGTGAGGATCAATTCCTGGGCCCGGAAGTGGTAACTGGTGACGATGGCCGATTCTCTTTTGCCAACGTCACGCCGGGGCCCTTCCGTCTTGCGATTAGCTCGGCGGGTTTCACTCCGCAGAAGTTTTCCGGAGTCCTGCATTCAGGAGAGAGCGAGACGCTCCCGCAGATTGCGCTGAATATTGCCAACACGCTCACCGAGGTGCAAGTAGGACTCTCGCGGGTCGAGGTGGCAGAAGAGCAGATCAAGGTTGAAGAGCAGCAGCGCGTGTTAGGCGTCATTCCTAACTTTTATGTCAGCTACAACCCCAATGCGGTTGCATTGACACCGAAGCAAAAGTTCAAACTTGCTTTTAGAACTGTGGTGGATCCATTCACCTTCGTAGTGGTGGGCGGGACTGCCGGAGTGGAGCAGTGGCAGAACCACTTCAGCGAATACGGACAAGGCGCTCAAGGTTACGGAAAGCGCTTCGGCGCCGGGTATGCCGATACTGTTTCGGGCACGTTCATCGGAGGGGCGATCTTGCCATCGCTCCTGAAACAGGACCCGCGATACTTCTACAAAGGAACCGGCAGCAAGGCGTCGCGGTTCTTGTATGCCCTCGCGAATTCGGTGATCTGCAAAGGCGACAATGGACGCTGGCAGCCAAATTACTCGAACATCCTCGGGAGCCTGGCGGCGGGTGGCATCTCGAATCTCTATTATCCGGCGCAAGATCGCAACGGGTTGGGTTTAACACTTGAAAACGGGGCGATTGGCGTCGGCACAACCGCCATTTCCAACCTGTTTCAGGAATTCATAATTCGAAGATTGACACCGAGTGTGCCGAACACCCCCGCCAAACCCTAAGATTGAGGAACCGCAATCAGACGAACCGAAGCGGCGGCGCTTGTGGCAGCGCGCCGGTTTCCGCACCCAGGCGGTAGTAAAGCTCAAGACCTTCAAGACAGGGAGGATCGAGATAATAATGGATGTTCTGCGTCAGGTAGAGGCGAACCAGTTCAGTCGTAAGCCCGAGACGGGGAGCCCACTCTTGTGCAATGGTTTCGAGGTTTCCCGGTAATAGGCCATGGTCGCGTGATTTCTTGAAGACCTCCGCGATCGCGAGACCGTTGCGTCCCTCAAGCGCTTGTTTGCGAATCGCCCAGAACGCGAATACGAATGATTTTCCGGTGCGCTTCTTCCATTCCTCCGCCAGGTCGAGGGTGAAATAGCGCGTGCGGTCGACCTGTAGCGCTGGGTCTCCGATGAGCAAGGCCGCGTCGCATGTGCCGAGCATGGCATCGAGGTCCGGAGCCATCGCTCGGTAATCGCGCGCTCCTCCCAGCCATTTTGCAAAAAGAATCTTGGCCAGGGCCACCGAAGTCATCGACGAAGTATCGAGCGCCACCGTGCGCACGCGGTTTGCCCATAGCTTTGCGGACGACGCAAGCTCTGCAGACAACGAAAGCTCTGCGGACAACGAACCGGCGTGGAGTTGGCTGTCTGACTCGCCCACTAGCAGGATTGAACGCACCGCTCGTCGCGCCGCAATCGCCACGTCGGGAAGGATGACCAGGTCAGGAACGGTTGCGTAAGCCGCGGCCGGAATGATGCCAATGTCGGCCGTCCCGGCACGCAAGGCCTCGGCGCAGGCCGAAGGGATGGTGTAGGAAATGTCGAAATTAAGGTCTGCACCCGCTCCGGCATGCTCAAAATCCCACATGAGAGGCGCTGTGTTCAGGTAGGAAATGGCCGAGATCTTTAACCGGCTCATCACTTTACGAATATACCAAAAGTGTTGTGCGCGCCATCCTTGACAGAGTTTTCCGCCTCAGGCTAGGGTCACGCGAGATGTCCAACGAGATTGCAACCCCCAACTTAGCCGTCGCTTCGTCGTCTTCAATTTCTGAACAGGCAACCTACTGGCTCGCACTCGCCTTGACTCCGGGATTGGGCCCCACCCGCATCAAGAAACTCATCGAACATTGCGGCAGTGCCGAGCGCGTCTTTCGCGCAACGCTGACGGAACTCGAAGCAATGGGAATGAGAGCGGTTTCCGCGCAATCGCTGGCCACGGGGAAATCGATGGAACTGGCGCAGCAGGAATGCATGAAGGCGGTGGAGGCTGGCGCAAGACTTATTTCGCTCGGCGATCCTGAATATCCGTTGCGGCTGAAAGAAATTTACGACCCACCGGTAATCTTGTTCGTGAAAGGAAGCGTCGAGGTTCTCTCGCAGCCGGGGATTGCGATGGTCGGAACGCGTCATCCCACGCCTTACGGCAGCGGCATGGCCGAACGTCTCTCGACCGACCTCGCCGCCCGTGGACTGGTCATCATCAGCGGCCTGGCACGCGGCATCGATACGTCGTCGCATCGCGGCGCGCTCGCGGCCAAGGGAAAAACGATCGCCGTACTCGGCACCGGAATTGACGTCATGTATCCGAAGGAAAATACGCGCCTCACCGAGCAGATGCTTGCACTGGGCGGCGCGCTGATCACTGAGTTTCCGGTTGGGACTTCGCCTGCTCCGCAAAATTTTCCCATCCGTAACCGCATCATCAGCGGCATGGCGGCAGGTGTATTGGTGGTGGAAGCCGCGGAATACAGTGGTACACGCATCACCTCGCGTTGCGCCCTCGAACAAAATCGCGATGTCTACGCCGTTCCGGGGAACGTGACCAACAAAAATGCCTGGGGACCCAACACGCTGATCAAGCAGGGCGCGAAGCTGGTTGCCACCTGGGAGGACGTGTGGGAAGAGCTGCCGACCGATGTGCAGGGGGCGCTCAGCGCGATGCAGAATGAATCTCCCGAGCCGGAAACCGCATCTCTATTCCCGGACGAAGCAAGCTCACCCCACGAGAAGAAGGTCCTCAAGCTGCTGAAGGCCGACGAATCCACGCACATCGATGAGCTGGTGGAATTGCTGGAAGCCGAAATGTCGTCGTCAGAAATCTTCGCCGCACTATTCGAACTCGAGCTGAATGGGAAAGTGCGGCAGTTGCCGGGAAGGAATTTTGTGAAGAGCTTCTAGAAGCAGTTGTCAGCTGTCAGCTATCAGTTTTCAGTGAAACCGAAGGGTCCGTGCAGAGTTTTCAGAATCTTCGAGTCTGGGAGAAGTCACATCGGCTTATGCTCGACGTTTACGCATCGAGCAAGGCTTTTCCTCGGGATGAGATCTTTGGTCTTACAAGTCAGATGAGACGGTCTTCGGCGTCGATTGGAATGAACATCGCAGAGGGCTGCTGTAGAAAAGGTGACGCGGAAATGGCTCGCTTTCTCCAGATGTCAATGGGGTCGGCAAGCGAGCTCGAGTACCAACTCCTGCTCGCTCATGACCTGGAATATTTCCGCAATCCAGCATACGAGCGTCTTACAGCGCAGGTGGTTGAAGTGAAAAAGATGTTGTCGTCACTGATGCAAAAAGTGAAAGGGGTTAACTGATAGCTGATAGCTGATAGCTGACAGCTGACTCCAATTCGTGCTAGCTTCAATTCCAATACCGCGAAACTGAGGAAACATTGTCCAAAGGTCTAGTCATTGTCGAATCGCCGGCCAAGGCGAAAACTATCCAGAAATATCTGGGCAAAGGATTCACGGTCGATGCTTCCTACGGTCACGTGAAAGATCTGCCCAAGAGCAGCCTCGGTGTCGATCTCGAAAACGACTTCGAAACCGAGTACGTCGTCATCCCAGGAAAAGAAAAAGTGCTGGCCAAGCTGAAGAAGCTGGCGCTTTCGGCCGACCATATCTATCTTGCGCCTGATCCGGACCGCGAAGGCGAAGCCATCGCCGCTCATCTTGCCGACGAACTTGGCGAACAGAACGGCAAGAAGCCCAAGAAGGGCAAGAAAAGCGCCAAGGCGAAAAACGACGACGTTGGCGACGGAGCCCGTATTCGCCGAGTGACTTTCAACGAGATCACGCAGCGGGCCGTGAAGGCTGCGTTCGAGCATCCGCGCGACATCGATAGGAATCTGGTTGACGCGCAGCAGACCCGCCGCGTGCTCGATCGCCTGGTGGGTTACCAGGTATCTCCTTTATTGTGGGACAAGGTGCGCCGCGGGCTTTCCGCTGGACGTGTGCAGACGGTTGCGCTGCGCTTGATTGTCGATCGCGAACGCGAAATCAAAGCTTTCGAGAAGAAAGAATACTGGACAATTGACGCCAATCTCGCTGCCGGCAAACCTCCGGCGTTCGATGCTCGTTTTCTGGGCAAGGGCGAAGAGAAGATCGAAGTTACGAACGGCGAGCAGGCGGAACAGATCCGCGCAGCGCTCGAAAAGGCCGATTGGGTTGTCCGCTCCGCCGAGAAAAAAGAGCGGCGCCGCAATGCCACGCCGCCGTTCACAACTAGCAAGTTGCAGCAGGATTCCTCGCGCAAGCTGCGCTTCAGCGTGAAGCGCACCATGATGATCGCGCAGCGCCTTTACGAAGGTGTTGAACTCGGCGACGAGGGCCTGGTCGGCTTGATCACCTACATGCGAACCGATTCGACTCGGGTCGCTCCCGAAGCGATTGTCGAGGTGCGCGAGTACATCGGGTCGGAGTATGGCGCACAGTATCTGCCCGAATCTCCCAATACATATAAGGAGAAGAAAGCAGCGCAGGCCGCGCACGAAGCCATTCGTCCCAGTTCGGCGGCGCGTCATCCTGATCAGATCAAACAATATCTACAAGAAGACGAATTCAAGGTTTACAAACTGATCTGGCAGCGATTTGTCGCTTCGCAGATGAATCCCGCCGTGTTCGACCAGACCTCGGTCGATATCGATGCCAAATCAGGCAGTGACGTGTTCTGGTTCCGCGTCACCGGATCGGTGATGAAGTTTGACGGCTTCCTCAAGGTGTATGAAGAGTCCAAAGACAGCAAGGACGAGGAAGACGAGGAGCTCAAACACAAGCTGCCGCCGCTCGAAGCCGGACAGAAGCTCACGCTGAAGTCGCTGCTGCCCGAACAGCATTTCACCGAACCACCTCCGCGCTTCAATGAAGCTTCGCTCGTTAAGGAGCTCGAAGAACGCGGCATTGGACGCCCTTCAACCTATGCCACAATTCTGAGCACCATCCAGGAACGGATGTACGCGCAGAAAGTCGGGGGCAAGTTCGTGCCGACGGAAATCGGTCTGGTCGTCACCGATCTGCTGGTCGAGAATTTCAAGGATATTTTTGACTTCCAGTACACCGCGCGCCTGGAAGAAGAACTCGACGAGATTGAAGAAGGCAAGCAGACCGGGAACGACGCGCTGGTCGAGTTTTATAAGAAGTTCTCCAAGGATCTCCGCTACGCCGAGAAGCACATGGAAAACATCAAGCGTATGGAGAAGCCGACCGACGAAAAGTGTGAGCTCTGCGGCGCTCCGCTCGTCATCAAGTGGGGAAAGCACGGCTCATTCTATGCGTGCAGCACCTACGACAAGGAAAATCCCGATAGCTGCAAGTTCACCAAGGAAAATCCGATCAATCTGCCCGACCTCGATTCCGCCGATATCCAGGAGACGGCGCAAGAGGAGTACTGCGAAAACTGTGGACGTGTGATGGTGCTGAAGCGCGGACGCTTTGGCCAGTTTATGGCATGCACGGGCTATCCCGATTGCAAGACGACGCGGCGGCTTGATCAGGGCAAAAAGGTGCCGGATATTCCGCTGGATGAAACCTGCCCGTTGTGTAAGCGCAACCTCATCCTGCGCCATGGCCGCTACGGCGAATTCACATCCTGCAGCGGCTATCCCGACTGCAAGTACGTGAAGCAGAACTTCATCGGTGTGAAGTGTCCCGAATGCAAAGAAGGCGAACTGGTTGAAAAGCGCGCGCGTAAGGGCAACACTTTTTACGGCTGCGGAAATTATCCGAAGTGCAAGTTCACATCGGCGGCAAGGCCTGTGGCGGAGAAGTGTCCGAGTTGCGGAAGTGAGTATCTGGTGGAACGAATCCGCAAAGACGGAACCGTAATCGCGTGTCCGAACAAGGAGTGCGACTACGAGCGCGCAGCTGAGGGCGCAAGTGCGGACGCAGTGAAAGCCTGAGTACGATGATCGATTTAACGAGGCGAAAAAATGGCTAAGAAGGCAACGGCGCACGATGCGGAAGTGATCCTGAAACTCTACGACCTTCGCCGCGAGCCGGAAATGCGCAAGGCGCGGCATTGGTTTGTGGCTGAGTTTTGGCCGGCGAGCGCCGACGATTTTCTGAAAGTTGCCAACGCTTTTCCCAGTCAGGAGAATTCCTGGATACGGCAGGTGGGCAGCTACTGGGACATGGCGGCATCGCTGGTGCTGCAGGGCGCACTCCACGAGGAGCTGTTTGTGCAGCCCGGCTGCAGCGGCGAAATGTTCTTCATCTTTGCGAAGATCCATCCCTTCTTGAAAGATCTGCGGCAGAAAATGGATAATCCCGACGCCTGGTCGAACATCGAGAAGGTAGCTACCGGATCGAAAACCGCTCGCAAGCGGCTGGAGCGAGTTGCCAAGAATATTGAGAATCGTCGTAAGGCGATGGCGAAAATGGCGAGGAAGGGTTGACCCCGTTAACCGCGTCTCGACAGTTCATTTCCCTTGCATTTCCTGGTCTAACGGACTTTGTTGCGTCAACCATCTGCTATTCTTAACTCGTTGTGCGGATGCTCTGGTGGTTCCTTATCCTGGGAGTCAGTATTGCGGTGGTCGTGTCGGTTGCGCTTACGATTTACATGCGGGTGCGGAGGCAGATGAACCGTTCCACGGCGCATAAAGCGGAATCTGACGCGCTCGACGATTCGTCGCCTGAGGCCTGATGGCCCGATGAAATCTGCCACGAACATCTGCGCGAAGAAAGGAAAGTCATGTTCAGAGCCACTCCGTCTACAGCAGTTGCCGGTCGTTTCGGGCCGCGGACGCTGTCGCTGGAAATTGCCAAGCAGATAGCGATCGCAGTGTCGGCTAGTCTTTTTGTTGCCCTGTGTGCGCGTGTGACCGTGCCCCTGCCTTTAACTCCGGTGCCCCTGACGCTGCAAAACTTTGGCGTGCTGGCGGTGGGGTTGGTCCTCGGTTCGCGTCGCGGTTTCGCCGCGCTGTCGCTCTATCTTGTCGAAGGCGCTTGCGGATTGCCGGTATTTAGCCCGGCGATTCTGGGAAGCGGAATTACCCATCTGCTGGGCCCGACCGGCGGTTTTCTGATGGTGTACCCGCTGGTGGCCTTTGTCGCCGGATGGTTATACGAGCGGAAGCCGGAAAACAGCTCGCGGCGATTCGCATGGGCCGCGCTTTCGTCCGTGGCGGCGGAAATGGTTCTCTTTGCCGGCGGACTCAGTTGGCTGGCAGTGCTCACGCATTCTGTGTCTCTGGCAATCCGGTATGGCCTCTACTGGTTTGTCTTTGCGGAAGTCATCAAAGTGCTGATGGCTGCCGGAGTAGCCGCGCGCTGGCACAAGCACACTACTTCCCGGTAGAGCCGGGTGTCGCTTATTTTGCTCTATTTTGTTTCGTGGCGGCAGAAGCGGCAGGCCGCGTCGGTGCGGGATGTTTTCTTTAATTTTACAGAACAAGGTTTATAGAACAGGATTTGTAAATCTTATGAGTACAGTATCTTCTCCCGTTCGCGAAATCACGGTGGCCCACAGCCCGGACTCCGACGACGCCTTCATGTTTTACGGTCTGGCCACGAACAAAGTTCGCGTGCCTGGACTGAAGTTTAGCCATACGCTTTGCGACATTGAGACCCTGAACCGTCAGGCGCAGGAAGGCGTCTACGACGTAACTGCGATTTCATTTCATGCGTTTCCGTACATTCAGGAAAACTACACGTTGATGTCTTGCGGTGGCAGCGTGGGCGACGGTTACGGGCCGATGGTGGTTTCGACTCGTCCTTTCACGCAAGATGAAATCAAGAGCAAGAAGATCGCCGTGCCCGGCAAACTCACCACCGCCTACCTGGCGCTTGAGCTGTTCGCGCCCGGCATCGAGGTAGAGGTTGTGCCCTTCGACCAGATCATCCCGCAGATTCTCGAAGGCAAGCACGAGGCCGGACTCATCATCCACGAAGGCCAGCTAACCTATGACAAATCCGGATTGCATCGCGTGGTAGACCTCGGCCGGTGGTGGCAGAGAGTGACCGGACTTCCGTTGCCGCTAGGCGGGAATGCGATTCGCCGTTCGCTCGGACGGGAGACGATGTCGAGCGTTACCCAGGCGCTGCGCGAGAGCATCCAATATGCGATCGAGCATCGTGAGGAAGCGCTAGCCTACGCCATGCAATTCGCCCGCGATCTCGATACCCAACTCGCTGACAAGTTCGTCGGCATGTACGTGAACGAGCGCACGCTCGATTACGGAGACGACGGCCGCGAAGCGGTGCGGCGCCTGCTTGATATGGGACACAAGGCGGGAATCATTCCGCAAACGCCCCGCGTGGAGTGGGTGTAGCTCGCGGTTGTTCTACCGCACCTTCGATGCAAACGAAAACACCGGATCAATATCCACTGGAACATCCTCCACGGTTTTCAGCGCTGTCTTCAAGTCCTCCGGCATCGTGCCATACTTCTTGAACCAGTTTTCCGCGCGCGACCGGTCGCCCGTGGCTTCCGTTGCCAGCAATTCTTTCGTTAAATCCGCCAACGCAGCCGGCATTTTCTCGTAATCAATCGCGTACTTGCCACTGGCGGTGCGTCGAATCGCGCCTTGCTCCGAAAGATAGTTGAACTCCATCAACTCCGCTTGACTGTGTGCTTCCGCTTCACCGAAACGCATGGCACGAAACAATTCGCCGACATAGGATGCGTAGTACTCTTCCAGCTTTTCTTTGGGAAGCGCGCCATGATCCACCAGCCATCGCAATGCAAACATTCCAGTCACATCGGCCTTCGCTTCTTCGAGTCCGCTGAAACTTGGGCCAATCGCTTCGCGTATATCGACTTTACCTGCCGATCCTTCTGCTGAAGTTCGCGCATACGCCGGACCGAGTCCGTGGCAGATCTCGTGCATGATTGTGCCCAGCAGATAACCTTCACCCGAAACTTTTGCCGCCTGGCTTGGCTCCATTAGTTTGCGCGCGACCGGCAGCATGACGTAATTCACTCGCGCGTCCATAAAATTCTTGAAGAATATCTTCTTGCTGCCTTTTTGTTCGTGCACCCGCGGATCGTTCGGCAGATTGTCGGCTACGGCCTGATATCCGTGCGTCAGGTCTCCGGCTCGAAATGGAGCGTCCACCACCTCCATCGGCGTTTCCAGACCCTGTTTCGATGGGCGATCTTCTGCGTCGAGCGGCAGCGCGTCCTGAATTTGCGGCACGTATTGCTGGAACAAATCGAGCTTTTTGCTCTCGCGCTCGTTGCGCACCAACACCGCCGCACCGTAGGAAGCCTTCACGCCCAGCAGTCCGTCCATGTAAGTTTCATAGGGCGCGAAAATGATGTCGAATTTAGGATTCTTCAAATCCAGCCACGCCAAGTCGCTCGGGAGATAGTTGTCGCTGAGTAGAGCATCAGCCCGCAGCCGGAGAAATTTCGCAAATGCAGGATCGGTGCTCAGGTTGGCCGCTTGCCGTAAGGCCTTGGCCGCCGGCTCCAGAAAAGCGCGGAAGGCAATGCGGTAGGGAACAGTGTCCAGTTTGTCGTGATCAATCCTTCCCGGATGCCACCGCACGATGGTGAGCGGATCGTAGATTGCCGTCTTTTGTTCCGGATGCTGTCTGACATATTGTTCCAGTTTTTCGCGCGTTAGATTCGCGGGATAAAATCCTTGCCCCGGTGGCATAGGCTCGGTCCCGACAAACGGCTTATTGTCGTCGAGCAGATCGAAGCGGGAAGCGTTGATCCACAGATAGCGCCGCAGTTCGATGTCGCGGCGATTCCGGCTCGAGGCCAGAGACTGGTAAAGAGTTAGACCATCGGAATCGCTCTGCCGCCAGTAAATGCTTTCCAGGTAGCCGCATGCTTCCACCAATTTGCGGACCATCTGCTGCTCGCGTGTGGTGAGGCCCGTTGTGCGAAACGGCATGGGAACACGCTTGAACCTGGCCAGGTGTTTCGCCAAGTCAGGCGCAACTTTGAGGCTCGCAGGCGCGCCACTCCTTGCCGCGGACCCCGTCATGGAACGCATCGCGGTTTGCTGCGCGGCCCCGAGTACTGATACAAGTACTGAAAAAAGAAAAATGAAAAATAAAGCCGGCCCAGTGTGCGTGAAAACCCTTGTAAAAAAGCTTTTAATACGACCCCTGATCATGTCAGTACCAGTTTATCAAAAGCTCTCAATCCGGCCGGAGCCGTTATGATCAAGACATGCCGAACGAGAACGGAGCTCAGACGCTGCTCATCGATGCCGATGACACGCTCTGGGAAAACAACATTTATTTCGAACGGGCGATCGCGAAATTTATTTCCTTTCTCGACCATCGTGAACATTCGCCCGAGCAGGTTCGCCTGGTGCTCAACGACGTCGAGCGCTCGTCGATCGCCACGCACGGATACGGCCTGCACAGCTTCACGCATTCGCTGATCGCAACTTTTGAGAAGCTTTCCGTCGACCCGGTTACACCCGAGCTTCATGATCGCATCCGCAGTTTCGCGCATCAGATCACCGACCATCCCATCGAGATTCTGACTGGAGTGCCCGAGACCCTGAAGTATCTGGGCGAACGACACCACCTGATCCTGATGACCAAGGGACATCCGGCTGAGCAGTCGGGAAAAATCGAGCGCTCTGGATTGAAAGAATATTTTTCCGCGATCGAGATCGTGGCAGAGAAGGACGAATCAACCTACCGCTCCGCGATTGCCAAGTACGCGCTGGCCACGGACGTGACGTGGATGATCGGCAACAGCCCGAAGTCCGATATTAACCCCGCACTGGCTGCGGGTCTTCACGCCGTATTCATACCCCACAACAACACCTGGGTTCTGGAGCACGAGGAAGTCGCCGTTGCACCAGCGTCGCAGCAATTACTGGTAGTCGACCGGTTCGGCGACCTGCGAAATCATTTCTAGCGGCTCTGGTGAGCGGCTGCGCTTACAAGAACAAATGCCCTTGCCTCTCCTGTTCGTAGAAGAGGCAAGGGCAAGTTTATCCATGCCGGTTCTTACTGAACCGTGATGCTAACCGACGCGGACGGAATGCCGTTCGCGATCACCACTAATGTGCTCGCGCCGGTTTCGATCGTCGAGGGCACATCGAAGTTGGTGGTAATCGTCTCCGTACCAGTCGCCACGCCCATGCTGCTGTGGTCGTGGGTCTTGGCGTAGAACACGTGCTTCGTGGAGCTGTTGGTAATCTGCACGAGAGGATAGTTGGTCGCGAACTGGAACTCGTCTCCGAAGGCCCCTGCCTGCGACAAGCCGTTGAACTGCGTGCCCGAGATCGAGTACGTCGATCCAGGAGTTACGCTAGACGGGAAGCTCGAAATCGTCGGTTGCCACGAGCTCTGATAGTTTCCCGACGAAGTATAGACTTCCGTCGTTCCGCCTCCGATCAGCACCTGCCCGTTAGGCAGTATCATCAGGCTTCCCGGGGTAAACGGACCAGCTGTAAAGGTCGTCCCATTGAACAAATAAGAAGTCCCGGAGTCGCCTTCGACAAGCACATCTCCATTCGTCAGCAGAACGGCAAACGAATCGCCTGCGTTGTCACCGTTGGGGAACGTGGGGCCGACCGTCCACGTGTTGGTAAGCGAGTCATAGATGGCCGTATTTCCAGGGCCATTGTTGTTTGTATACGATCCGGTCGCGAATACGGTGCCGTCTGGGCGAAGGATCGCGGGCCCAATTTCTCCAGGCGGGTAATAGCAGAGTTTGTTCTTCGGACCGTAATTGATGCAGCCGAAGGGCGATGGCGAATGCAAATCGACAATCGTGCTGCCCGCGGTCGTCCATTCTTTTTTCTTTGCGGCTGCGCTGTAGATTTCGGAGTTAGGAGCGTCCTTCACATCCGCCGTGAGAACCGAGCCGTCCGCCAGCAGGGTCCAGCCCTCCTCGGCGTTGAAATCGGCCTTACCCTTGTCAGGCGATGATTTCCACGTCATGGTTGTGGGATCGAGGATCGCCATTTTCTTGGTCAGTTTGTTGCCGATCAAATACTCGCCATCCGCCAATATTGTCGAGGGTGAATCTCCGATGTAGTTCCAGCCCTTGGGTGGGGTCACGGTGGTCCACGCATTGGTCGCGGGATCATAGACGGCGCCTTGGTTCGTGAGCGCAAAGACATTACCGCATTGGGAGTATTCACCGCCCTCAAGCAGCAGGCGTCCATCCGCTAGGACTGCGGAAGCCCCGGCGTAGGGCGCATAATCCGAGGGAAGACTGGCGAGTTGCGTCCAGGTCCCGTTCACGTAGCTTCCGGTGTTGTCAGGCGTAAGTTTCCAAAAATCGGAACAGTTGTCCCCTTGCGCTATCACCGTGCCGTCGGTCATCTGGAAGGTGTAAATAATTCCGTCGGGCGGCTGGTGCTTGAGCGCGGTAAGAGTCTGGGCCAGCGCGGCGCCGGACATAACCAGCAAAACCAAAACCATTGGGAGAATAAACTTCTTGGACAAAATGCACGACCTTTCTTGACGCTGCCACTGGCAGCGCACACAGAACTTTCCCCAGAACTAAACCGCTGGATTTTAGAAACCCTCCCCGGGGGCGGCAGGTGCAGGCGCACCATCTTAGCAAAAGCGCGGAGCAATGGGTAGAGCGGAAACGCCCGCTGGTAGCGGATTCTGCGCGTATGCAAAGTTTTGCTGCTGATCGCAGGTTGTCTTACCGTTGATCCAGAAAGACACAAGCCGGGAACCCGGAATTTCTTCCGGTCCCGGCCTGCGCTTCTATCAACTTGGAAGCCGACTCAGTGGCTCGTGGCGGCGTCGGCGGTGGTTGCAGCGGTTGCGGCCGCCGTCGCTGCGGTGGCGTTGCCCGTGGGCGCGGCGGTCGCGCTGAAGCGCGAAAGCCTCGGATAGAACGGGGTGACTTCAAAGGGCATCTTGTCGCGCGCGGAAGTGATCGCGACCGGTTGCGCTTTTACGATTTCGACTTTGTCATCCCACGCGTTCAATTTGACGCGTCCACCCAGCGGCAGAGCGGCAATCTGATCGAGTTTGTTCCAGTCGAGCGCCGGAGCTGAGGTTTCGAGCGCAGCCATGCGGCTCACCGTCCCGTTCTCCACAATGTTGTTGCCCAGGTGAGCTTGCAGCAGAGCGCTCAATTGCGGAGCGCGTTGTTGCAGGGCCTTCAGGAAAAGACCGGCGGATTCGAGCTTCTGCGCATACGGCGAATTCTTCAGCATTTCCACCGCTTTCTTGTCGGCGGCGGCTTCCTCTTCGGGAATGTGTTTGAAGCCAAGGTTCTGGTAGGTGCCTTCGTCGGAAAACAGCATCCGGTCGTTGAACGCGTACTGGCTGCCCAGGTTATGTCCCAGAACGATGTGTGCCAGTTCGTGCGAGAGCACCATGGCCAGGCTGCCCTCGTCGGGAAGCACGTCGATCAGCCCGCGACTCAAAACGATCGTATTGCCGACGCTGAAAGTTTCCAGCGGAGAAGTCGTCAGCACCCGCGTCCGGACTGGACGGGGCAGTTCGATGTTGTTGGTGATTTCCAGGTTATTCACGACGGTCTGCAGAATCTTGTCGACATCGCCTTCCGGCGCCAGCAGTCCGGCACGTTCCAGACGCTCGACGACGTTGTCTTCCGCCTGTTGCTGCCATTCACGTTCGGCGGCCAGAGGAGTCGCATCCTGCGCGGTGGGTGTATCGTCCTTTACGCTGTCAACCCGGATGTTGGTCAGTTCGTCGTTGGCCGAGCCCGTCTTGAGGTTGTATCCCCACATACGGGTCTGAGCCTTGAACGCGATCTTGTTGGTAGCTCCGGCGGTGAAGTCTCCTTCTTCGCTGTAGATGTAGGCTGGCACCCAGTAGCCCGGAATCAGATTCAAACGCCAGCTGTCCATGTGGAAGTAATAGTTGTTGCGGGTTGGCCGCGCATAAGTTCCGTTGAGACGAACGATGTTGAAGTCCTGGTCTTCGACCCAGATGCGTCCGAGAAAGCGCCCCTTGCCGGCATCTTTTTTCGGCGTCAGATCGAATACCAGACAGCGCACGTCGCCCAGGAACTCGCGCCGGGCGTAGTGGAAGTCATAGTGCTGACGGTCAAAGTCGTTCCGGTCGGCAAAGATCATCCACGAAAAGCCCAGGGGCTGATACTGGAACTTGAACTTCTTCGTAAACTCGCCGAGAAGATGCTTCTCCATCCCCTCGCCCTTGTCTTTGTCCTTGGCACCTTTGCCGTCGAGGTAGTCGCTGCGGTCGATCGACTCGCTCAAGTCCATGCGTCCCAGAAAGTAGTGGTCTTCCTGCGGAATCGGGCCGAGCTGCGGATCCTGCGCCAGGTTCTGCAGATAGGTCTCCACGATCGGAGTGCGCGGGGCCAGGAACTTGATCAGTTCCTTCTCACGCAAAATCACGCGATCGACAACCTGATCCATCGTGGTGGGCGGAGCCAGATTGGTTTGCGCCTGGCTCGGCTGCTGAGCCGGCTGCGTCGCCGCCGCTGGCTGTGGGTTCTGCGGCGCGGACGCCGATTGCTGGGCCGCTGCCGCCATGCTTGCCACGAACAGAGCCAAAACCATCCAACTCATCTTGCCGATAACTTTCCGCATAAAGCTCATCTCCAATTTTCGATACACCGGATTCAATACGCCAGTTGAAATACGACGTGCACAATTGCTGTCGAATCGATTGCCTGCCCGCTGCGCTGGGCCGGCTTGAAACGCATCTTGTTGGCGGCAGCTATCGCGGCTTCATCGAGACCGTGACCGAGTCCGCGCACCACACGATTTACGTGCAGTTGCCCGTTCGCCGCGAATTCCACTTCGAGCAAGACTTCGCCTTCCAGTTTCAGATTTCTCGCTTCTTCGGTGTAAACCGGATTTGGCTTGGAGATGATCTCGACCGGTGTGGATGCCGGGCCGCTATCCATGCGCTGAACATGAGGAGTGTTCTGCGCAACTTCCTGCGAGCCAAAACCTGAGGTCTGCACATTGCCGCGACCACCGGCGCGTCCGTCTCCGTGACCGCCCGTGGCGACGCCGCTGCCAAAATCCGCGCTCGCGACTGTTCCTTTGATCCCTTTCGCGCCACCCGATCCGTTGCCTTGTCCGGCCCCAATCGGCATATCGAACGAACCCGCGGCGGACGCGATCAGCTTGCCGTTGGCCTTGCTGTTGTCGCTCGGCTTCAATCCGTTCGGATCTCCGAACCCGCCCGTCTGTACTTTCGAAATCGGAGCGTTGACCGTCGGCGTCACCGAACTTCCCGCAAACTCTCCGGTATGAACCAGCACCGGACGCGCTCCGCTGGTTTGCGTCAGCACCGCCGGCGCGAAGTTATTCATCGTCACCTTGGGCGGTTCGACTTCCTGCGGCTGTGGCTTGGGTGCCCGGACCTCGCGCGGCACGACTAATTTAGGTGCCTGAAAAACCGGGTCCGGAGGTAGCAACTTGGCATGCAGCGGATGCAGCTTGGGCATCCGCTCGGGCCGCAAAGAGGGTCGTGGTATCAACTCGGTAACGTGATAGTCGCTGCCCGGAAGCAACGAATCGGACGTCATGACGCCGACGATCGCCAGCAGCAGAATGAGGCCCACGAGCATTCCGTAGCTCGTGGCAAAGGTCCGCCAGTTCCACTTCTTTTCAGGCAAAAGGCCGAGTTGAAATCCGCCATTAGCAGTTGGCATTCATGACTCCAAAAGGGGGCCCAGGGCCGGGGAGAGCGCTTGGGTGTTGGAGTCTTCACCTTATGGGAGAATGGGCAGGGGGTAAACGTGCCCCCTGCGCCTGTCCTTTGGTAACAATCTTTGGTATACGGCCTGTTGGAAGCCTACTTTGGGGCCATTGCGCGGCGGCGCGCAAAGATGTAGAAGACCGGAACGCCAGCCAGAATAGCCACGCATCCGCCCACCGAACTCTTCAGATTATCGGTGAAGGTGTAGTAAAGCAGGGCCGCAGCAACCAGCACAAATAGCGCTGGAACAATGGGATATCCCCACACGCGGTAGGGCCGATCGGCGTGCGGCTCACGGCGGCGGAAAACGAACACGGTGCTGGCCGCGATCATGTAAAACATCCACTCCGCGAAAATCGTCAGCGAAAAAAATTGCCGGAAACTGCCTCCCAGAAGCAGCAAAACAACCGCCAGCCCGCATTGCACCACAATCGCCACCGAAGGCGTACGAAAGCGTGGATGAACCTCGGCCATTGCATGGAAAAAATAGCCGTCGCGTGCCATGGCGAAGGGCACGCGCGCTCCGCTCATGATGGTGCCATTCAAAGTGACAAGCATCGAAATCGCCATGCCGGCCGAGACCAGGCTGGCGCCGAGGTGCCCCAGCACCAGTGCGACTGCGTCCGAAGCAGGACGCTCCGAACCCGCGATTGCCGACGCAGGCAACACGTATTGCACCGCCGCGTTGACCAAAATATAGAGCGCGCCCACCGTCGCGACACCCCAGATCAGCGACAACGGAATGTTGCGCTGGGGATTACGGATCTCGCCCGCGACCATGTTCAGATCATTCCAGCCGTCGTAAGCCCAAAGAGCAGCCACCAGCGCCGCGAAAAATCCGGCTACGCCGCCTTTCGCACCGGTAAATTCGGTTGCGAAATTCGCCCACGTCCCACCGGTATAAGAAAAGCCCACGGCCACAATTCCAAGAATGATCGCAACCTTCAGGAGAGTGAACAGGAGTTGGAATTCTCCGGCACGGCGGACGCCAATGTAGTTCAGCCAGGAAATCAGCGCCGTAGCGACAATGGCCGCGAGTTGGCCGTAGTTAATGGTCAACGGACGCGACACAAAGGGATGCGAGAAAAAAGAAAACGCCGGGAAGGTTCCGAGGATGCGCACCAGTCCGGTGGTGATGGTCGCAATCGAACCCGGCTTCGCGATTAGAAACCACGTCCATGAATAGAGGAATCCCGCGAGCGGCCCGTAAGCATCGCGGACGTAAACGTACTCGCCGCCAGCCTGCGGCTTCATGGCGCCCAGTTCGGCGTAAGTGAGCGCTCCGAAAAAAGAGAGCAGGCCGCCGACCATCCAGGCGAGATAGACGAGCCGTGCCGATCCCACCGCTTGCATCATTTCGGATGGAACCAGGAATATCCCGCTCCCGATAATGGTGCCGACCACAACCGCGCCCGCATGCGAGAGGTTCAGATCGCGCGCCAGTTCCGGTCTCGGCTGAGTCATGGGATTTCGATGAAGAGAATCACAGATTCTAACCGCAAATTTACGCAAAGGACTTGCAAAGGTCGCTAAGAAAACTATCGGCTGATACGAGCAGATGATACGAGCAGACTCAATGCATATCCCACGGCAAACGTCACGCAAGTCCCGATCGTGACCCACCAGGTGAACGCCACGTGCGACCATCGCCACAAATAGAGTTCGACAGCCAATCCGCAGGCCATGCCAATCATGGCGCCTTTTTGATTCGCTCGCTTGGTGAGCACCCCCAGCAGAAAGACGCCGAGCAGCGCTCCATAAGCCACTGAGGCGATTTGCAATCCCACTTCCACCACGCGCGCTACTCGATGCAACGCCAGCACCGCCAACCCGAACAACAGGAACGCCCATGCGACAGTCGCCAGCCGTGCCATGCGCAGGCGCCTCGGATCGCTCACTTCCGGGCGAGAGGCTGAACGAAAACGCAAATAGAAATCCATGATCGAACTCGATGACAGCGAATTGAGCGCAGCGCTCAAATTCGACATGGCCGCCGCCAGAATTGCCGCGATCAACAGTCCCGATATCCCATGCGGCATCCGAGTGACAATGAACGTCGGATAGATCCGGTCTGGCCGCCCAAAAGCCGTCGAAGGCACTTGGTAGTAAGCAAACAACATCACGCCCACGAAAAGAAACAACGCAAACTGAAAAAAGACGGTTACGCCACTCGACAACAGAGCCAGCGCCGATTGCCGCTGATTTCGCGCCGCCAGCAATCGCTGCACGATCAGCTGGTCGGTGCCATGGCTGGCCGTCGTGAAAACCGCGCCGCCGATGAGTCCGGCCCACAGCGTATAAGGCTTCGCTAAATCGAGATACGGGAATTGGGCCAATACCGGAGTATCGAACACCAGAAACTTGTGCAGTCCGCCGGCGATCGCTGTGACCGAACTCCATCCTCCGGGCACCAAATGCAGAATCGTTACCAGACCGACCAGTGTTCCGCTGACATAGATAAAAGTCTGGATTACGTCGGTCCAGATGACCGCTGCCAGCCCGCCTTCGAAGGTGTAGATCAAAGTCAGGATCGTGATGATCGCGATCGAAGCGACCTCGCCCGTGCCTAGCGCAATCGAAACAACGATCGACACAGCGTAAACGCGTACTCCCTCAGCCACCGCCCGGGTCAGCAGAAACACGCCCGCCGTCACCGTCCGCAGCTGCGGACCAAACCGCCGCTCGATCAGCTGATAGGCGGTATACAGCTCTCCGCGAAAATACTGCGGCAGCAGCACAAAGCTGATGATGACTCGGCCCAGCACGTATCCCATCACCCATTGCAGAAAAGTAAGGTTTGAATCGTAGGCGAGCCCGGGGATGCTGATGATCGTCAGCGTGCTGGTTTCGGCAGCAACAATCGATAGCGAAATCGCCCACCACGGAATATTGCGGTCGGCGAGAAAGTAGTCGCGCATCGTCCGTTGGCGTTGGCGAAAACGCAGCCCGAACAAAGTAATTCCGACCAGATAAACCGCGATAATCAGCAGATCGATGCGATTCAATCCCAAGCGATTCCTCTAGCAACCGGTTCGCTGCATTGTACAAGCATGTTCTGCGGCCCAGACTCGACGCCGGTCAGATTACGTAGAACCTGTGTTAGTCTTATCCACCTCAACGACAGCCGACGACATGCCGACCGTGCAGGAGCTATCGTGGACATTCATCCGCCCCATGGACCCGTCAATTCATTCAAGGATTTCTTTCTTCATTTGCTCACGGTGGTTTTGGGGATCCTCATCGCACTTTCGCTCGAGGGTTTGATCGAGTGGCGCCATCACCGCTCGCTGGCCGAAGAGGCCCGATCCAATCTCACCGCTGAAATTCGGGAAAACCGGCAGCTCCTCACCGGAGGTCTGGCCGCTGCGCCCGACGCCGAGCTGCGGCTTAAGGCAACCATCGAAGCCATCGAGGCCTACCGCAAGAACCACCGGGATGACCGCACCTCCAAGCTCCAATGGGGCTTCGGGCTGTTTCCGTTGAGCGCAACCGCTTGGAGCACCGCCGCCAGCACCGGGGCGTTGGGCTACATGGATTACTCCGAAGTGCAGGGCTATACCCACGCCTATGTTCTTCAGGAGGAGTTCCTGACGATGCAGCAGAGCACCTTAGGGAAGTGGCTCGACCTCCAGAGATGGCTGGCGAGACGCGATCCGAAAGGCAGCCTTTCGAACCTGAACAATGAAGAGCTGTCCCAAGTGGAAGCGGACGCCAGCGCGGCGCTGCTGCATACGGAGACCGAGGAATCGTTCGCCAAAGATCTGGTGCAGCAGTATACGAAGGTACTGGGGGAGAAATAGTTCTGTACTATCTCGGAATCGACGGCGGCGGCACTAAAACCCGCTGCGTTCTTGCCGACGAAACGGCCGTGCTCGCCCAGGCCATGACCGGAGGCTGCGGCGTGATTCGCCTCGGCGAGCAGCAGGCAAGGGAGTCGCTGCACAGCGCGATCCGCCAGGTTTGCGCCGCGGCGAAGATTTCTCCTGATCGGATTGCGGCTGTGTGTGTCGGTGCTACCGGCGCGGCTCGTCCCGAGATTGCGGAGACGATTCGCAAGATCGTTGCCGAGTCGATTCCAGGGAACTCCGCCGCAAAAATCGAAGTCGTTGCCGACACGATCATCGCGCTTGAAGCCGCGTTCGGCCCCGGTCCGGGAGTGATCGTGATCGCCGGCACCGGTTCGGTCGCCTACGGCCGCGATCTCGCCGGCCATACTGCGCGCGCCGGAGGTTGGGGGTTCGCCATCTCCGACGAGGGCTCGGGTTATT